>OGMW01001324.1_pt1 | contig 22306 bp, 25 predicted proteins | sample 1573281 | NCBI WGS metagenome assembly OGMW01 (sample SAMEA2581907, study PRJEB24529) | metagenome | biome: Human gut stool | place: China | collected 2011 | reverse complement strand
CCCAGTCCTGGGGCAGACAGGGCGGATCCGCTACCGTCTCCCCGGGGATGAAGATATCCGTGCTGTCGGGCAGCTCCGCGCCCACCAGGCCCTGCCCGTACTCAAATTCCAGTTTCATAAAATCACCTCTTCTAATTTACGCAAATTTGCTTTAAGAAAAGTTAAGTTTATTCCTAATACTTTTTATCACTATATAATATTACTAAATTACACCAAGATATTAACACACTATATTATTAACTTCAACAATATTACTCAAACTTTGGCACCAATTTTTAAGCAATCGATTGTTTTTTGTGCTAATTTTATTGATTTAATACAATATGGAGTAGTATACCTTTTACATATTGCACAGAATGTAAAAAATTTTACAAATATCTTGCCACTTGGCACGAGAGTTCATAAAATTTCTTAAGTGTATCTCTTGTTTTACTCAAAATTTGTGTTAAAATAATAACAAATTATTTAAACAGGGAGGCGTATCATGACACTCAAAGAAATTGCGAAAGAAGCGGGCGTTTCCATCTCCACTGTCTCCCGTGTTTTAAACCAGCCAAACACCAAAGCGGCCAGCGCTCAGGTACAGGAGCGCATCTGGAACATTGTTCGAAAAACCGGGTATGTCCCCAATCCAGTCGCACGCGAGCTCCGGCATGCTTTACAGCCCACCCCGGTTATGCAGTCTATCTACGGATTAATTGCCTGTTCCCCCGGGGAGGTACGGGATGACCCCTTTTTCCCCCGCATTATCTCCAGTATTGAGCAGGAAGCATTTCAAAGCAACTTTGTACTGAAATACACCTATTCCATGCTGGAATTTCAAACTCCGGCGGCAGCACGCCAGTCCGGGGGCTGCGACTCAGATAACCTGATCATTGTGGGACGGTTTCAGCCCTCGCTCCTCACCTCCATGAAAAAACGATTCCGCAATATTGTCTATGTTGGCCTCAATAATCTGGAGGCTGAATGTGACCAGGTACTCTGTGATTGTTTTTTTGCCGTTCGGGATACCGTACGCTATTTTTATGACCGGAATCATCGGAATATCGCTTTTATTGGAGCAGAGCAGGAGGGACGCTACCGTGGCTATTTAGAAGGGCTCCGCCTATGCGGCCTGCCCCCTTGTCCGGAGCATCTGGTTCAAATCAATACGCTCTCCATGGACGGCGGTCTTCAGGGTATGAAGCAGCTTCTCAGCCAGAACCGCAACATTACAGCCGTCATCTGCGCCAATGATATGACCGCTATCGGCGCGCTTCGGGCCTGCAAGGAGTTGGGCGTTCAGGTTCCTGACGAAATTTCCATTATTGGAATTAACGACATTCCAAACGTTCGCTATGTCCAGCCCAAAATAAGCAGCATACACGTCCCTTTGGATGAAATGGGCAAGATGGCAGTCCGTACCCTAGCCGACCGAATCAATGGCGGTCACCAACTGCCCGTTAAAATTAGCTTGCCCTACCATATCGTCGAACGCGCCAGTTGCATGCCCTGCGCCAGACCTTCCGGAAACATGCAGACGTAACTGCGCGCAACATATCTCCCCGCTCCGACGCATATACATGCCCCGTGAGAATCATTGCGGGGAGTGTTGCTGTTTGAAAGGGAACATCGAGGAGCGCGCCTGCCAGCTGGCGCTTTACATCATAGAGAACAAAGCGACGGTGCGCAGCGCGGCCCAGAGGTTCGGCATCAGCAAATCCACGGTCCACAAGGACCTAAGCGAGCGTCTGCCCGCCTTTAACAAGCCCCTTTACCTCCAGGTCAAGCAGGTGCTGGACGAAAATAAAGCGGAACGGCATATCCGGGGCGGTATCGCAACCCGCAAAAAGTACCGGGGAGTCACCTAAAAAGCAGCGGCGCACGGATATCCGTGCGCCGCTGCTTCTATCATCCATTTATCTAAATTCTGACGTCTTACCAGCCAAAGGGCCAGGGAAAATAGCCGCCATTCTGCTGGGGCTGCTGCTGTTCCTGCTGGGCCTGCTGCTCCTGATAATCCTTCTGGAGCTGCTCCATAGCCTCCTGGGTGGTCTGGTTATCCTCATCCAGGGTGATCTCAAGCTCCACTGTGTCCCCGTCCCGGTAAACGGAGAAGGTCACCTTATCGCCCGCCTTACAGTCCTGGACGGCGGCTTTGAGGGCCTCGCTGCCCGACACTGCGGTGCCGTTGACAGCGGTGATAATATCGCCCGCCTGGAGTCCGGCCTTGCCGGCGCCGGAGCCGTCCAGGACAGCCAGCACCTCCGAGCCGGCGGGAACGCCGTACTGCTGGGCCTCCTGGGGCACGTCCTTCATCAGAATGCCCACGTTGGGTTTGCCGGTGACGTAGCCGTGCTCAATGATGGAGGTAACCATATCCTTCACGTCGTTGATCGGGATGGCAAAGCCCAGGCCCTCCACCGAAGCCTCGGAGTTGGAGCTGCTGGACAGCTTGGCGGAGACGATGCCGATCACCTGGCCGTACTCGTTGAACAGGGGGCCGCCGGAGTTGCCGGAGTTGATGGCGGTGTCGGTCTGGAGCATGTTCATTACCGTTCCATCGCTCATGGTGACGGAGCGGTCCTTGGCGGAGACATAGCCCCCGGTGAAGGTAAAGGTCAGCTCGCCCAGGGGGTTGCCGATGGCGTACACGTCCTCGCCCACGTTGAGCTGATCGGAATCGCCCAGGGTGACCGTCTGGAGGTTGCCCACGTCGATTTTCAGCACGGCGATGTCGTTCTCCTTTTCACCGCCCACCAGGGTGGCGTCATAGCTCTTGCCGTCGGAGAAAAACACCTTGATGTCGCTGACGCCGTCGATGACGTGATAATTGGTGAGGATGTAGCTGGAGCTGCCGTTGCTGCCGATGACGAAGCCGGAGCCGGATACGGCGTTCTTCACCGTATAGCCGAACACATTGGTATCCACATTGCCGTTGACGCCCACCGTCGCGCCCAGGTTGGCGGCGTAGATCTGCTCGGGTGAGAGGACGGTCTGTCCGTCCACATGGGCCAGGGATACGATGCTGTTGGGGGAGGTACCCTGGTAGATGGTGGTCTTTCCTCCGCTCAGATGGCTGGCGGCCAGTACGCCGCCGCCGCCGACCAGGCCGCCCACCAGGGCACAGCAAAGGCCCAGGGCCACAAACCTGGCCGCCCCGCTCTTTTTCCTGGGGGGCTTGGGGGACTCAGCGTCCCAAACGTGAAAATGCTCGGTCTCTATGGGCTCCCGCTCCTCAGGGGGTCTGTTATAGTCACTGTTATACATAACTGGTCACTCCTTTGACGGGTTCATTTCTTTTAACGGTACATAGAATAACCGCAAATTATGTATAAAGCGTGAAGAAAATTTGCATGTTTTTTAAATTCCGCATAAAACCTCATGCGCACAGGGCGCACCAGAAAACGATGCAAAGGCTTAGGGCCTGTTTGAAAATTGGCGATGTGCCCAGCGGCGAGGAATTTTGGGCCACTGGCAAGCAATTTTTTCGCAGGAATCCTGACGGATTTCAAGGAAAAATTGCGCCGTCCAGCGGTCAAAAGGCCCGTCGATTGAGCATGTTGACATTTTTCAAACAAGCCCTAGGTGCACGAAGTGTTTGCGCACGTGGGCCGTTCCGGCCCACACGCAGTCATCCCATGGCCGTGCTGCTGTAAGCGGAACATGGCCAATTTTGCTATGCGTTTGCATAGCAAAAGCCGCCGGCATAGCCGGCGGCTCTGTTAGGCAGGCTCAGATGGGGAGGGCCTTGGTCAGGGTGACCGCCCGGGCGCCGGGGCCGATGTGGCAGGCCACGGAGAGGGAGAGGGGGTCCATGTGGATGGGGTAGCCGGGAAAGGCCGCCTCCAGCTCCTCCAGCCACTCCTGGGCCTCCTCCCGCGTTCCGGTGAAGGCGGCGGCGATGTGAAGATCCTCCGGCCCGCGGCAGCCGGCAAAGTCGGTCTCCATCACCCTGCGGGCGGTGTCCAGCATGGTCTTCTTGGCGGCCTTCCAGCCCCGGGCCTTGGCAAAGGAGTCCAGCTTCTCGCCCTTGATGCGCAGCACCGGCTTGAGGTTGAGCACCGTGCCGATGGCGGCGGCAGCCGGGGTGCAGCGGCCCCCCTTTTTCAGATACTTGAGGGTGTCCACGGTAATATAGATGTCCGAGTCAAACTTGGTCTGTTCCAGCAGCGCCTTGATCTCCGCGGCGCTCCGGCCCGCGGCGGCCAGGGCCTGGGCGTCCAGCGCAGACTGCCGCAGGGTGACGGAGATGCGCTGGTTGTTGACCACCTGTACCCTTCCGCCGTAGTCCTGGGCCAGCATCACCGCCGTCTCGCAGGAGCTGCTCAGGCCGCTGGACATAGGGATGTAAACCAGCTCGTCATAGTCCTTCAGAATCCGTTCCCACAGCTCCAGCACGTCGCCGGGGGCGGGCTGGGTGGTCTTAACGTCGGCCCCCTCCTCCAGACGCTGGTAAAACTGCTCCTGACTCAGGGTGATGTCCTCCAGAAAGAGCTCGTCGTTGATGTAAAAGGGCATGGGCATCACAAAGATACCCAGCTCCCGGCCCTGGGCCTGGGTTATGCCGCTGTTGCTGTCTGTGGCAATGGCTATTTTGCTCATAAAGAACCTCTCTCCCATCGTTGCGATGTGGGTCTTGTTCATCCCCGCTCCGGTGCGCCGCGCCGGAAGAACTCGGCCACCCGGCCCAGGGCGCGGAGGGTGCACTCCGCCTCCTCGTCGGTCAGTCCGTCCAGGACATGGGCCACCATCTGCCGGTGAAAGTCCCGGTGGCGCGCGTCGGCGGCCCGGCCCCGCTCGGTCGGCAGCAGGTGTACCACCCGCTTGTCGCGTTCATCCCGGCGGCGGAGCAGGTACCCCTTTTTCTCCAGCAGGTTTACTGCGGAGGTCAGGGTGCCCGCTGTGATCCCCAGGGCGGCGGCAATGGCGGTGGAGCGGTTGTCCCCGCCCTGATCCACCGCCCGGCACACGGCGTCGATCAGGTGCAGCTCCCGCAGGGAGAGGTCTTTCCCGGCCAGACAGGCGGCCTCCGCCTTCAGGATCTGGCCAAACACCTCCACCAGAAACTGGTTGAGCACCTCTCCGCGGCTCTCCACCCGGACCGCCCCCTCTGCATTCGATCGTAAAAGCATTATATCGAATTGACTGAAAAAGTCAAGACAGGCCCTCTGGCATATTCCCCCTGTGGGGCGCATAGAGATCCATATCCGCTCCCGAGGGGGACATCTTACTTACAAAGGATGATGAACTATGAAGCCGAGAATCCAATGGGGCCGCCTGCTCCGCCGCAGTCTCGCCCTCTTTCTGGCCACCCTGGCGGTATGGACCCTGCTGGTGTGCAGCGGCGGAGGCTCCGCCGCCAATGCCTTCCGCAGTCTGGGACAGGACCCCGGCTTTGTCTCCGCCGCCCTCTCCGCAGAACTGGGACAAGTAGCGGAGGACGACGGTCCCCTGTCCGGCCTGAGCGGATGGGCCCGCCTGGTGGTGGACCAGTCTCCTCTGCTGCGGGGGAATGGGGACGCCGTGGCCGGCCATCTGGACGGCTCCGCGCCCGCCACCCCCGATCTGCCCGCCGGGCAGCCCGCCCAGGATCACGACGACATCAGCGAGCCGCCTCCCGAGACCACTGCCGCGCCGGAGGACATCATCGCCCGTACCCTGGTTCCCACCAGCACCCAGGGCTATGAGGTGTCCGGGGGCCTGTACCTCTACAACCGCACCGGGCTGGACGTGGATCTGGCCGCCGCCGCGGCAGCCCCCGTAAACATTGCCCTCCCGGCGGAGGGGCCCCAGATTCTCATCGTCCACACCCACGGCAGCGAGGCCTACACGCCCGACGGTACCGACATTTACGAGCCCTCGGACAACAACACCCGCACTCTGGACGAAAACTACAACGTGGTTCGGGTAGGGGACGAGATGGAGCGGGTGTTCACCGAGCTGGGCCTCACCGTGGTACACGACCGCACCCTATACGACTACCCCAAGTACAACGGGGCCTATGACCGCTCCGCCGAGGCGGTACAGCGGTACCTGGAGCAATATCCCTCCATCAAAATCGTGCTGGACGTCCACCGGGACGCCCTGGTGGGGGAGGACGGCACGGTATACAAGGCCGTCACCCGGATCGACGGGGTGGACACCGCCCAGGTCATGCTGGTGCTGGGCTCCAGCGAGGGGGGAGAACACCCCAACTGGATGCAGAACCTGTCCCTGGCCTGCCGCATCCAGGAGAGCATGAACACCCTCTATCCCACCCTGGCCCGGCCCATGACCATGCGCTCCTCCCGGTACAACCAGCAGCTCTCCAACGGTTCTCTGCTGGTGGAGGTGGGCACCCACGGCAACACCCTTCAGGAGGCCCTGGCCGGGGCGCGGCTTTTTGCCCGGGCGGCGGGGCAGGTGCTGCTGGGGCTGAAGGAGTGACGGGCGGCAAGAGAAAAGGCCCCCGCCGGCGTGTGCCGGCGGGGGCTCCGTTTTGGATGATCAGTCCAGCACCAGCTCCACGGGGCAGTGGTCGCTGCCCTCCACCTCCGCGTGGATGATGTTGTCCCTCACCCGGGGAAGCAGGCGGTCGGACACGATAAAGTAGTCGATGCGCCACCCCGCGTTGTTCTTCCGGGCGTTGAAGCGGTAGCTCCACCAGGTGTACGCCCCCGTCCGGTCGGGGTAGAGGGCGCGGAAGGTGTCGGTAAAGCCGCTGGAGAGCAGCTCGGTCATCTTGCCCCGCTCCTGGTCGGAGAAGCCCGCGTTGCCCCGGTTGCTCCTGGGGTTCTTCAGGTCGATCTCCTCATGGGCCACGTTGAGATCGCCGCACAGCACCACCGGCTTCTTTTTGTCCAGCTCTATGAGGTAGGCCCGGAAGTCGTCCTCCCACTGCATCCGGTAGTCGATGCGGGCCAGCTCGTTCTGGGCGTTGGGGGTGTAGCAGCAGACCAGGAAGAAGCCGTCGAACTCCGCGGTGATGACCCGGCCCTCGTGGTCGTGCTCGTCCAGACCGATGCCGCAGGTGACGGACAGGGGCTCCACCCGGGTGAACACCGCCGTGCCCGAGTAGCCCTTCTTTTCCGCGCTGTTCCAGAAGAGCCGGTAGCCGGGCAGCTCCAGTGCGATCTGGTCGGGCTGGAGCTTGGTCTCCTGGAGGCAGACCACGTCGGCGTCCACCCGCTGGAAGAAGTCCAGAAAACCCTTGCCCAGGCATGCACGCAGGCCGTTGACGTTCCAGGTAACCAGTCTCATGCCTCTCCCTCCTCCGGCAGCCATTTCATGGGCCTGCCCTCGCTGTCCAGAAGGGGAGTGAGGCCGCCGGCATAGCCGCTCACCGTCTGGAGGTAGAGCACCCCCGTCCGGGTGTCCAGCAGGATACGGGTGATATCCGTGATCCCCTGGGTATAGATGATCTGAAAGCGGTCGTTCTTTCCCATCGGTCAGGCTCCTTTCTTCCGCCTGCGGGCGGACATGAGCAGTATAATCCCTTATTCATTGTTTCATCCAACCGGGCTTCGGCACAGGACTCAACCTCAGTACCTCCGCACCACGGCCACCACCTTGCCCAGAATGGTACAGCCGTCGCCGTCAATGGGCTCATAGTCCGGGTTTTCCGGCATAAGCCAGGTGTGTCCGTCCCTGCGGCGCAGGGTCTTGACCGTGGCCTCATCCTCAAAGAGGGCCACCACGATCTCCCCGCTGCGGGCGTCCTGCTGCTGGTGTACCACCACCAGGTCGCCGGGGAGGATGCCCGCGTACCTCATGGACTCCCCCCGTACCCGCAGGGCGAAGTGCTCCCCTGTCAGTCCTCCGGTGTCAAAGGTCAGATAGTCCTCAATGCACTCCTGGGCCAGAATGGGGGCTCCGGCGGCCACACTGCCCACCACAGGCACCTGGTCGGGCTCCTCTCCCGCCGGCTCCGGCGCGCCCGGGTGTGGGCCGCTGATGGTAATGGCACGGGTCTTTCCCTCGGCCTTGGTGATCAGCCCCGCCGCCTCCAGCCCCTTCAGGTGGAAGTGGACAGTGGAGGGGGACTTGAGCCCCACATACTCCCCGATCTCCCGCACCGAGGGGGGATAGCCGTGGAGGCCGGAGAAGGAAACGATATAGTCATAGATCTGCTGTTGCTTGGGCGAGAGCGTTTTCATGGCAGACCCTCCTTATTGGTATACTCCCAAGCCAGTATAGCATAGCCTGGGTTAAAATGCAAACATATGTTCCCTAAAACCGCCGTATACAGGTAGTTTTCTCTTGCAATCCGCCGTCGAAAGGAGTATGATACAAATAGTATCAAAATAAAACTAAAAAGTTCAAGGAGGAGACGATATGGGTAAGTTTGACGGCAGAGTAGCGATTATCACCGGCGGCGGCAAGGGCGGCGGCATCGGCTACGGCCTGTCCACCGCCTTCGCCAAGGAGGGCTGCAATCTGGTCATCACCGGCCGGAACACCAAGAAGCTGGACGACGCCAAGGAGGAGCTGGAGCGGCTCTACGGCGTGAAGGTGCTGGCCTGCCAGGCCGATGGCGGCGTGGAGGAGCAGGTGGCCGCCGTGGTTCAGCAGGCGGCAGACACCTTCGGCCGCATCGACTTTTTAATCAACAACGCCCAGAACTCGGCCTCCGGCGTCCCCCTGGCCGAGCACACCAAGGAGCAGTTTGATCAGGCCATCTACTCCGGCCTGTACGCCGCCTTCTTCTATATGAAGCACTGCTACCCCTACCTGAAGGAGACGAAGGGCTCCGTGGTCAACTTCGCCTCCGGCGCGGGCCTGTTCGGCAAGCCCGGCCAGTCCTCCTACGCCGCAGCTAAGGAGGGCATCCGGGGCATGACCCGTGTGGCCGCCACCGAGTGGGGCCCCGACGGCATCAACTGCAACCTCATTTGCCCCCTGGTGATGACCGACGCCCTCAAGAAGTGGCGGGAGGAGTATCCGGCGGTATACGAGCAGACCATCAAGGGTATCCCCGCCGGCCGCTTCGGCGACCCGGAGAAGGACATCGGCCGCACCGCTGTGTTCCTGTGCTCAGAGGATGCCAAGTATATCTCCGGCGAGACCATCACCATGCAGGGCGGCAGCGGCCTGCGTCCCTGACATATCCAAACAGAGGCGCGCCTGAAATCAGGCGCGCCTCTGCCAGCCTGTCGAAAAAGTTTTTTCGACAGGCTGCTGAACTTTTTGAAACTTTTTTGAAGTTTCAAAAAGTTGTTTGATAAAACGCGAAAGGGAACCCTGACGGTTCCCTTTCACACTATCCCTCCCTCCGAACGTTTTAGCAGGAGGGTTTATTGCCAATCGCACAGAGGCGCGCCTGGGATCAGGCGCGCCTCTGTTTTTCCCTGGCAAAGCGGTAGGCCTCGGCCAGCCAGGCCGCCAGCAGCCCGTCCACGTCCTCCGGCGCGGTCAGGAGCAGATGGTGGGTCCAGCGGCCGGGATAGGGCTCCACGGCCTGGAGGATGCGGGGGTGCTCCACCCGGCGGCCCAGCCCCAGGGTAGCCATCAGAGCCCCGGCCCGCCGCTGGGCAGCCCGCCGGGGCTGGGAGAGAACGGCGAACTGAAGGGGGTTTCCCCAGGAAATCTGGGTTTTGGACACCTTCATGGCGCTCTCCCCGCAGGCCAGGACGGCCTCCTCCCATGCCTCAAAGAGGGAAATGGGGCCCGGAGCGCCTCCCAGGAAGGCCAGCACTTCGGCGGTCATGTCTGCGCCTCCCCCAGAACCGAGTGGTTCCACCGGCCGGTGCGGAAGTAGAGGAGCTGGAGGAGCACCTGGATGGCGGAGGCCGCCGGCGCGGCCACACCGATGTGCAGCAGAGTGACACCGGGGAGCAGGCTGATGAAAAATACCGCCGGTACCCGTACCAGGAAGGTGGATGCCAAACTGTTGAACAGGGTGAAGCCGGTGCGGCCGCAGCCGCTGTAAAAACCGTTGAGGGTGAACACAAGGGTGACCAGAATGCAGTCGATGCTGTAGGTGCGCAGGTAGAGCACCCCGTGGTAGATCACCTCGGCATCGGGGGTGAACAGCCGCATGGCCAGCCCCGGGACAAGCTGAACCAGGACAAACATGGCGATGTCGGCCGCCAGACAAAACAGGATACCGTATTTCAGCCCCTGCCGGGCCCGGTCGGGGCGGCCCGCACCCATATTCTGGGCGGTCATGGCGGAAATAGCCGACTGGAAGGCGATGGGGAAGAGCATGATAAAGCCGGTGATGCGCTCTACCAGGCCCACAGCGGCGGATTGGGCCAGAACATCCATGTGGTTTACAATGGCGGTGATGATAAGAAAAGAGAGAGTAACCAGCACATTCTGCACCGCCACAGGCAGGCCCAGGCGGAGGATGCGGGCCGCCTTGTCCCCCTGAATCCGAAAGGAACGCCGCTTAAAATCAAAGGGGAAGTCCCGGCGGCGGAGTACCGCCAGGGCCAGGGCCAGGCTCACCCCCTGGGCAGCCACGGTGGCGAGGGCGGCCCCCGCCGCCCCCAGGCCGAACACTCCCACCAGCAGAAGATCCCCCACGATGTTGATGATGCAGGCCACCAGCACGAAGTACATGGGCCGCTTGGAGTCCCCCAGGCCCCGGAGCACGCCGCTGACCATATTGTAGCCGGTGATGAACACCAGGCCGCAGGCGCAGATAAACAGGTACTGCCGGGCGGGCGCCGCCGCCGCGGCGGGCACCTGCATCAGCGCCACAATGGCGTTGGTGGACAGGGCGAAGGCGGCCGCCAGGACCACGGCGATGAGGGCAAAGAGGGAAAACAGGGTGCCGATGGCCCGGTTTACGTCCTCCCCCCGCCGGGCGCCCAGGTACTGCCCCACCAGCACCGTACCGCCGGTGGACAGGCCGATAATAAAATTGGTCACCGCCTGCATGACCTGGCTGCCGGTGGACACGGCGGCGATGCCCGCCTGGTCGGCAAACTGTCCCACCACGATCAGGTCCACCGCGCCGTACAGAAATTGCAGCAGGGAAGCACCGAGGAAGGGGATGGCAAAGCGGCTTAACGCCCGCCTGACATTTCCCTCGGTGAGAGAGAGCTGGGACATGGCGGTACACTCCTTTTTGTTTCGTACCCGGACAGTATAGCACGCCCCCGGCGGAAAGACAACCTTTGACGGGCCGGGCGGCGGGTGTTATACTGGGCACAGTCAACCCAAAAAGAAAGGCAGATGTGACCTTGAGCGCGCATGTTTCCATCGCCCATCCCGCGTGGATGGATATCACCGGCCCTGACGGGGCCGTGACCCACGGGGCGGATCAGGACTGGTTTCCCGATCTGTGGCAGCAGCGGGCGGGCTGCGGCCCCACCGCCGCCGCCGTCATCCTCTCCTATCTGGCCCGGACCCGGCCGGAGCTGGCCCCCCTCTACCCGGAGGGGGCCATGGACCGCGCCTCCTTCACCGGCCTGATGTGCCGGGTGTGGGAGCACGTGACCCCTGTTTCCCACGGTCTCAACCGGCCGGAGCAGATGGCGGAGGGCATGGCCTCCTTTGCCGCCGCCCGGGGCCTCACCCTGACCCCCGGCCTGTTCGTATTCCCCTCCGCCCGCACCAAGCGCCCGCCCTATGAGCAGGTCGAGGCCTTTGTCCGCCGCGCCCTGGAGCGGGACTGTCCCGTGGCCTTCCTCAACCTCCACAACGGCAGGGTGAAGGAGCTGGATTACTGGCACTGGGTCACCATCACCGCTCTGGAGGACACCACGGCGGTCATTCTGGACAGCGGCAGCGCACTGCGCATCGATCTAAGGCTCTGGTACGAGACCACCAAGCGGCGGGGCGGCTTTGTGGCCGCCCTGGGGGACCCGGCATGAAGTATTTTCTGCTCTGGGTGTTGTGCGCCAGCCTCCTGGACTTTGCCCTCATGGGTGTGGACAAGTGGAAGGCCAGGCACGACCGCTGGCGGGTGCCCGAGAGGGCCTTCTTCTGCGTAGCCCTGCTGGGCGGCACGCCGGGGGCCCTCCTGGGCATGTGGACCTTTCGGCACAAGACCCGCCACTGGTATTTCAGGTACGGCCTGCCCGCCCTGCTGCTGGTGCAGCTCGCCCTGGGCACGTGGATTGTGGTACGTGTTTTTTGACCTCCGATGTACCGGAAAGGCCGCCCCTCCCAACGGAGGGGCGGCCTTTTTTCACGGCTTTTTCCCCAGCTTATGCTTGGTGCCGTCGGGCTCCACGATATAGGTGTTTTCCAACTGGCTCACCAGGCTGGCCCGGTAGGCGGCGATATACTCCTGCCGCAGCCGGTCCCGCTCCGCCGTCTCCTCTGGGGTGAGGCCCTCGGGGCTTTTGGCCTTTTTGGCCAGGGCATTGATCCGGTCGATTTTTGCCTGTTCCATTATACATACCGCTCCAATACGATGAGAATACGCCCCTTTTTGGACGGGCCGCCCACCTCTGTGAGCACGCACTTGCCCAGCCCCCGGCAGCTCAGCACGTCCCCCTGGGCCACGGCGTGGTCGGGCTTGACACATTCCCGGTGGTTGAGCTGCACCCGGCCGGAGGCGATCAGGTCGGCGGCCTTGCCCCGGGACAGGGAGAAGCCGGAGGCGGCCACCGCGTCCAGCCGCAGGGAGCTGACGGTGTCCCGAATGGTTCTGGTCTCCACCGCCGGGGGCTCCAGCCGGTCCAGGGGCAGAGGGGAGCACTTGAGTTTTACACGCCCCGCCTGCTCCATGTGGAACACCAGAAAGTCGGCGACCTCCTCCAGCGCCAGCACGTCACAGCGCCCGTCGGTCACCAGCAGATCGCCCACCTTCTCCCGGTCCAGGCCCAGGCCAAGGATGGAGCCAAGGAAATCCCGGTGGGTAAGCTTTTGGCCGCCGCTCCAGGTGCACCGCAGGGCGCGGACGGGACAGCTCTCCCCGTCCCCCTGCCAGTCCTCCGCCTCCTGCCAGTCGGGCAGGAAGGCGCATACGGTGCGCTCCGCTCCCTCGTACCCGCCGAAGAAGAGGTGGCGGGGATGGCCGCAGGTATTGAGCAGGTTTTCCACACTCGCCCGCTCCTGTGGGGATAAAAAGCCGGTACAGGTCGGTATGTTCCGCTGCCGGGCCAGCTCCAGCTTGTCCAGCGCCCGGGCCAGGAGCAGCCGCTCCCCGTTGTCCCGGGCCAGCTTATTCAGCAGTTCCGTTTTATTCACACATACTTCCTCGCTTGTGGAAAAAGGGCGCCCCGACGGGCGCCCTTTCCATTTGTCATAACTGTCTCCGCAAAGCGCCGCTCTCTCTGAGTCAGCGGTGCTCGCCCCGGCTGTACGCCACCACCGTGCGGCGGTTGGGCTCAGTGCCGATGGAGTAGGTGGTGATGTCCGGGGTCTCCTGGAGGGCGGTGTGGATCACATGGCGCTCATAGGCGTTCATGGGCTCCAGGGTGACGTTGCGGCGATATTTGACCACCTTACCGGCCACCTTCTGGGCCAGGCGGACCAAGGACTCCTCCCGCTTGGCCCGGTAGCCCTCGGCGTCCACATGAATACGGACCCGCTTGGACTGGCCGTGGTTGACGGCGTAGCCGGTGAGCTGCTGGATGGCGTCCAGGGTCTCGCCCCGGCGGCCGATCAGGCCGCCCAGCTCCCGGCCCACCAGCTCCACCTGATAGGTTCCGTTTTCATCCATCCGGATGACGGGTCTGGCCTCGGCCCCCATCTGGGCCAGCAGGCCGGTGAGAAAGGCGTCGATGCGCTCCGCCTTCTCCCCCTCGGCCACAGGGGCGGCGGGGGAGGGGGCCTCCTCCCGGACGGCGGGCTCCGCCGCCTTGACTGGCTCCGCCTCGGCATGGGTAATTTCCGCCGGAGCGGGGCGCTCCTCCGGCTCGTCGGGGGCCTCATAGCTCACCTTGACCTTGGCCGGGCAGCTCCCGATGCCTAAAAATCCGGACTTGGCCCGCTCCAGAATCTCCACGGAGACCTCATCCCGGTCCATGCCCAGCTTCTGCAGGGCGGCCTCGATGGCGGCCTCCTCGCTCTTGCCGGTGCTCTCGATCCATTTCAGCATAATGGGCATCTCTCCTTATGAATCCACGGCAGGGCCGTTATTCCTTTGTCTTGTCGGTGTCGTCCTCAGCCTCGGACTCCTCCCCGGCGGAGACAACCTCCGTCTCCTCCTGGACAGGGGCCTCCAGGGCCTTTTCCTCCAGAATGGCGTCCTCAATGGCCTCGTCGGTGTGGATCTCCCGCAGCTCCTCCTCGATCTCATGGGCCTCCCGCTTCAGCGCGCGGGAGTCAGATCTGGGCGGGAAGATGGGGGCCTCTCCGGGGTAGGCGGTGGGACCCTCCTCGCTGTAGCGGTAGGGGTCGTAGGCCCGTCCGCGGGCATACTGGCGCAGGCCCACGCGGCTGTGCTCCTTGACGGAGCCGGGGATCTTGTCCTCGTCTTCGTCGTGCTTCTTCTCGGTCTTCTTTTTCTTGCCCTTATTGAGCTTGGCCTCCTCGATCCGGCGGGCGCGCTCCTCGGCCTTGCGGCGGCGCTCCTCCTTCTCCTCCTCCTTCTCCAGGCGCTCCTGCTCGGCCCGGGCGGCGGCGGCCTTCTCGTAGTCCTTTTTGAGCAGCTTGCCGCAGATGAACTCCTGCACCATGCTCAACAGGTTCTGGGCAATCCAGTACAGGCACAGGGCGGCGGGCATGGAGAAGCCGATCCACAGAGAAATCAGGGGGGAAATGATCATCATGGACTTCATGCTGGCGTTGTTCCCCGCCTGGGCGGCCTGCTGGTTGACGGCGTTGGTCTTCATGGAGATGAAGGAAAACACCAGGCTGGAACCGGCGGACACCACGGGCAGCAGGAACAGGGCGAAGCCGCCCGCCACGGTCCAGAATTTCAGAGTTGGAATACGGGCCAGATCCACCAGGCCCAGGAAATCAAAGTTGACGGCGAAAATCCGGCTGCCCACCTCGCCCACAGCGGCCTTGACCGCCTCCAGGTTTTCCGGGGTAATCAGGGAGGACAGGTAAAGCTGGTTATAGCCCACATTGGAGAAAGCTTCGCCGGCCTCCTTGATCCAGCCGTTGCTCACCGCAATGGAGTTCCAGTCCACCACCTGGGCAATCTGGTTGAGTATCTCCACATCGTTGATGCCCATCATATACTTAATGGGCTGGCGGATGATGGCGTACAGGGGAATCAGAATCAGCAGAGGGAGAAAAGACCACAGGCAGCCGCCCATTGGGTTGACCTTCTCCCGCTCATAAAGCTTCTGGACCTCCAGATTATAGCGCTCACGGTCTCTGCCGTACTGCTTCTGCAGCTTCTGCATCTTGCCCTGAAGCATGTTCATCTGAATCATGCTCCGCTTGCCCTTCAGCGCAAACGGGAACAGGATAAGCTTGACAACGACCGCGAATAAGATCAATGCGATGCCGTAACTGCCGAAAAAATCGTAAAAGAAGGTCAGCAGCCACACAAAGGGGGAGAGGATAATCTGTGCAAAATCCATTTGCGCGCCTCCAAGTTCAGTTTGAGCCCCTTACGGGACCGGATCGTACTCAATGGAAACCTGCTTGTGGAAGGGCTGACATTTGAGGATACGGCGCAGGGCGAGAAAGCCCCCCTTCCACGCCCCGTATTTCTCCACCGCCTCCAGGGCATAGGCCGAGCAGGTGGGGATAAACCGGCAGCAGGGGGGACGGGAGGGAGAGATGTACGTGCGGTAGCCCCGGATCAAGGCCAGAAGCAGGCGCTTCAATCAGGCCCCCTCCTTCCGGAGCAGGCCGAGCTTGTCCGCCAGAGACAGGAGCGAGCGCTCCAACTCCCGGTAACGGCTGTGGGCGGCCCGCACCCGGGCCACCACCACGATGTCGTAGCCGGGGAAAAAAGCCCCCTCATGGATGCGGTAGGCCTCTTTGATTCGGCGGCGGGTGCGGTTGCGCACCACGGCCTTGCCCAGCTTGACCCCCACCGTCAGGCCCAGGCGGCTGTAGCCCAGGTTGTTCTTCCGGCAGTAGACGGCCAGGCACGGATTCACCGCGCTCTTGCCCCTTCCGTACAGGCGGCGGAACACGTGATTGAATTTCAGCGAAACGGTGTGCTCCACGCCTGCCGCCTCCTCGATTTCTCCGTATGCTGCGCAGGGGCGGTGGGAAAACTCCCCCGCCCCTTCTGAAAGCCCTATTCCATTCGCGGACCCATTAGTGGGTCAGACGGGCGCGGCCCTTCGCGCGGCGGCGAGCCAGGACCTTGCGGCCGTTGGCGGTACGCATACGCTTACGGAACCCGTGCTCCTTGGAGCGCTGGCGCTTCTTGGGCTGATAGGTACGGACCATGTCGGTACACCTCCTGTACTGTAATCCGGCGGCAGGGCCGCCCACCACAACAGCCTTCCGGCTGCGGTCGTCAAAGTAAACTGCTTTACACCGTGCAGGCCTGCACGATGCAGATGATATTATAGCCTATCTCAAAATAGCCTGTCAACACCATTTTTGCAATCTTTTTTGCGGTTTGGGCCTGCTTCCGCGCCGGGTACTACATCTTGTGCCCATTGGGCCCGCTCGGCCAACACTCACCCGTAGGGGCGGGACTTGTCCCCGCCCGCCTCTTTCCTCCCCGTCCCAGGCTTCGGCCGGGCGGCCACTAGGGCCGCCCCTACGCAGAAGCGCGGAGGCGGGCGGAGCAGCCGCACAGCGCACCCCGCAGACGAAAAAGCAGTTGCGCCGCAGGCGCAAGGTGTTTTTCGCGGAGGGGTAAGCAGTGTGGCGTCGCGCAGCAGCCGCAGCGTGACAGAGAAGCGCGGAGGGTAGGCGCATAGGGGACCATAGAGGTAAAAAACAGGCCGGGCGGAGCCCGGCGGCATTTCCGGCAGAGCGGGGAACAGGGACCGCGGCAAGTCCGGCGCACCGCAGTCCGGGGTGGCGTTGCCCAGGCAAGTACAGCGCACATGCCGCCAAATTGGGTGGGTAATCCGCCGGGGCCGTCAGGCAAAGCATCGACACGCGCCGGCCGATACGGGCCGCAACCGCCTTCAAGTCTTGCCGCCATCGTACAACGTACCGCCGCCCGGCTCCATGGGGTTCCGGGGCCGCAGCCCCCAGTCCCAAGCAGGTAACGGGGAAGCAGCGCCGATCCCGGCCCGGTGGAGAAATCTTTAAAAAAAGAGATTCTTTTTTTAGTAGTATACGTTGCTTTTAAGGCAATTTTTTGGTATAATAAAGTGCTATTGATATTTTCCGAAAGAGGTGGTCTTTCCGTGAATTTCCCGGCCGATATCTGGCCCAAGGTGCTCTCCCTCATGGAGGGGGATATGACCGCCACCACGATCAACACCTGGTTTGACGACGCCACCCCCGTGGCGCTGGACGCCAACCGGTTTGTGCTCCACACCCCCTCCAACTTCAAGCGGGACATCATCATGGCCCGCTATCTGCCCGTGATCCAGAAGGCGCTCCACGAGCTCTTCTCCGCCGACTTCGAGGTGGTAGTCCTGGGAGAGGGCGAGCTGGAGGATTTCGGCAAGAAAAAAACCGACGATGTCTTTCTGCCGGGCACCGAGGAGTACACCTTTGAGCGGTTCGTGGTGGGCGCGTCCAACAAATTCGCCCACGCGGCGGCCCAGGCGGTGGCCGAGCGGCCCGCCCAGACCTACAACCCCCTGTTTATCTACGGCGAGTCCGGCCTGGGCAAGACCCACCTGCTGTACGCCATCGCCCACAAGATCCACCAGAACCACCCGGACTACCGGATCGTCTATATTAAGGGCGACTCCTTCACCAACGAGCTCATCCAGGCCATCCGTGAGGGGCGCAACCCCGAATTTCGGGAGAAGTACCGCTCGGCGGACGTATTCCTCATGGACGACGTGCAGTTCATCGCCGGCCGCGAGTCCACCCAGGAGGAGATGTTCCACACCTTCAACACCCTGTACGAAGCGGGCCGCCAGATCGTATTCACCGCCGACCGGCCGCCCAAAGAGATGCTGCGGCTGGACGATCGTCTGCGCACCCGGTTTGAATGGGGCCTGCCCGTGGACATCCAGCCCCCCGACTACGAGACCCGGGTGGCCATCATCAAAAACAAGGCCATCCGGCGCGGCATGAACCTGCCCGACCCGGTGCTCCAGTATATCGCGGAGAACATCACCTCCAACGTGCGGCAGATCGAGGGCACGGTCAACAAAATCCTTGCCTTCCAGGAGCTGATGGGGGAGAGCGTGGACGTGGACACCGTAACCCGGGCGGTGCGGGACATGTTCAAGGACAAGGCCGACTTCCTCCCCTCGCCGGACATCATCATCGACGAGGTGAGCAAATTTTACAACATTGACGCCGACGCCCTCCGGGGGCAGGGCCGCACCAAGGACACCGCCCTGGCCCGGCAGATCGCCATGTACCAGATCCGCCGCATGACCAACCTCTCCCTCAAGGAGATCGGCAAGGAGTTCGAAGGCCGCGACCACACCACCGTCATGCACTCCATTGACCGAATCGAGAAGCTGACTAAGACCAACCCGGAGATTGCCGAGGTCATCAAGGACATCAACGCCAACATCAACGCCCGCTACGAATAATTGACCGTTCTGTCCACATTTCCACGGTATTTTGTGAAGATGTGGACAACCCTGTGTGGAAAAATCCATCCCTTCGTCCTCATCGGTGGAAAGGCGACAAAAACATCCCCACCCCCTGTGGAAACGGGAGCCCTTCCCCCCCAACAGATTCCGCCGTTTTTCCACATCATTTTCCCCTACGGCTTACTATTACGATCTCATTCTCCCCTTTCTCCGGGGATTCACGCACACTCACTACAAAATGGAGGTCACCAATCATGAAATTTTCCTGCGAAAAAGCTCTGCTACAGGCCGCCATCTCCACCACATCCAGAGCAGTATCTCCCAAAAGCTCCATTCCCGCTCTGGAAGGGATTCTGCTGGAGGCCGGCAGCGACCTCCGCCTCACCGGCTACAACCTGGAGACCGGCATCCGCACCATTGTCCCTGCCGACATCCGGGAGGAGGGCACTCTGGTGCTGGGCGCACGCCTGTTTGGTGAAATTGTCCGCAAGCTGCCCGATGATATCGTCACCTTTCAATCAGAAAACTATATGGTCAACATCAAGTGTGGTATGAGCGAATTCAACATTCTGGGCACCGATCCGGAAGAATTTCCCGAGCTGCCCACCGTAGAATACCAAAATTCCCTGATTCTACCGCAATCCAGGCTAAAAGCCATGATCAGCCAAACCCTTTTCGCCGTCAGCGACAACGAAAGCCGCCCCATCCACACCGGCTCTTCCGGCAGCACGAACCGTTTCTCCGTGCCGCCGCAATAGGCGATCAATCCCCGGTCGCTCATCTCCTTGATCAAGCCGCCCCAGCCGTGGAACACGCGCTTCACCAGTTCCTCTTCCATACCGGCCCGGCGGCAGGCCTGCTTCAGCGCCTCCCGCTCGCTTATGCCCGCCGCCACTTTTTCGCGGATGAAGGCGCACCAGCGGGGCTTCACCTCCGCCGGAATGCCCCACCAGGATTCCGTCCAGGGGCCGTGGGCATCCTTGGCCGAAAGATATAGCCCCAGCTCCTCGGCCCGCACCACATGGATGGTGTTGCGATGGGTCCACACCTTCACCAGCCCTTCGCTCCAGCTTTCCTCCGCAAAATCCCGGGCGCGGATGCGCAGCGCATAGCGTGGGTTGTTGGCAAACTGGGCCTGCAGGCCGCATAAGCCCGTTAAAACATCCCGCTTCGTACCTTTTTCCAGCAGATATTGGTTCTGCAGCGCATAGAGAAGCAGCTCTTTTTTGCTGATATTCCCCATCGGTCTCACCCCTTTACCTGCTACTTTACACTATTCTTCCCGGCCCGGGCAAGCCTTTTTCCCTTAAAAGCCCCATGTTCCCCAAGCCGCCGCCCTGTTTTACAAACAATCATCGAAACTGCGCAAGGATAAGAGCCCGCCAGCAAAGCTGGCGGGCCCTTTATCTATATGGCCAAACGCTTTTAGTCCCCGGCACTGCCGGGGTTTTACCGCTTGTACTTTGCAAAGGCCTCCCGCTCATCCAGGCGCACTTCCCTAAAAAAGCGCACCAGCCAAGCGGCGAATCCCAGGGCCGCCAGCCACTGCCACAGCAGCGAGAGCGCCGCCCCCACCGCCAGCAGCAGCCCCAGCTGCCCGTAGAGGTTCCGCATAGCGCGGCACAGCGCCTGCCGGTCATACTGCTGCTGTTCCTGCGGCGGCATCTGGCCGAAACCGCTTACAAAGCGGGCCATCTTTGGGCCGCCCCATGCAAAGGCCAAAGCGCACAGCAGCATGACCGCCATCAACAGCAAGCTGGCAACAGTGCCGATATGTGTGGTGATCCATTGTTCCACCATGCCCTCCCCCTTTCAAAAGTTTTCCCCGCGGATCGAACAGCCGGTGCTATGGCACACAACCATTTCCCCCGACCTATCCCATCCCCGGTGCGCCGCCGGTATCCAACGGGGATGCGGCCGGCAGCGCAAACCAGAATGTGCTGCCCCGGCCCGGCTCGCTCTCCACGCCGAAGCGGGCGCCGTGCTGCTCCAGCACGGCTTTGGCGATGGCCAGGCCCAGGCCGGTGCCGCTGCCCGGCCGGTGGTTGGTCTCGCTTTTTTTATAGTACCGCTCCCAAATCAGCGCCTGCTCCCCCTGGGGGATGCCCGCGCCGGTGTCCGTCACCTCAATGTGCACCCACTCCCCCCGGCACAGCTGGCGTACCGTCACCCGCCCATCCGCCCCGGTATGGGCGATGGCGTTGCCCACCAGGTTGTACACCACTTGGGAAAGCCGCAGCTCGTCGGCACATACATACACATCCCCCTGCTGCTCGAATTCGATCCGGCAGCCCGCAGCCCCGGTCAGCTTGCGCAGCCGCTGCAGGGTGTCGCGCACGCTGTCCGTCAGGCAGAATACCTGCCGCTCCAGGGGCTTCACCTGGGCCTGCAGCTTGCTCAGGTCCAGCAGGTCCGTCACAAGGTCGTTGAGGCGCGATGCCTCATCGATGATCACCTGCACGTTTTCCGGCGTGTTTTCCCCGGGCAGGTCGCGGATCACCTCGGCGTAACCGATGATCATGGTCAGCGGCGTGCGCAGATCGTGGGATACATTGGCCAGCAGCTCCCGCCGCAGGTCGTCCTGCCGGCCCAGCTGCCGGGCCGCGTCGCCCAGCGTCGCGCTGAGCTCGTCTGCCTCCCGGTAGCCACCCCCTTCAAAGGCCACGTCGAACCGGCCCTGCCCCAGCTGTTTGGCCGCATCGTTGATGCGGATGATGGGGGCCGACACCTTGCGGGAGATCAGCAGGGCCAGCCCCAGGGAAAGCAGCAGCAAAAAGGCCGATATGCACAGCAGCTCCGCCCGCAGGGCCTCCACGGTGGAGCCCACAGGCGTGATTTCGCTGGTGAGCACGATCAACCGCTCCCCCTGCTGGGAATCCACCACCCGGGCGCACAGCAGCGTTTCCTTGCGGAAGCGCCCCCAATCCGGCCGCCAGCCGCGGAACGGCCCGCCCAGGGCCTGGGGGTCCTGCAGCGCCTGCTGGCGCACATAAGAACCGCCGTTTTCCACAGCCGCTTCGTATACCTGCTGCAGCGTCTGGGCGCCGCCCAGATCCGGGTCCGGCCGCATCCCCTCCTGCATGCGCAGCACTTCCATGCCGTCCGGGTCGGCGATCACCACGCTGATGCCCTGCTGCCCGCCAATCTGCCGCAGCAGCGCGCCGATCTCCCCATTGTCGATGTTATCGGCCACCACACCGGCCATGCGGCGGATCTCCCTGGTTTTGTAGGCCTTATAAAAGCTTTCGAGGAACACCACCTGCAAAAGCCACAGCACCAGGATCAGCGCTGCGGCGAACAGGCAGAGGTAGGTGAACAGCTTCCACTTGATGCTCAGGGGCCGGCGTGTTTTATTCTTCAAAGCGGTACCCCACGCCCCGCAGCGTCACGATGCGCCCGCTGAGCGGGCCCAGGCTTTTGCGCAGCAGCTTGATGTGGGTATCCAGCGTGCGGTCGTCCCCGTAAAAGTCGTAGCCCCACACCTGGGTGATCAGCCGCTCCCGGTCCAGGGCCACGCCCCGGTTGCGCACCAGGTAGAACAGCAGATCGTACTCCTTGGGGGAAAGGCTCAGGGGCCGGCCGTCCAGCGTCACCTGGCGGCCGGTAAAATCCACCCGCAGGCCCCCCTGCTCGTACACCTCTTTTTCGCCGGTGCTGGCGCTGCCCGTGCGCTTGAGCACCGCGGCCACGCGCATCATCAGCTCGCGGGGCGAAAAGGGCTTCACCACATAGTCGTCGATGCCCACCTCAAAGCCGTGGATGCGGTCGTATTCCTCCCCCCGGGCCGAAAGCATGATCACCGGCACCGGGCGCCGCTTGCGCACCTCCCGGCACACGGAGAA
>OGMW01001317.1_pt1 | contig 22414 bp, 17 predicted proteins | sample 1573281 | NCBI WGS metagenome assembly OGMW01 (sample SAMEA2581907, study PRJEB24529) | metagenome | biome: Human gut stool | place: China | collected 2011 | reverse complement strand
CTTCAAAATAATTCTGATGTGCGATTTCTTCAGCCAGTGATTCGGTGGCAACCTTGGGTAAGGAGACCGACATACAGGTTGACAATCTGGTTTCTTTGCTTGACGGTTACTTCACACCGACGGGAGGACAGCATCTTAATGTCAACGTGTTTGATAAGGAACTGTTGCTGGATGCCATGGATCATCCCGAGAAATATCCTCAGCTGACTATCCGTGTATCCGGTTATGCCGTTAACTTCGTGAAGCTGACCCGCGAGCAGCAGCTCGACGTGATTTCACGTACGATCAACCATTCATTATAATAAGTATTGGTGATTCCAGTATGACAGAACAGATTTTTGGTAGAATACATTCATTAGAGAGTTTCGGGACCGTTGACGGTCCCGGAATTCGTTTTGTGACCTTCCTTCAGGGATGTCCTTTACGTTGTCTTTATTGTCATAATCCTGATACCTGGGACGCAGGCCGTGCTGTCCAGTATACCTATACGCCGGAACAGCTTCTGGAAGAAGTCCTGAGATATCGGAATTTTATAGCCAAGGGTGGGGTGACTCTGACCGGAGGAGAACCTTTGTTGCAGGCTGACTTCTGCAGGGAATATTTCCGTTTGTGCAAGGATGCCGGACTTCATACGGCATTGGATACGGCCGGTTCGATATATTCGGAAAAGACTCTTTCCGTGTTGGATTATACCGATCTTGTTCTTTTGGATATCAAGGCTCTGCGGCCGGATGACTGTCGCAAGGTCTGTGGCAATGACGGACGTAATACACTTCGTTTTCTGGATGAACTGCAGCGTAGAGGTACGGCCGTGTGGATCCGTCATGTCGTTGTGCCCGGACTGACTGACTGCGATGAGAAACTGGACGAACTGGTGGACTATCTGAAGTCGTATACGGTGGTGCAGAAAATAGAATGGTTGCCTTATCACACAATGGGTGTGTTCAAATACAAGGATTTGGGACTGACTTATCCGCTTGAAGGTGTGCCGCCCCTTTCCAAGGCACGTATAGATGAGATCAAACTGCGTTATAAGGATTGTTTTCCTGTAGCTCGTAATGAAAGGTAGGATATCCTGAAAATACTCGGGTTTATTCTGACTGCCGGTTTTCAAGAGAACAACATTGGGAATAAAAAGGCAGTGAGAAAAAAGGACATATAGAACATAAATACATTTATTTTGGTATTTTTTGTCGAAGTAAACTTTAATAACTTTGTCTGCCAAAGTAAATGTTTTTTTTATGAGAATAAACTCTGTGTGGATATCAGGCATAGCCATGATGCTTTTTACAGCCTGTAATGTGATAGAATATCATCCCTATGATACCCGCATTACAGGTGATACTGATGTGAATGCCCGTAATATCCTTCGTATTGAAAATAGCATGTCAGGACGGAAAAGCATCCGTTTTGCAATGATCAGCGATACGCAAAGAAGATATGATGAAACGGAGGATGTCGTGAATCTTATTAACAGCCGTGGGGATATTGATTTTGTTTTACACGGTGGGGATCTGGCCGATTTCGGAGAGACCAAGGAGTTTCTTTGGGCAAGGGATGTGATGGATAAATTACAGGTTCCTTATGTTTGTCTGTTGGGGAATCACGATTGTCTGGGAACGGGAAGGGATGTGTTCAGAACGGTTTTCGGTGAGGAGAATTTTTCTTTCGTTGCAGGCAATGTGCGATTTATCTGCTTGAATACCAATGCACTTGAGTATGATTACAGTCATCCGGTTCCGGATTTCAATTTCATGGAAAATGCTCTGAATACGGTTCCAGATGGTGTAGAGAAAACCGTAGTGGCAATGCATGTGCCGCCTGGAGACATGGAATTCAACAATAACGTATCCAAGGCTTTTGAGCACTATGTGAAAAGTTATGCGGGTCTGCAGTTCTGCCTTTACGGACACGTGCATAACTGGAACGAGAGTGAACTGTTCGATGATGGCGTAATGTATTATGGATGTACGACTGTCGGTAAGCGCGGCTATTTTGTCATTACCATAAATGAGGAAGGATATGAGGTTGAAAAATGTACTTTTTAGGTTGGTTCTGCTGGCAATGTGTTTAGGGGTCCAGGCAAAAGGATTTGGTGCCGGACAGGATTCGCTGATGTCCAAATATGACCAACGGATGATGAAACGCATGATACGTTGGCAAAAACTGATTCCGGACCACACGAAGCTGCAGTTCGCGGGCAGTATCGGTTTGTGTTCTATGGGTTTCGGATGGAGTTATGGACAATCAGACCAGTGGGAAACCGATATAATGATCGGTTTTATTCCCAAATACCATAGTGAAAGAACAAAGGTCACACTGACTTTGAAGGAATCCTATATTCCATGGTCCTTTGCCATATCGAAAAGCAGATGGTATATCCAGCCTTTGTCCTGCAGTCTTTTTCTTTCATCAGTTCTTGATGAAAGCTTCTGGGTAGATGAACCAAGCCGTTATCCTAAAGGATATTACGGATTCTCTACAAGGATTCGTGCCAATATCTCCTTCGGACAACGCATTCTGTATAAAATACCGGAAAGAGACCGGCGGCGGTCACAAAGCATCGCCTTTTATTATGAGCTGGGTGCCTGTGATACCGATATCGTCACATTTGTGGGAAACCGGTTTGTCAAGTTCAAGGATATTCTGAGCCTGTCTGTCGGTATGAAAGTATTGATTTGAACAACGAGCCTTGTCGGATTTCTAATCGGATTTTTCTTTTCGTTTCAGGAAGTCTGTCGGGTTTTCTCCGAAAAACTCCTTGTAGCATTTCGTAAAGTAGGACGGCGTACTGAATCCTACTTCATAAGTGATTTCTGCAATAGTCTTTCCGGTTGAGGCCAGAAGGGTGGCCGCTTTCTTCAGGCGGGTGATACGTATAAGTTCATTGGGTGAATAACCGGTCAGCGCTTTGGTCTTTCTGTAAAGCTGGACGCGGCTCATGCCTATTTTATCTCCCAGTTCTTCTACGCTCAGGTTGGGATTGCTCAGGTTTCGTTCGATGACGGAACGTAGCTTCTCCAGGAAAGTCTGGTCGATTGCGGCAATCGGTTCTTTCTGGATATTTGTTTTGTCTGTAAAGAAATTTTGCAGGCGTTTGCGGTTGTCTATAAGATTCTTGAGTCGTGTGAGCAGCAGTTCCGAGCTGAAGGGTTTGAGAATGTACGAGTCTGCACCGCTTTCATATCCCTTGACTTTTTGTTCGTCAAGGCTGTAAGCAGTCAGCATCAATACAGGAATATGCGAAGTCTGAACTTCCGATTTCAGTCTTTTACAGCAGGCTATACCGTCCATGACGGGCATCATGACATCGCAGATGATCGCATCCGGTATGTATTTCATGGCCATCTGTATGCCCTCCCTGCCGTTGGCTGCCAAAATGACAGTATATTGTTTGCGGAGCAATATTTTCAGATAGTCACGTATGTCCTGGTTGTCATCGATGACCAGTACGGTTTCCTTGTTTTGCTGAACGATCTCCTCATTGCCGGATTGCAGGCTTTCCTGGTCGGCATCGAGAATGGCACCGTCCTTGAAACTGGTCATATAAGCATTCTTTTCTCTGTCCGGATTGACGTTTCCTTCCTGTTTGGCCGGCAGGTCGATGGTAAAAGATGTTCCCTTGTTTTCTGTATTGGTGACGTTTATCGTACCGTTGTGCATTTCCACGAAAGCCTTTGCCAGAGCCAGTCCTATGCCGGAACCGGCCTGACGGGTGTCAGCCTGATAGAAACTTTCGAAAATATGATCTACATGGCGGGCTGAAATGCCTATACCGGTGTCTCTGACAATCAGTCTGATGTGCGGGCCGTTTTCTTCGTAATGAGTTAATTCTACAGTGATGGAGCCGTTTTCTGATGTGAACTTGAATGCGTTTGACAGCAGATTATAGACGATACGTTCTATTTTCTCAATATCAGCAACCATGACATATTCTGTGGTAGCCTCATCCATGTTCAGCTGAAAATGGATATGCTTGCGGTATGAAAGTGTACGGAATGCTTCAGTCCATTCCTTGATCTCGTCGGCAATATTGAACTGGCTCAGCGTAAGTGACAGTTTGCCTTCTTCAAATTTACGGAAATCAAGGATCTGATTGATCAGTCGCAGCAGTACTGTGGCATTTTTCTGTATGATCTGTAGCAGACTGCGTTCCTCCTGCTGCAGATTCGGTCTGCTTAGCAGTTGTTCCACGGGGTCTGAAATCAGGGTGAGTGGTGTACGCAGATCATGTGATACGCTGGTGAAAAAGGACAGTTTGTCCCGTGTGGCTTTTTCTACCTCTGACGACAGTTCGATGAGTTGGTCACGTTGTGTTTCCAGCTGGTCCTTTTGTTGTGACAGTTCGGCATTCATCTTGTTTTTAGTCCGGTATGCCCTTATCAGGAAGATCATGAGAGCTATCGTAAGAGCCAGTATGGCAATGCAGGCATAAAGCAGCATGCGTTGCGACATGTAGCGGCTGAGCGAATTGTTCAGTTTCTGGTTGAGAGTTTCGATCTTTTCGTCCAAAGTCTGGATATGTGATGTCTGCATCTGCATGATGCGGGCATTTGACTGGTTGACCAGATCGGTAGACAGGATATTGTTTCTTTCGAATGGTTGTCCATTCAGTATCTTCATGGCTGTCCGGAGCACAAGGTCTCCTCCTGTAGGATAGATGAATGTCGCTTCCAGTTTGCCTTTCATGACCTGTTCCACTCCATAGTCATTTCCCGTGAGGGCATCTATACCGATAAAGCGTATGTTTTTTTCCCTGTGGTGCTTACGGGCCGCTTCATAGGCTCCGGAAGCCATCCGGTCGTTATGGGCAAAGACAATGTCTATTTTGGGCGTAACGGTTAATATGGAGTCAAATGCCTTACGGGCTTCTGCTGTTTGCCAGTCGGCTTCTGCGGTAGCTACAATTTGTATATGAGGATTGGTCTTCAATACGCTGATAAGGCCGTTATGCCGCTCTGCTGCTGGAGTTGATCCTTTCAGGCCTCTTATTTCAACCATCTTTCCGCCTTTCGGGAGACAGTGCTGAATATAATGGCCGATTTCTTCTCCGATTTTGTAGTTGTCTGCGCCTACAAAAGCGGTATATTTTTCGGTGTTTACCTTACGGTCAACCAATATGACCGGAATACCATGGTCATAAGCCTCTTCTATTATAGGGGTAATGGCTTCAGCTTCATTAGGCGAAACGATAAGCAGGTCTACACCTTGATTGATAAACGATTGGATATCTTCAATCTGTTTCTGGTTCTGGTCATTGGCACTCGTGATGTCAATCTGCACATCCTGATAGAACAGTCCTTCTCTGAGAATTTCATTATTCATTTGTGTGCGCCATTCATCGTCGCTGCACTGTGAGACTCCGATATGGTATTTCTTTTGGGGAGATGAGCATCCGCAAATCAGACAAAAAACAGCTATAATCAGTATAGTGATAGAATAGGAAAAGCGTTTCATAGTTAATCAATATATACACAAATATAAGCACAAATTATGAATATAGAAAAATTTGTGACGTATTTGTTTAAAAAACTGCCATTCCTATGGATAATCGGGAAGACGGGAATTGGTGACTATTGGCCTGAATGTTAGAGCCTAATCTGATTTTTTGTGGGAGAGTGAAAATCTTCTTCCGGGCAGGGTGGGTGACGCCGTTTCAGGGCGTATTTTTCTTTTTTCCTTCTAATAAGAAGAAAAAAAACAGCGTATCGGAATGCCTGTCAGGCCGGTCTGGAGTGTGATATTTGACTTCAGACCGGCAGGAGCAGACTGATAAAGAATTTATATTCTGTTTGTGAGTGTTGTCGGCAGGACAGGCATGGCTCCGTTCTGTGTACAAACATACGCAGATACGTCAACAGCCAGTTTATGAGCTTCTTTCACAGGGCAGCCTTTCAGAATGGCTGATACGAATGCAGCGGTAAAAGAGTCGCCGGCTCCGACCGTATCTGCCACTTCAACGGAAGGTGTCTCTAAGAATGATGTTTCATCAAGTGTAAAGACATAACTGCCTTTGGTACCACATGTCAGGATCAGCATTTTCAGGTTATATCTTTCCAGTAATATTTGGCATTGGCTTTCAGTTGTCATGTCCGGAAAATCAAGCAGACGGCTGACTGTGACAAGCTCTTCATCGTTGATCTTTAATACATTGCATTTTTGGAAAGAATGACAGAGTATTTCCTTTGTGAAGAAGTTTTGTCTCAGGTTGATGTCGAATATTTTCAGTGTTTCAGGCGTATCGGGCATCGTATCCAGAAAACGGTTGATGGTCTCCCGGCTGACAGGGTTGCGTTGTGCCAACGATCCGAAGCAAACCGCTATGGCCTGATGAGCCAGTTCATCCAGTTGTCCGGTATAGGGAATATTGTCCCAGGCAACCCCTTCCTTGATTTCGTAACAGGGAATACCGGCCTTGTCCAGTGTCACCTGAACGGTTCCAGTGGGATAGGGAACTGTTTCTATCAGTCCTTTCAAATCCTTTTTCTGGAAGTTATCCAATATTTCGTCTCCAAGTTCATCCTTTCCAACAGCGCTGACTACGATACTTTTCAGTCCGAACTGTGACACATGATAGGCAAAGTTGGCCGGTGCTCCGCCCAGTTTTTTACCTTCCGGAAGCATATCCCATAATGCTTCGCCCATTCCGACGATAATATGATTGTGGTTCATGACAAAGTTAATGTTTAATTTTTAATGTATAGAATAAGAGATAAATCACACCCAGCGTCATGACAGCTACAGCACCGTTCTGTCCGACAGCATCACTGGCTACGCCCATCAGCAACGGGAAAATGGTTCCGCCGAACAGGCCCATGATCATCAGACCTGAAATTTCGTTCTTTTTCTCAGGAACTGCCAGAAGGGCCTGGGAGAATATGATGGAAAAGACATTGGAGTTGCCAAAACCTATCAGGGCGATGGCAGCATAAATGATGGCAGGCTGATTGGACGACAATAGCAGGAACATGGCAGCCAGCATACAGCATACGCTAAGCAGGAAGAAACTGCGGGCTTTTATCTTTTGCAGGATAAGAGCACCCGACAGACAGCCGGCCGTACGGAATATGAAATAAAGGCTAGTGGCGAAACCGGCTTCTTCAAGTGTAATGCCAAGCCGTTCCATCAGGATCTTGGGGGCTGTGGTGTTTGTACCCACGTCTATGCCGACATGACAGATAATGCCAATGAAGCAAAGCAGGATAAACGGACGGCCGAGCAGGCTGAGACAGGCTTTGAAGCCAGAGGCCTGATCAGGAGCTTCTTCTTTTATGGATGTGGCGTTCAGCCAGATTGTGGCTATGACGGCAATGACCATGTAGATAGGGAAGAGAACACGCCAGCCCAGTCCGAAAGAAGGGATGGTCTGGGTTGCTCCCCACATGGCCAGATAGGGAGCCAGAAACGAAGCGATGGCTTTGATGAACTGGCCGAAGGTAAGTGAACTGGCCAGTTTGTTGCCGCTGATGATATTGCTTAATAGCGGATTGAGTGAAGTCTGCATCAGTGCGTTGCCGATGCCGAGCAGGGAGAATGCACAAAGCATCAGTCCGTAGCTGTCATTGAATATGGGCAACAGCAGAGAAATGAATGTAATAAACAGGCTGAGCAGGACAGTCTTGCGGCGTCCGATGCGGTTCATCAGGATACCAGTGGGAACAGAGAAAATGAGAAACCAGAAAAACACCAGAGACGGGAATATATTGGCTTCTGCATCAGACAGGGACAAGTCTGCTTTTACATAATTTGATGCAATGCCGACCAAATCGACAAATCCCATGACGAAAAAGCACAGCATGACAGGGATCAGCTGTTTGTAATGACTGGAAGTGGAGACTTGATTGTTCATTTTGAATAATAGCTTTGGTTATGGTATTAAATGGTATTTTCTTGATGGTTTTAGAGTCCTAGTTCGGATATTCTGAGATTTTTCACTTCGGCTTTGCCTTTTTCTGAATAGAATCGAAGGCCGTCGTAGGGCACAGTCGGGAAAATAAGGTTAGTCATGGCTATGCGGCCGTTGTCCACGAAAATTTCAACCGAACATTTGTCTACGAATATGTTAAGATGATATGTCTTGCCTTTGCAGAGTGACAGAGGAGCCCATGTGCCGAGAGCAAAATCATTGATATAGTTGACCGATTCCGTTTTACGTCTGTCGTGGTTTTCCTTGGCATGAGGTTCCGACTGTTCGCCGAAAGGAATCAGACCGCTTTCCGTCCGGTCCATGACCAGCCTGTTCTTGGCCATATCAAAGTAGATTTTCGTTTTCTCTCCTTTGCTGTTAAGCATTTCGAATCCGGCTGTTTGCGTGTTGCCCGGTGTGAAATCCATTTCAATTTGAAATGCACCTTCCTTGCAATTGGCAAACGCATCACCAATAACATATTCATTTTCGATGCTGAAGTCATTCAGGTTACGGGTGTTCTTTCGCAGAAGACCGGATTCCTTGACGACGTCTGAAGCCATATAAATTTCCCCGTCCTGAGTAAAGAGTGAGAGTTCCCTTGGCAGGGCATTAGCACCTCTGTATTGTTTGATAGGCGTTACGTTGGCATATTGCCAGTTGCTCATCCAGGGTACGGCGATAGTGCGGTTTCCGGTATTGGAGAAGCAGACTGTTGCATAATGGTCCTTGCCGTAATCCAGGAATTTGGTTATTTCGGGTTTGGTGTCGCAGGTGAAAGATTTGCCGTCAAACTCACCGATGAAATATTCTGTGGCGCTTCCTCCGAAAAGACATCCGGGGTTGATGTTGACGATCATGGCCCATTTCATTCTGGTTGAATCCCCGTCTACGGGCAATTGTACAAAATCAGGGCATTCGAACTGGTTGGGTTGGATTCCGTAACCTTCACCGAATGCACTCAGGTATTCCCAGTCTTTCAGATCAGATGAGCTGTAGAAACGCATTTCCTTGTCTGCTGAGACGATCATATACCATTTCTTCATCGGCTCGTACCAGAAAACCTTGGGGTCACGGAAATCCTTTAATCCGTCGAACGGGGTCAGGATAGGATTCTGGTCATATTTGGTATAAGTGCGGCCGTTGTCTGTACTGTATGCGAGGCATTGCAATTGCCCGTGTTCATCGCTGGCTGAAGTGTAAAAGGCGATCAAGGCATCTTTTCCGAAGCCGGCGCTGTTGAACTTGTCTACGATGGTACTTCCGGAAAAAATATGTCCCAGCGTGTCGCGGGCGATTGCCGGTTTAAGGTGTTCCCAATGAATGAGATCCCGACTTACGGAATGCCCCCAATGCATGTTGCCCCAGCGTGAACCGTAGGGATTATATTGATAATACAGGTGGTATTCGCCGTCTTTATAGACCAGTCCGTTGGCATCGTTCATCCATCCGTATAAAGGCGTATGATGGTAAACAGGACGGTAATAGTCTTTGTTGCTCGTGTCAAAAGTGTCAGACTGTTGAATGTGCGCCCAGCAGACCGCCTGGCGGTTTACCTTTTCAACAGTAACTGTGGCTATGTCGGCATTTTCAGGAAGTTCGAACGGAACATAATATTCCACACTGTCCGTGGCAAGCCTGATGTCGAAGGCCATGTCGTCTGCCTTTCCTGTATTCAACTTGACTTTTGCCTCGTCGCTGGATTCCTGTATGGGCAGGAGAAGATATTTCTTGGGATGTGAAATATGGATAAGAGTGAGCGAGTCATTCTGGTGTTCCATATTGAGACTGCTCTGGTTGGAATGGCATGACATGATACCGTTTGCAAGTGTGATACAGGATGCCATTGTAATTAATGTCTTTTTCATGGTCGGGTTATCTAAGTATTAAGATTAATGATTCAGAATATCACTTGCAAATATAATATTTCATGACAGCGAAATATAGAAAAAATGATTCTTGTAACCCTAAAAATGATTCGTTGAATCAAAATTAGGATGCAATGAAACCATTATGGTGACATGTTATGCCTGGATAAACCGAAAAAGGCTGCGCGACATCACGTCGGGACAGCCTTTACAGGAATTTTAAGTGTTGTATAATATATTAACCCATTTTACCGGTCAGGTATGAACGTGTGCGTTCATCACGAGGGTTGGTAAACATGATTTCGGATTTGTCGTATTCAATCAGTTCACCCATGTACATGAACATGGAGGTGTCGGAAATACGTTTGGCCTGTGACATGTTGTGTGTGACAATCATGATGGTGACCTCTTTCTTTAATTGTACAAGCAGTTCTTCGATGTGTTTGGTTGCGATAGGGTCCAGTGCGGAGGTCGGTTCGTCAAGAAGCAGGATGTCCGGTTGCAAGGCCAGAGAGCGGGCGATGCACAGACGCTGCTGTTGTCCGCCGGACAGGAAAGTGCCTCGTTTGGTCAGTGAGTTCTTGACTTCATCCCACAGGGAGACATTGCGCAGATTGCGTTCTACGATTTCGTCCTTTTTGCTTTTGCTGAGATGAATGCCGTTGAGAATATATCCTGCAAGTACATTGTCGTAGATGTTCATGGTCGGGAAGGGGTTTGGGCGTTGGAATACCATTCCTATTTTTCTGCGAACCTCAGTAGGATGTTTTTCCATGATGTTTTCGCCGTTAAGCAGGATCTTTCCTGTCACCGTGATGTTCTTGTAAAGCTCATGCATGCGGTTTACGGCGCGCAACAAGGTACTCTTGCCGCATCCTGAAGGTCCCATGATGGCAGTGATACTGTTACGCTGGACGTTGGCAGACACATTCTTTACAGCGGTAACCTTCTGGTCGTAGGCGATGCTTACGCCTTTGATCTCCAGGATTGGATCAATTATATTTTCCATTTTTTTGCGATTCTTTTAGCTAATAAATTAAGACAAAGTACAAATGTCAGTAAGAATAATGAGGCTCCCCAGATGAGGCTCTGAAGGTTAGGATCATTGAAGAATTCCCAGATAAGCAATGGAACGGCAGACATCGGTTTGCTCATGTTCCAGCTGATGGCTGCACCTCCCAGTGCGGTAAACATCAGAGGGGCTGTCTCTCCGACCACACGTGAGATAGCCAGCAAAATACCGGTGAAAATACTGCCGAACGATGCGGGCAACATGACTTTCAGCATGACGCGCCAATAATTGCCACCCAGTCCGAGTCCGGCTTCCTTGAGCGTTTCTGGAAGGATTTTCATGGTCTCTTCCGTTGAACGGATAATAAGCGGCAGCATCATGATGAACAAAGCCACGCTTCCTGCAAAGGCAGAATAGCCTTTCATCGGAACAACCACCCATATATACGTGATGATACCGATAATGATGGACGGAGTACCCTGCAGAAGGTCGGTGATGTAGCTGACGATGGTGGCAAACCAGTTGCCACGGTATTCCGAAAGACAGATACCGCAAAGTATGCCGATAGGAATAGCCAGTACGGAAGCCAGTGTCAGCATCAGGAACGTACCTACAATACCGTTGGCTATACCTCCCGGTACGCTTTCGCCGTTAGCCATGGCTGTCATGGCCTTGTAGGCATTGGGGGTAGCTTCCGTGATGAAGGACCAGCCCAGCTGATCCCATCCTTTGATCAGGACTTCGCCAAGGATAGCAATAAGCGGAATGGCCGTGAGGGCAGAGAAGACACAGATGACTATGTAGAGCAGCTTGTTCTTCAGTATGCGGATTTTTAAGTTGTTATCTTGTATTTTCATATCGTTCTACTTAAACATGTTGGGCACGTCTGATCAGAATCTTGCCAATCATATTGATGATGGCTGTGATGAGAAACAACAGCAAGCCTATGGCGATCAGTGATGACAGTTTCAGTCCGTCGGCCTCTCCAAACTGGTTGGCAATGATACTGGCCATGGTGTTACCTGTGGTCCGGAGCGTATCCGGCATCTGGTTGGTGTTACCGATAAGCATGGTGACAGTCATCGTTTCACCCAACGCACGTCCGATTGCCAGAATGTAGGCGGAGAAAATACCCGAACCGGCAGTAGGGAAAATAACTCTTCGGATGACTTCTGCACGTGTTGCTCCCATGCCGTAAGCGCCTTCTTTCAGGTCGGAAGGTACCATTTTGATAAATTCGGAACTCAGTGATGCGGCGTAAGGCACGATCATGATGGCCAGTACAAATGCGGCAGTCAGAATACCGGATCCCTGTGGCGACAGATTCAGGTGCATGAATACCGTACGCAGGGCATAGAATCCCCACAAACCATAAATGATGGAAGGAATACCGGCCAGCAGGTCCGTGATAGTGCTGAGTACGGTGGCGATTTTCTTACCGCGGAAATATTCTCCTGTAAAGAGAGCAACCGGGAGTGAAAAGGGGATGCACATCAGCAAAGCCAGAGCCGTTGTCAGCAGTGTACCCGTGATGAAAGGCAGTGCGCCGTAGCTTTCTTTTCCTGCGGTAGTGACCCAGTCGTCGGAGAAGACGAAGTGCCAGAAGCCGAAATGGCCGAAAGCATCCGATGCATCAAGAGTGAGGGAAAAGATGATCCCCCCACCGATGATTGGTATAAGTACTGCAGACAATATGAGCAGAAATCTGAAAATTTTGTCTTGCATATCAGTTCGTTTTTATTTCAGGATAGGCTGTCCGTCGTAAGTGACTGTCTTGAGGTTCTGCTTGCTCAGTTCTACGGCTTTGGCTGGCAGCGGAGCGTAGTGTACGGTAGCTGTAGTCTGTTGGATAGAGTCGCTCAGCATGTATTCCATCAAATCAAGTGTAGCTTGAGCCTGTGCCAGACTGCGGTCGGCATAATGCTGTTCCTTGTAGATGATCAGCCATGTGAAGCAGCTGATAGGATAAGCACCCTTGGCAGTAGAGTTCGTGATAGAGCAACGGGTGTCCTGAGGCATTTCGCCAGATGCTGCGGCAGAAATACTTTCTGTAGACGGAGTCACCATTTCGCCGTTGGCATTTTGTACGCTGGCATACGGGATCTTCTGTGCAAAAGCATATTCAGAACCGATATAACCGATTGAATAAGGAGTCTGAGCTACAATGCCGGCTACGCCCGGGTTACCTTTGGCTGCCTGTCCTACAGGGAAGTCAACTGTCTTTCCGGCTCCGAACTTGTTCTTCCAGTTCTCGCTTACTTTTGAAAGATAGTCGGTGAAGACGAAGGTTGTACCGCTGCCGTCAGAACGGTATACGGCAATGATGTCTTTTGAAGGGAGAGTGACTCCGGCATTCAGAGCCTTGATGCGGGCATCGTCCCATTTGGTGATGTTTCCGGCAAAGATGTCGGCAATTACGTCTCCGGAAAGGTTCAGAGTCTTGGTTTCAGGAAGGTTGTAGGCAATCACCACTGCACCCATACAGGTCGGGATATGTACGACAGGATCCATTTCCTTCATTTCGTCGTCGCTAAGGAAAGCGTCGCTTCCGGCAAAGTCAACGATCTGGTCCTTCAGGTTGCGGACACCACCGCCACTACCGATACCTCCGTATGAAACCTTGTCACCGCTTTGTGCACCATAACCTTCGAATGACATGGTATAGAACGGAAGCGGGAATGTGGCTCCGGCACCACTCATTTCTACTGATTCACGACCATTTTCATTATTGGCTGTTTTATTACCTCCACATGCAGTGATAGCCAAGGCTACGAAAACGGCCAAAAAAGGCAAATAAATCTTTTTCATGTTGTTTCAGTTTTTTAAATTGATATGACTTATGTTCGTTTTACAAAGAGAATGAAGCGTTGATATAGGCGTAGTATTCTTTGGGCTGGTCATTTGTATCCGGCGACCAGTAACGGAAGGTCGGAGCCAGCTTGACTTGCTTGCAGAGTTTGATTTCCACACCTCCCACGGCAGCCTGTCCGTCTTTGTCTTTATTCCATCCGTGATTGGAGTTGAGATAGTCATAACGGCCGAACAGATTGACTTTCGATCCTAGCGGTACCATGGCATAGACTGAAGTTCCGCCCTGGTGCTGGTTCTTGATGTGATCTGTGTTGAGCTGGTAATTGTATTCTGCGCCTATGGCGAATTTTTCATGTTTGTATCCGGCGAAACCATTCAGGTTGGTTGTACCGTCCAATTCTTTTTCAGTGGTTTCTTTATAAGAACCGTAAGCTCTTATGATCAGACCTTTGACCGGTTTGAAAGTTACACCGGCACCATACTGAAGACCGTCGCCGAATTGCAGTTTCTTGTATCCTTCACCATTGACAACAATGACGTCTGCAGAGATCTTGTCGTTGAATTTGTAGGCTACGCTGATTCCGACGTCGGCGCTGCTTCCCATCTTGTATTCATCCTGGAAGGACTTCATGACATAACGTTTTCCCCAAAAATCCTCCTGAGTTTTGAACTGTGTGGTTGAGATCAGACCACCGTAAAGCTGCCAGTTGTTTTTCTTCCATCCCACATAGGCGTTTTTAAGAAAACCGATGCGGTTCATGTCTGTGACATCCTTGGACTGACCGAAATCGGCAACTGTTTTCAATTCAATGCCATTAGAGAAATTGTACTGATAACCCAGATAAGCTCTTTCTATTTCAAAGCCGCGTTCGTCATTCTGGCTGCCGAATCCTGAATATACATTTCCGAATGTGGTCAGGATAAACTTACCTTTATTTTTATCAGATTGGGTTTCTTTTTGTCCGCTCTGAGCGAGAGCAGGCAATGTCATGCAAGTGAGCATACAGGTAATAAAGAGTGGTTTCTTCATATCGTAAACTGTTGTTTGTTTTGACGTTGCAAAGTTCTGCATTTTATATTTCAACCATGTTACAATAAAAATAAGATATTGTGAAATTGTTTTGTAAAACCTGTTACGGCATTATTTACGGTAATTTTTATTCTCTTTTCATATAAGGTAACGGACCTTTATATTATAGTCAGATCCGGTATACGGTAAAGCAAGGCGTATAAATAAAGGCAGGAAGACCGCCATATTGCTGGTCTTCCTGCCTGATAGGGTAGATTTTGATCCGGTGATCGCCGGACTGTCTGAAAGATAGTTATGAATTAGAAACTCAGTTTTCTGACGATCACATTTTGGCCATCTGTAACACGGATGATGTGCGGTCCTTTGAGTCCGTCAGTCGGCAATACCGTCTGTTCTTCGAAAACGATGCTGTTCAGGAGAGTTCCGTTGCAGGAATAGATTTCTGCAGTCAATGGCTCATGAACGGGCGTGTGGATAATCAGCCGGTCATTGGTGGCTTTTATGGTAGCCTTTAAAGGAATGGAGATCTGGTCAAATCCGGTTGTGGGAATATCCTTTAATGCAATTTGGTTGGCATTGATGATTTCACCGGTTTCGGTGTTGAGCAGCAGGGCGGTCAGTTTCAGGTTGTTTTTGTTGATGACCGTTTCCGGAATACTGATGGTATAATGGTGGCTCATTTCAACATTTTCCTGAAGGGTTTCTTCGAGGGAACCTTCTATGCCCATGCAGTCGTATATACCCCTCGCCACATCGTTGAATTCGAAATCAGTGATATATGTTCCTTTTTCTCCCAGATGAGCCAGATCGTCCGGCAGATTGGTCGCTCCGGAGTAATAGTTGTTTTGCAGGCCGGTCACTCCGTCTTCAGTCAGCACATAAGCCAGCTGATAGGGATTGGTGGAACTGTTGAGGTAGAAGGTCACAAGTGAAGTGACGTCCAGTCGCGTCTGTGTCTGGTCGGTATATGTTGCTTTAATCTTGATGTCGGCCGCTGAAGGATAATCCAGCATATTCAGAATATCGTTTTTGATGCCATAGTTGTTATTGTTCGTACCGTAATATGGGTCGCAGCTGACAATGCGGTTGATGGGTTGCTGAAGGAAAACTGTACACTCCATCAAGCAGCGGATAATAGGATGCTGTCTCCATTTCGTCACTGTGTACGGCAATACCTATATAATTGTCGGGCATTTCCCGGGTCAGTTTGTCCATGGCGACGGCACCTCGCGGACAGTAACCGCACCAGGTACCAGTAAACTCTTCCATGACAACTTTTTTGTGTGCAGTCTGGCTTAATGAGATGATTTTTCCGGTAGCCGTGTTGTCTGCAGGATATTCATCCTCTTGTCCGTTGATTTGGTCTATGCTCACTTGTATATCGTGGTATCCGGTTTCTTTCGGGCAAATGATTTCGAATGAAAGTGTTTCACTTTCCGCCGTTTGCAGTACCGGTTCAAATCTGATGTCGTTTATTTGGTTGGTGTGGCCGTTCAGGGTGTAAGTCAGGTCAATCGAGCTGACAGCAGTTTTGGCTTTATTGGTGACAGTCGTTTCCAGGGTCGTCTTTTCTCCGTGTATACCGGTTCTTTCGGTAACGTCCTTGATGAGTATGTCATTTTGGGGTATTTGGCCTGTGACAGTGCACTGTAGCATCAGTGAACCATATCCGCCGGCATAAAGATTCTCCCATGCTCCGTCGTTTTGTTTGATGAACAGACCGTTTTCTGTAGGCGTATGGTTGAGGCCGATAGGGAATACTTCATAAGGTTGGAGTCCGTCTAATGAAGATAAAGTGGTGGTATAGCCGATATAGAGTCCTGAACCGTCAATTTCAAATGGGATGTCAAGCGTCAATTCATTCCAGCCTTGTTGGAATGTAATTTCCTGGGTGTAGGCAGGGGCGTTTTGCAAATCTCTGGAGATCCATACAGATGATGATTCAAGATTGGTGCTGCTGTTCATGCCAATACGTATATTTGTGATATGGCAACCTTTCAGGTTGTTGATCAGTTCTTCTGGCAGGAAAATGGAACAATTGAACGTAGATGCCTTGTTGTTTCCTAATCCCGTGAGCAGGTCGTTTTCATGGCAGTAACCTAGCAGCATGTCATTTTCAGAAAGACGGACTGTTTTGTTTGGGAATATGGTTTTCCGGGTTGTATTTAATTCTGTCCGGAGATCTTGTTTGTAAGATCTTAGAAAAATACTTTCCGGATTTTGTGCTTCCATATTGGAGCATAATGTGAGCAGAGCTGAGCAAACGAGTAATTTCTTGATCATGGTAGTCGGTATTATTGATAATGTAAATAAATTAAATGCCTTGTAAATATATAAAATAATTTAATTAGTATGGATTTTTAACCGGTGTTTTTCAAGAAATAATGATTGTTGATTATTTGCTCATTTAAAACTTATATTTGTTTTTTGTTTCTATTTGTTGATAATAAGATGAATAGGTTTTGGCGCTGAACTCTTTTCTTAAAAATGTGTACCGGATTCTGTACTTTTTATGTGTATGTTTTTGTTTTATCTGAGATGCTTTTTTGCTCTTTTTAATATAATCTATTTTCCAGTTATAGATATAAAAGTATATCAGTTGTTATTATTGTTTAGGATACCAGCTGATAGTGGTGTTGGATTTTGGTTGGAGAGGTGTTTGATCTGATTGGCATAATGGATAATGTAGTTTTCCTGTTTTATGGAACAGGTATTTATTTATTACTTTGTTGGTGATGTATGGTCTGCAAGTTTACTGTTTTTATAGATACACTAGTTTTTTTCTCTTTTTATCCTTCACCCCTTCACCTTCCTTTGTTTATACGGGATTCAGGGTGAAGGAGCTCCTTCACTGATCCTTCACGAGGTGCTTCACTTTCTTAATTCCGTTTTTTTATTAAACACGGTCATTTGGATGAGATTTTCTGAATTAATTACAATCTGAAAAAAGTAAGGCTTACTTTTTAAAAAGTAAAGCTTACTTTTTTTAAAGTAAACCGAGTTTTTGGAAAGATCTCCCAGGAAAAAAATGAGTTGCTGTTCGGATTTTCTTTTTGGAAAAAATGAGTAACTGAAGACGGCATAGGAGCATTTTCGGACTGTTAGACGGAGGCTTTTCCAAGACCCTTTTGGATCGGAAAATAACCCGATAAGTCAGCAGAAGGTCTGAAAAAGCGTGAGACGTGGTGTGAATGAGGTGAAATATGATCTGTCACCAGTTAGGTGGTTAGGGTTCAGTTGGTTATGATATGCTGTGAATAGGTGAAAGCAAAGTTGGAAAAAACCAACTTTAGGGTATTTCCTGGGCACAAAAATTGCAGATTCCAGGCATCTGGCAATGGCGGATACCCATGCCGCCGCCGTGAACTTCCTGAACGCGCTGGAGAAGATACCCTCTGTCATCGAGCAGTACAAGGCGAAAAACGAAACGCTGGAGCGCGAGATACCGCAGTTGCAGGAGATAGCGGGCAAGACATGGAAGAAGGAGGACGAGCTGAAACAGTTGAAGTCCGAGCTTGCCGCCCTTGACCGGAAGATACAGTTGGAACTGGCTCCCAAACATGAAGAAACGACAAGTCAAGGGCAGGAACAAGGTGGCGGTCAGGATTTACCGAAAGCGGAGAACGTACCGAAGCCGGACGATGCAGCCCGTGACTACATCCGTGACCATATTATAATAGGCAGGCCGGGCATTCCCGAACGCAGGGAGGGACACGGTATGAAAATGTAACACAGGGCGGTACCGGGACATTCGTTCCGGTGCCGTCTTTTATCTATGGAGACACAAGGCCGGCCAAGATGTAAATCGCCGTTGGGGCGGAAGTATGACGGTGTTTATATTATAGGGGAATAAACAAACTTAAAATAGAGACAATATGACATCGTTGAAATTGCTGTTCCGTCCCTCGCGAGTGGAGGGGAAAGAGGGAATACTTTACATCCGGGTGATTCACGACCGCGTGGCGCGCCAGGTCAATTTGGGTTGCAAACTCCGTTCTCTGGAATGGAAAGACGGGCGCGTGGACGCTGCGGCGGCCACCGACGCCCCACGCCGCACTTATCTCGAAGCCGTCAACCGCATGATAAGCGAAAGCCTTTCGCGGCTCGGTGCCATCATCGACCGCTTGGAGCAGTCGGGCGAGGAATACACCTCCACCCGGGTGGTCGAAGCGTACCGGCAGACCGACGATGACGAGGGCAAGCTCTGCGTGTTCGCCCGCAAGGTGACCGACCACCTGCGCCGCATCGGCAAGGTGCGCCTCTCGGAGACCTACACCTCCTCGGTGAACAGCTTCATGCGCTTCCGTGGCGAGAACGGAGACATCCCGATGGCGGAGATGAATTCCGACCTGATGAAGGAATACGAGCACTACCTGCTCGACGAATGCGGCCTAAATCCCAATACCGGCTCGTTCTACATGCGCAACCTGCGTGCCCTCTACAACCGTGCCGTGGAAAAGGGACTGACCACCGACCGCACGCCGTTCCGCCATGTCTATACCGGTGTGGCCAAGACCATGAAGCGTGCCGTTCCCGCGGAGGTCATCAGGAAAATCAAGGGGCTGGACCTGACCCTGCAGCCCGCATTGGCACAGGCACGCGACTACTTCCTCCTCTGTTTCTATTTGCGCGGCATCTCATTTGTCGATCTTTCCCAACTCAAAACGACCGACATCCAAAACGGCTACCTGCGCTACCGCCGCCAGAAGACGGGGCAACAGCTCGAAATCAAATGGGAACACCAGATGCAGGAAATCGTCTGCAGCCACCACCGTGAAGGCTCGCCCTATCTGCTGCCGTTGCTCGATGGAGTCAGTGGCGACCCGCGCCGGCATTACCAGAACGCCCTGCAACGGGTGAACGCCCATTTGAAGAAGATCGGTGAGATGGTAAACAGCCCCGTCGCCCTGACCACCTACACCGCGCGTCACGGTTGGGCGAGCATGGCACGACGCATGGATGTCCCCTTGCCCGTCATCAGCGAAGCCATGGGGCACGACTCGGAGAAGACCACGCGCATCTATCTCAACTCGTTGGATAGCAAACGGATTGACGATGCCAACCGAATGATTATCAACGCCATCTGAGCAAACGACTTCTTATAACCATCGCAATCCCAGCAGCACATTCACCGCTTCTGTTATAGGTGAGTGTGCCGCACGCTTATTGCCCATTCCTGCCCGAAAAGAGCGGAAAGAAGCCGCAACAAGCCTTTTTCGCCAGTTCCAAATGGAACAAACGCATAATTTATGGTTTGGGGAGAGGAAAATGTGGGAGGGAATACCCCGTTTGCGCTGAAATGTTGAGCAAAAAGCCGTTTCTCTCTTTAAGAGATGCGGAAAATCGCGAATGTTCTGATTCCATGGCGTTTAAGAAATTCAAAGTCTTGTTTTTGCTCAACAACGGCAGGAATTTGCTCAACACACCGTATCCAATGGCCGTATTCACAACTTATTTGGCCACTTTTTTGTTGGCAAATAGTGGATTTTGCTCTATTTTTTATACCTTTGCACCGTCAATCCGCATCTCTTAAAGAGAGCAACACCGACAGCAACTTCCGCGTGAGGCAACGACTATAAATCATTGTGTCAGAATGACTACTGTAACGAAAGTAATGCAATAAAAATCGGATGAAGGCAAGTCCGGCTGTGCGATGTCGCAATCCATCGCCGTGGCAAGCCCGAATTTCTCTTTCAAGTGGGTGCGTAGGAATTGAAGTACGTTAAACCCGAAACAAGAGCAAAATGTCTGATTTTGTCACCCGATATATCCTCACGCTGTTTTCCGCCTCGGCCATCTTGGCGGTGGGCGTGATACTGCTGATGCTCAGCATCCCCTTCACCAACGAATGGAAGCAATTCCGCACGGTGCGCCTGTGCCTTGCCTTCACCTGCCTTGTGCTGTCCGCGTCCGATTTCGCCAGCTGTTTCGCTTTGGACAGCCATCAGGACGCGCAACTGTTTTCCACGTTGACCTTGATTGTCGCCTCCTATCAGGCGATGCTTTTCACCACGGCATCGCTGGTTTTCGTGCAGTCGCCGCGCGTCCATCGACGCAGCGTGCTGACGCAGCTGGGTGTCATCACAGCCGTCGGCGTTACGCTCCTTGTGTCGCAATACCATTTCCCGAGGCTCTACCCATACCTCTTTGCTACTGCCATAGCCGCCTACATCGCGCAAATCACCCTCTACACCCTTACATTCCGCAAGGACTACAAGTCGTGCGTGCAACAGCTTGAAGCCTTCTACGACGAGGACGAGCGTGGGCGTATGCGGTGGATAAGCCGCTGTTTCTACAGTGCGCTTGCCGTCGGCGTCGTGGCGTTGTTTTTCTGCTTGATACCCTATTCGAGTTTCACCTACGACCTGTTTGTCCTCACCTATACCCTCTACTACATTTACATCGCCGGGTGCGTGGTCAATTACCGCATCAAGGCAGGCTTCATTCTCAATGCCCGCAAGGAACAACAGCAGGTGCAGGAGACGGAGCAAGCCGGACCCGAAACGGAGGTAGAAACAGCCGCAGGGGAGGAAACCGAGCCGCAGGCGGTATTGGCTTGGGCCGACAAGTTGCGCATAGACTTGGAGAGATGGGTGGCCGAAAAGCATTACATCGACATCGACTCCAGCCCCGACAAGGTCGCCAAAGAGCTGGGAACCACCAAGAACCGTCTCAATATCTATTTCTCCAAGTGCGTGGGAGTTCCTTTCCGAGAATGGCGCACCCGGTTGCGTGTCGAGGAGGCGGAGCGTATCTTACGCGAAGACGACGAAGTGATTGTGTCGTCACTCCATGAGCTGGTAGGCGTGAGCGACAAAAGCAATTTCCGCAGAAGCTTCAAGCAAATTATCGGAATGACCCCCAATGAGTATCGGAAGCAAGTCAGAAAGTAAGCGACTTTTTCTATCCTGAGCAGCAATAGGTTCGGGATTATCTACCTCTTGCCTTGGATGTCTTACCATTCAAGGCTTATTAGCGTCCAATACACGGCATATCATCCTACCTTTTCTCGCCATGACATCCCCGGTCATAGCAGGGGTGATTTTCACTTTTTGGATGTCGTTCGGCATGGGGTATTTCTATGGGGTATTTCACTTTACCGCCTGTCAAAAGGGGTATTTCTATGGGGTATTACTATGGGGTGTTTCAAAAATTTCGTGGTATTTCAAAACACCCCATAGAAATACCCCCTCCTTTCGTTTGGCTGCATCCCATGAATTGACTAATTTTATGCAAAGAAAACTACGGTTTTCTCCCAATTTCTTCGATAAAACACGCCTTCGGGCATCCACTATATTAGCAAATTTCTTTCACACATATATAAATTATGGACAAGTTAAAGACGGTGCTACTATGCACATGCTTTGTCATAGGACTGCTGCCCTCGTTCGGGCAGACTCCCGACGGTTCCCCGCAAGTGATATTCCGCTTCGTGGAGGGGAAAGATATGTTTTATGTGCCATGGAACGGCAACGGTGCCGCGCTCGACTCGCTCTGCCTGATGGTGGACCCCGACGGGCTTCAGCCCGGCAGTGTGCGCGTGGATGGTTATAGTGCCACCAAGCAGCTCTCCATGGTGCGCTGCAACCGCGTGAAGTCGGAACTCATCCTCCGCCGTGGGCTGACCGAGGAGCATTTCACCACCACCAACAACGTGGGCAAGTTCCAGGGCATGGCCAACGTGGTGATTGTCACCCTGCCTGTTATGAAAGCCGCAGAGGTTGCACAGGCGATGGAGCAGGCAGCGGAACCTGAGCAGCCGGCCGTAACAGAACCCGAGCCCGAGG
>OGMW01001279.1_pt1 | contig 22995 bp, 15 predicted proteins | sample 1573281 | NCBI WGS metagenome assembly OGMW01 (sample SAMEA2581907, study PRJEB24529) | metagenome | biome: Human gut stool | place: China | collected 2011 | reverse complement strand
TGTCTCCTTTCAGAATGGTGTGTCGCGACTTCATTCTATCAGAGATCTGCAAACCATGTCTCTTTTTATCCTTCTTTCAATTTGCGCAATTTATTGTACCTTATCTCCATTCAGGATTCATATGCAAGTTTCTGTTACTGGACTTTCTACAATTTTGCCTTTCGTTTTTTTATCTAAATTAAAACGCCTGCTGCATTCCATCAATGCTTACAGGCGCTTTTTACCATATACCATTTTATCCGCAATTATCAAAAAACTGTTTGGGATTGTCCACAAGAAGCTTTTCAATATCAGCCGCATTGTACCCTCTTTTCTCTAAAAGCGGCACCACCTTTTTGCAAAAATAATTGAAAGTACGTCCCTCCGCTCGTTTTCTGGGCAGTTCTGAAAAATCGTCATAATCTGCATCAAAAACAACCACAATATCATGAGAAACAACCAGAGAATTGATTAATCCCTTCTGACACAGTTGATCCAGCGTGTTCACCCTATTATCTAGAGAATTAAATTCATCTAATCCAAATCGGTCAAGGCCCAAATAACTTCCTCTTTTCACAATATCAGAAAGTTTTTCCACATCATTATAATCACCAGTATGCCCGATGATTACCTTTGAAAGATCCACACCATTTCTTTCAAAAATATTCTGTTGCTCTACTGCCGCCTCAATACTTTCTGTATGTGTTGTAATTGGAATTCCTGTCTGCTTGCACACCTCGCTTGCAATTAACAGAAGCTTTTTATTAATTTCCGTAAATCCCTGGGGACCAGTTGCACATTTAATGACTGCCGGTTTTATTCCGGTATTCTCAACTCCGCTCACAATCTCTTCTGTAATTAGTTTCACAAAACATTCCGCAGACTTTCCGACAATCGGAAAATTTTCAAAAGCAAACAGTCCTGTTGCTGCTAAAATATTAACTCCAGATTCTTCAGATACCTGTTTCAGAATTTTTACATCCCGCCCACTGTTAATAGGAGTTGCATCCACAATAGTCTGAATACCGCTATATTCCTTTGCCGCTTTAAGCTCTTTAACAATCAGCTCAATAGCCGCATCTTCATCCACCCATTTTTTCCCAAATGCTTTTTTCAATGCCATATCAAAACATACCGCATGCTCATGCATCAATGTTCTGCCCATCTCAGAAGTTTCCATCGGTCCAAGAACCGTATTAACCATTCACTCTCACTCCTTCTCCAACTCTGCATAAGGTATCTTCATCAGAAAATGTGTTCTTGCATTTTCTGATGCCAGATAAACCATCCGCTTTTCATTATCCAAAAATGCGTGTGGATAAAACATAGGCTCATCACACAGCACTATCTTTTTTCCCCAAGATTTCATTTCATCATAGCTGATCCACAGAGATAGCGGCTTTCGCATATCAAAAATCACCCCTTGATAATTGGAGTTTGGATTATGGAATAACAAAATTTTATTTTCCTGTCGAATCAGCGTGATTTTGGAATTTGGATTCGGAATATCTGTTTTTTCTGCTTCACTCCAGGTATAGCCCCCATCGTGGCTGATTGATTTATATAAAAAACCGCTGCGTTCTGCTCTCATGAGCATTATCAAATCCCCGTTTTCAAGTTCCACAATATTATTCTCCCACAAAGGGAACTCTGCCTTCAGGTATCCGTGCAGCGAATATGTTTTCCCCTGGTCCGTGGAAATCACAGCTCCTGCGCGTTTGGGCCATTTCATAGACAAAGAATCTTCCACCGGCTCTTTAACCCAATCCCAGGCCGCATTACATTCCTGCCAATACACCGGAAAAATCCAATTTCCATTTTTCAAAACACAGCGTTTTCTGAAACAATAATTAGTAATTCCAGACGGAAGGCTCTTTGGCTCTGTCCAGGTTTTTCCACTGTCATAAGAAAAAGACTGATACACAATCAACTCTCTGTACCGGCATTCAGAATTATAGGTATGTACCAACACACATACAACATCACCTTCCACATACATCTCCGGAGCCCAACAAGCTCGCTCTGAATGTTGGAACAATGTAGTGTGCCTACTCCAGCTTTTACCATCGTCCTCGCTTCTGACAACTCCTACAACATTGGTTTTATGCGGTTCTGTAGGACCACCGGTAAGTGTCAGACAAACGATGGATCCATCTGGCATTCTCTGTATAATCGGTTCTCGGGCATATCCAAACTGTTCATCAGATGTTAAAATTACGGTCACAGGATAATGAAATCCATTTTTCAGCGTTTCCATTCACTCACTCCTTTGCATCATTCTCTAAATATTCACACTCTTCCTTCGTCAGCGGAATTCCCATTGCTTCTATGCTTAGCTTCACTTCTGAAAGCCTTCCCGAACCAATGATTGGTATTGTAGGGAATGCATCCTTACACAGCATATATTTCAAGGCAATCTGAGTTGGATCACACTGGTACTTTTTTGCCAATACCTTGACCTTCTTTAACCGCAGCCGACTGATTTCATTTTCGTAGAATTCTCTTGGATTATCGTAAACTGGATTTTCCATGAAATCTTCCTTGTCTGCACAGGAAAAATATCCCTGCGCCTGAGATGAATAACACATAACTGCCAGTCCTTCTTTTTTGTGGAGCGCATACATCTCACTGGTCATTCCGAACATAATTTCCTGATCCAACCGTTCCTGATTGTATTTCGCCAGATTATACATCACCTGATTTCCCACAAACTCAGGGATCTTTTTCTTTCTGGAATAATCCAACGCTTCTCTGATTCTTGCCGTATTCCAGTTAGAGCACCCAAAATAACGAATTTTACCTTCTCTGACCAAAGCAACCAGTGTGTCTATAATTTCTTCCACGCTGATTTTTTCATCATCATGATGTAGCCAATATAAATCAACATAATCTACCTGAAGGTTTTTAAGGCTGTCGTCAATATCGTGAAGAATGTCTTTTCGCGAAACCCGCGGAACATGCATCGTATCAAAGTGAGGCGCTGCGCCCTTCGTGTCCAGAACAATCCTATTCCGACATTTTCTGCTTTTAATATATTTTCCTAAAAACCTTTCACTGACAGATACTCCGCCGCCCGGCTTCCACTGTCCGTAAATATTGGCGGTGTCAATAAAGTTTCCACCAGAAGCCAAATAATAATCCAAAACCTTTTCGGATTCTTCCGGATCTACTCCATGAGGGCCTCCACCCAGGCACAATGCTGACACTTTCAATTCAGTTTTCGGTATTACAATCTCCTTCATCTGTTTTCCTCCTCGTATAATATCTAGAAGACAATACATGTGGGCCGCTCAATTTCATCCACAAAGGAAACCTGCTCCATTGTACCGTTTTCATTGAATTTGTAAACTGCCAGACGATCTGTTGTCTGCAATCCTGCAATGACCCATTTTCCATCTGGTGTAAACTGAAAATCCCGCGGACACCCACAAGGCACAATCTCATTATAAACAAGTCTCAACCAACCATTTTCTCTAATCTGAAAAACAGAAATGGAATCTGCGTTCCTATTGCTTGCCAATACAAATCTTTCGCCTGGCGAAATCCGAATTCCTGCCGCTCCGCCAAATCCCACGGGTTCCGTCGAATTGCTACCTAAAATTACGAGCTTTCTTTCCTGCTCCGGTGTATATGCCATCAAAAACACCTCTGAACTGCTTTCGGTAATTACATAGGCATAAGAGCCTTTCGACGAAAACACGATATGTCTTGGCCCACTCCCTTCCGGAAATTTCACTGTATCCACCAGCTCCAATGAATCAGCAGCATAAACCAGGATTTCATCTGTTCCTACATCCACTAGACACACATAAGCCTCCTCCGGTGTCAATGCAGCGCAATGGATATGGCTTTTTTCTGTTTTTTTCTCTCTAAGCACACTTTCTTGAACCAATTTTTCCGCTTCATATCGATAAACCGCACAGGACGGCGTCCCATAATTAGCGACAAAAATCCTGTTTCCCCGTTTCTCTGCCGAAATATAGGTCGAATACACATCCTCTGTATCCAAACGAGCTTTTGCGGTCAGGCTTCCGTTTTTATTTACATCGAATACCTGTACTCCACCAAAATCCGCATTTTCTATAACCGCATAAATACAGCTTCCCTTTCGGCATAAATACGCGGGACTTACCGCTTCATAATAGCTTTTATCAACTAACTGTCCGTCCGAATCCAGACACACCTTCACAATATTTCCCGGCGGATCCTTAGGAGTTGTTCCCACGTAAAACTCATACATCACTTCTACCTTCCTTTCAATCTCAGTGCAATTATCCTTTCACTGCTCCGGCAGTCATTCCCGATACAATATACTTCTGACAGAACAAATACAGAATTACTATCGGAATCGATACGATCATCATATCCGCAAATACCAGATTCCATTGGCTGGCATTCTCTCCATAAAAATAGTACACTGTCATCGGAAGCGTGCGATTAGCCGCAGAACTCATAAAATACAGCGGCAGATGAAAATCATTCCAGGTCCACATTGTAGCAATAATAACACTGGTAGCTACCACCGGCTTCATCAGTGGAAAAATAATATAGAAAAACAGCTTTATCACGTTACAGCCATCAATGAACGCTGCCTCATCCAGCTCTCTTGGCACGCTTTTAACAAAACCGGTCAGAAGAAAAATACTCCACGAGGTTCTCATGGCAATATACAGAAGCGCCATTCCCCCCTTCGTCTGCTGAAGATGAAGTGCCTGCATCAGTGCAATTGTCGGAACAATACTGACCGGAACCACAATTCCCATACTCAAAACCGTATACAGAATTTCAGCCACTTTTCCTTTTCTTCTAGCAAGAATAAACGAGGACACTGCAGATAAAATCTCTACTGCCGGAACAGTCATCAACACCATCAGCACACTGTTCTTTAAAGCTCTTAACAACTTTCCCTTTTTAAACACTTCGATATAATTCTCAAAATGCCACTCTGAAGGAGGTTTTATATTGAAATGGTTTGCTTCCAGTGCTGTTTTAAAGGAGCCGAATATCATCATCAGGCAAGGAGCGATAATTAAAATACTCAAAAAAAGCATAACTATTTCCAGTACAAAAAGTGACCGGGTTTTCCTTTTTTTCATGACAGGTTCTCCTCCCCCTTTCTAAACCAGCTCTGAATAAAGACAATTCCAATAAATAAAATAATTGACAACATCAATTCCACAGCTGTAGCTCTCGCATAAAAACCTTGTGAAAACAACTTATATACTTCAACATTAATCGTAGTTGAGGCCCATCCCGGCCCGCCGTTGGTCAACACCTTCACAGAGTCAAATACACGCAGGCCGCCGCATAAAGTAAGCACAACACTCATGCGAACGGTTGGAGCCAGCAAGGGAAGCGTAATGTTTCTGAACCGCTGCCATATATTTGCCCCATCCACAATTGCTGCCTCATAATACTCCTTCGATATCGCCTGGATTCCGGCTATGTAAAGCATCATATGAAATCCTGTCCACACCCACAAATCAAGAAGCATTACTGTTGGAAGGGCCAAGCTCGCATTGCCTATCCAGTCAATCAGAACTGCTTTTCCCAAAATCATTCCCAGGAACTTGTTGACCAGTCCATTCATCTGAAAAAGAGCCTTAAAAATCACTCCGACCACTACATAAGACAATACCGATGGGAGATAAAAAACTGAGCGAAGTATATTTGCAGTTTTCAGATTCTGTGTCAATGCCAATGCAAGAAGAAGCGCAAATACATTTCTCGCTACTAAAATGATTCCCGCGAAATATAAGGTATTTAACAGCGCCTTTTGGAACTCCGGATCTTTCCAAATATTGATGTAATTTCCCAATCCCACAAACTCCACTGTGGGATACTTAATATTCCAATTTGTAAAGGAAAGCACAAACCCCATTCCAATCGGAAGAATATAAAAAACCAAAATAAACAGTGCCGCCGGTACAACCATCCAATAGGGATATAATTGTATCTTTTTGCTCTTCATTCGTTTTCATCTTCCTTTCTCAATCTTTATGAAAGGGAGTGCCGGCTTAAAAGCCTGGCACCCCATTCTGTTTCTGAAACTCAGCAAACTTATCGTCCCACCGCTTCCACATTTCATCAACGCTGCACTGTCCGCTGATAACATCTGCATAGAGGAAGAACAAATAACTGTCGAGCAGTGCCTTCTGATCATCAAGATACGCATTAAACTCCAACGCAGCATTTCCCTTCTGAACATAGTCCTCATAAATATGCGTTACTGCCGGATGAAGCTCCGCTGTCTTACAATCCTTAAAGGTCGCCAGCGTTCCCGTCTCAATGTTAAAGCGATCCATATATTCCGGCTGTGTAAATTCATTAATCCACGCCAAGCATGCATCCTTATTTGCGCCATTCTTATTTACATACATGGCAACCACAAAATTTCCCATTACTGCCATGTCTTTATCGTTAAACGGTATAACAAAAGATCCCATATTCGCATCTGGATTTTGATTCATAACATCCTGAAGCGTCCATTCATCCGCAATCATCATGGCGGCTGTTCCTCCAGCCATATTGAGGACGCCGTCATCAACCCTTGTTGACATGTGATCTGAATTCACATACCCCAAATCATAAAATTTCTTAAAATCCTCCATAACCTGTTTACATTCTGGCACATCGGAGAATTTCAGTTCACCGGTCTGAAGTTTATCATAAATTTCTTTCTGATCATTTAAAGCTACTCCCAGTCCCATTGTCATATAAAGCTGTGTTCGGCTGGTGTCATTGTCCATCATATAGAGCGGCGTTACATCCGGACACTTCGTTTTGATTGCTTCACATATTTCGTAAAGCTCCTTCATAGTCGTCGGATGCGGCTCATCATAACCGGCCTGTTTTAAAATATCTTTGTTATAATAAATAGCCGGGAACCAGGTCGCTGACTGTATCGGCATTCCATAAAGATTTCCATCTTCATATAAAACCGTATCTGGACTGGTCATCCGCTCAAACCATGGCTGGTCATTCATTACCACACAATTCTCCTGAGCATTAAACAATTTCACATTTTGCGGCAGATTATGTACAAAAATATCCGGAATTTCATTTGTCGCAAGTTTTACCTGAATCACATCCATAAAATCTGTTACCGGCTGAATATCCATGGTAATGCCTGTTTTTTCTTCGATTTCCTCACAAATTTCCAAAAAAACGCCGCTGAATGTAGTTGCATATGTTCCCTGGTTCATCATCATCGTGATTGTGACGCCATCATACGGTTTTTCTGTTCCTTCTTCATTCGCTTCGGTCTTTTCCACTGCGGCTGGGGCTTTGTCCCCATCTGTGCCCCCTGCCGTTTTGCTTCCGGCACTGCCGGCGCAGCCCGTCAGTATTGTCCCCACCAAAACCAGGCTTAACACTTTTTTCATTTCCTTCCTCATACATCTTACCTCCTCTTAATAACGTTGTTTCCGTATCCGGTATCATTATCATATTGGTTTTTCCGTATTTTATAAATGGACTATTTGTTATTTTTGATGGATATATTCATCTTTTTTCTTTACTAATATGTACATTTTCCCAAAAGCGTTTTATAATAAATCCATGTTTTTCAAGGAGGCCGCTGATATGATAAAGAAAAAACAAACAGCTCTTTTCTCCCTTAAAATTATATACTTTTATCTGATTCTGATTATTGCAATCATAACTCTTGGTTTGGCTGGTTTTTGTTTCTATTATTATAAAAACAGTTTATCAAACACAAAAAATATCATTCATCAGCTAACCTCCTCTGCCGCCAGGCAAATTGACCTTCAAATCAGTTCCATGGACAATCTTGCACAGCAGCTGGTAAGTAACAAAGCATTAATCCAAACCATGGGAAATTTGAGTAACACTGAAAAAAGGCGTCCAGGCAACAGCTTCACTGAAAATTATGTAATGGCCAATCAGCTTTCTACGTTGCTTCAGCAGACCTGCCTCCCCGGACCACTGATGGAGCGCATCAGCGTTGCCAATGATCAAGGCGATTATCTGGCAATTTGCAGCAACTATAAATTTTTAGATTCAAACCAGGAATACAACTCTTATTTGTATTCTGATGACTTTTTATCCCTATACAAAACAATAAAGCAAAAAGAAATTATTAAATTTACCGCTTTTTCTCAATATGATAAATGGCTTCCTGAAAATAACATCCCAATCATCTCCTGTTATCGGCCTATTACGGATATTTATACCTTTCAGATTCACGGCATATTAGAAATTCAGCGGCCATTCACAATTATTGAAAATATCCTGAAAAATATCAACTACAGTCACATTCAGGTGTATTTATTTGATGATTCCAACCAGATGATTTATCAAAACCTTAACGCCCAGAAAGCTGCGCCTTTAACTTCCGATACCATCTTTGATCAGAATGGTGTCAATACGCAGTTCCAACAGCAATATCCTTTTTCCGATTATTCAACGATTGAAGGCGCTAACTGGAAGCTTATCAGCATTCTTCCCATTAGCTCCGTTGCTCAACCGATTATAAACGTTATAGCGATTGTGGCATTTATATTAGCCTTCCTGATTATCTTTGTTTTGATTACAGTTGCCACTGTCGAAAAAAACATTCGGATACCGCTGGGGAATCTAAAAAATTCTCTGTCAGTTATTGATATTAATAATCTGGACATAAATTTTGATTCCAAATCCGCGGAACTGGAACAGATCCATCATGTTTTTTTAGAGATTATCCGTCGTTTAAAAGAGTCAATCGAAAAAAACGAATATCTGCATCGTCAGGATCTGAAATCGCAGATGTTTGCTTTGCAGGCGCAGATCAACCCTCATTTTATTCACAATATTCTGACTGTTATCAGCGCACTTGGACAAGAAGCCGGAGCTCCGAGAATTATGAAAATCTGCCGAAAATTTTCAGACATGCTTTCCTATTCTGTAGAATACAGCAACGATTTTACCACACTGTCTCAAGAATTCATCCATACCGAAAACTATCTTTTTCTGATGAAAGAACGATATGGAGAGAATTTAGAATACAAAATTATTCGCCCGGTCAACAATGCTCTATCACATGTTTGTCCAAAGCTCTTCCTGCAGCCGTTAGTGGAAAACTGTATTTCTCATGCCTTTGAATACACCCTGACACCCTGGAAAATTCTGATTCTTTATAAAGAAACTGCCGAAACATGGCAAGTTGAGATTCACGACAATGGCTGCGGCTTTTCTGAACAATCGAAAGAAGAGATATTCCGCCTCTATGCTGATTACCAGGCCACCCCTTCCCTGGATATTCTAAATACTAAAATAGGAGGCTTAGGAATTATATCCACAGTTGTTCGGCTGTATCTGCTTTATGATACCCGAATCATTTTTGATATTGGTCATAGTAAGTTGGGCGGCAGCAAAATTACTCTTGGAGGATATATAAATGATGATTAACGTTCTAATTGCTGAGGATGAACCTCCGATTCTCAATAGCATTGCAAAACTTATTCATTCTCTGGATTCTGATTTTATTGTCTGCGCCAGGGCAAAAAACGGTCTGGAGGTACTTCAATGTCTTAATTCACAGCCTATTAATATAATCTTTACGGATATAAAAATGCCCCTTCTGAACGGACTTGATCTGATTCAGGAAATCCGTAACCGGTCACTGAATGTTCCTATCGTCATTCTTTCTGGCTATAACGATTTTTCCTATGCCAAGAAGGCATTAAAGCTAGGTGTCTTCGATTATCTGCTAAAGCCCATTGACCCCGAGGAACTGTCCAACACCCTTGGTAGGCTGAAACAATTGTATGCTAACACTGTAAAAGAGCAGCAGCAACATTTTTTTCATCAGTTTGCTGTCGGCAGACCCCCCTCTATGCCTCAAATGTCCCTGCCGCAAATTAAGAAAATGGCTGTTATCATCCTGTCCTCCGGCTGCTACCCTGCATATCCATTCCTTTTTCCGCTGTCCGCACTATCCATCTGGAAAACCGTACAGCTGGACAAAATGTTGGAGCAGACACTTCCTTCTAATATGTTTTTCCAAAGTGAACCCGGTATTCTGGAAAATGAATATTTCGTTTTCCTTTTTTCCACTTCTGATCCCAACAATATCGATGAACTGGATTATTACATCTCCCGATTCTTCCGGCAGATTAATATTTTTGAATATCCGATTCACCTATGCTATGGAATCTGTGAAAACAACCATGACCGCATCTATGAGATGCTTTTGTCATTAAGGACCCTATTAAGGCAACGCATTCCTCTGCATACGCCGATCCTATTGAATGCTCAATTTCCGCCTCCGGCAATCAACACTCAAAAATATACCGCAGCCATCAACAATTTGATTACTTTAAGCAATAACAATGAACCGCTTTTAGCTCGAAAAATTGTAGAACTGATTTCCTCACTTCACCATGAACAGGCTCCTGCTTACATAATCTGTACAATTTTACAGCAGCTTTTTTATTACCAGTATTTAAAAAATAATGGCGGAAGCTATGACAAATTTCAGCAGATGAATGTGGATTTAGATGAGGAAATCACCAATTCCAGATCATTAGAGGAACTCCAGTCCACAATTCAAAGTTTCTTTTCCTCTTTCACTCTGGATACTGCTGAAACAGGTAGTAAAAATAACAACAGCCGGAAGGTTGAAAAATATATTCTGGAAAACTTCCGAAACAATATCTCCGCCGCTGACCTCTCCAGAGAATTTGGGTTTGATGCCTCCTACCTGAGCAGACAGTTCAAGGAACAGGTCGGAATGACTCCCTGGAGATTTATACTTAATCTGAAATTGGAAGAAGCGCAGCGGCTACTTTTATCCCATCCTGATATGTTGATAAAAGATATTGCTTTAGAAATCGGTTACAATGACCCCTTGTATTTCAGTCGCATATTCAAAAAATATATAGGTGTATATCCTTCCGAATATAGAGACAGCGGGACAGCCTGATTGGTAGTGTAAAATAGTTTGTGTTTTTGGTAAAAAATAACTCCTTTTTGGTAAGAATTCAGATATGACAATTCTTATCGAAAAGGAGTATTTTTTATGGCAGTTGCAAAGGAACAAATTCGACAGATCATCTCAGAAAACAACATTAATAGCGTTGCAGATATATACACGCTTCTGAAAGACAGTTTCAAGGATATCCTGCAGGAGCTGATGGAGGCAGAACTGGATGCAACTCTTGGCTACGAGAAAAACCATAAGGGAGATCTACAGACAGACAATAAAAGAAATGGTCATTCTACAAAAAACTTAAAGAGTCAATACGGTGAATTTCAAATCGACGTACCAAGAGACCGTAACGGTGAGTTTGAACCAAAACTCATCCCTAAATACCAGAGAGATATTTCCGGGATTGAGGAAAAAGTGATATCTTTATATGCCCGTGGTATGAGTACACGTGACATCCACGACCAGCTCCAGGATCTTTATGGAATTGAGCTGTCAGCTGAAATGGTCAGCAAGATCACAGACAAGATACTTCCTCAGGTTAAGGAATGGCAGTCCCGTCCTCTGAACCCGGTTTATCCGTTTGTCTTTATGGACTGTATTCATTATAAAGTACGTGAGGATGGCAGAATCCTGAGTCGTGCTGCGTATGTAGTTCTTGGCGTTACAGTGGAGGGATACAAAGATATCCTCAGCATCACAGTAGGCGCAAATGAAACCAGTAAGTTCTGGCTTGGAATGCTTAATGATCTTAAGAACCGCGGAGTAAAAGATGTCCTTTTCTTCTGCGTGGATGGTCTTCCGGGTTTTAAAGAAGCTATTCAGGCAGTTTATCCGCAGGCAGAGATCCAGAGATGTGTGATCCATATGCTACGCAATTCTTTCAAATATGTAAATTATAATGATCTGAAAAAGTTTTCCTCGGATTTCAAAGAAGTGTACAATGCTCCGAACGAAACAGCCGCTTTAACAGAGCTGGAGAACATGAAAGAAAAATGGGGGAAGAAATATCCGTACGCGATCAGTAACTGGGAAAATAATTGGGAAGATGTAAGTTCCTTTTTCCAGTTTTCTAATGATATCAGACGCATTATGTACACGACAAATATCATAGAAGGATTGAACCGCCAGTATCGGAAAGTCACGAAAACGAAAAGCGTATTCCCAAGCGATTCTGCATTGGAAAAGATGCTGTATCTTGCCAGCGAGAACGTAGTCAAAAAGTGGACGCAGAGATACCGGAACTGGGATCAGGTATTGAATCAGCTGATAGTCCTTTACGGAGAACGGCTCACTGCTTATCTGTAAGAGAAAAGAAAAGCAGGAATGGGGAAGCTCTTTTAAGCCCCTCATTCCTGCTCTCTGTCTATTCCTTCGGCATTTATATTATTGCCAGAAATTTCCGATCCTATTCCAGAGGTCGGGTGTGGGCAGAGCCCACAAAAGGCAATAATCATGATGCCTTACTTGTCATGCAAAAAAATCGAAAATGATGTATATAATTTTCCTACATGGCAATACTGTAAGTACAAAGATATATTCGACAGCCGCATAATCATTAATTCGACAGCAAAATTTTACATATCTATTTCTTATCAGAAAGATTTACTTTCCATAGACACAAGAATTTTTACACCCTTGCCTGATTATTAACAGGCTGTCTTACCGTTTCAGTCTGCAATATACACTGCCTTCACAGCCTCCTCTAAGAGAAGGTTTACCCTTTCTTCTGTGTAAAATCGCCTTTCCAATTTGACATGCTTCCCCTTCATTCTTTCCCAAACCTCTTCCATGTTATAATTCGCTTCTTTTTTGCTTATTTCTTCATAACGTACACTTCTAAGATGTTCCAGCTTTCCATTCTCCCATAACCAGGCTGCTGCCCGAAAAGCCCAGGAGAGCGTTTCCTGACCACAAAACAGAGCCTTCATAACAAATTCTTCTGTATATTTTTCTCTATAATCCTTCGGATCAAAATTAATACCACCACTCAAACCGCCAAGTTCAATCAGATCATACATGACCAGAACCCACCTTTTAACCTGTTCTATCTCAGACAAAGCTGTATCCAAAAAACGATCCGGACTTGTATCAATAGTTCCAACTGTCTGAAATAACTTTGCCATCCGAAACTCATAATCAAACTCATGTCCGGCCAAAGCCGCATGATAAGAGTCCAGACAAAGTTTTACCTCTTTGTCCAAATCATGCTCTTTCAAATACAATACCGCGGCCGCCACATCAAAATGATATTGAAAGCGTCCTGGACGCTTTGGCTTCGGTTCCAGATAGAACTGTCCTTTAAATCCTTTTTTTCTTGCATACTCAATTGTTTTTCTGATATACTCTGCCCGATTATCCAATTCCAGCCGAAGATTCGTATCTGCCATGCATTGATAACCTTCTTTTCCTCCCCAAAACATAATTCCAGTTCCATTGAGCTGCAAAACTGTATCCACATTTATTTTCTCCAATGCTAGGGATTGTAAAAATACGTCTAATGACGGAGAAGTGCCCGCCCCCAACTCTGTCTGTTCCAAACTGATATAATTTCCAGCCCCCCAAAGTAGTTTACTGTTATATTTATTCATCTTTTCTTCAATTATAACATTCAACCGCTTCTGCTGTTCCTCTGTCTGAAGCAAATTCTCTGCCGGACCGCAGCCTCCTGACCCCTGCAGACAAAAATATTCAATATCCAGCCTTTTCATCATCTCAAAAGCCAGCTCCGCCTTTTCTGCTTCGTACAATATTCCAGAAGTATGCTTGAACTGCCCTTTCATGCTCTGTGATCCTAAATTATGCCACCAGCTAACTGAAAACGGAAGCCACTCCTTCATTTGCCTTCCACAAATAATTTCTGTTGGCTTATAATACTGATGCACAAAAGAACCTTTACCGTTTCTCTCCATCACTTTCCTCCTTTCCATTTTCCTCATATTATTAAAAATTCACTAAAAAGGGAATGGACAATATCAGAGTATTAATGGAGTTTTTATGACATCTCTGGTTAGATGCTGACTTGAAATTTTAAATTCCAGTGCAGTGGTAAATTCCACCGGACATTAAAATTCCTTGATTTTATTGAATTATAATGAGCAAAATCTTTAGATAACTGGTATAATTAAGCTAACTTCTCATAAAATATCTGAGTTTGTGACATGGAAAAGAGACCTCTGGATAGGGCATGCGGACGGTGGAATTTACTTTTGAAATTTTCATCTCTGGTTAGATTTGGCCTTCATCTGGACAGTCTGTATTTTTCGTGATAGAATGAGAAAATAACAATGAATCATTCAATGCAAAAGAAAGGCAGCTTTATCCAAACTATGAATACAGTCAAAAAAATAACTCATCCACATCCGCAGAACGTCTTGCCACCTGTTCCCTGATCTCGGGGATCACGGGCATTATATGCAGCTTCCTCTACCTGCCAGTTTCCCTGAGCAGCGGAAGCAATTACCCCACCGGGCTTATCTGCGGCGTGATCGGACTTGTACTTGCGCTTATGTCCAAGAATGCGGACATTCGCCCCAAAAAGGCTTTCCTGGGCCGGGCGGTCATGGGAATCATTTTAAGCAGCGTAGCCATCGGCCTAACCATGTTTTTCTTCTACTCCCTGATTTCCTTTTACGATGCCTTAAACGATCCGGTCATGGGCCCCCAAATTAACGAGCTCATCAACCGGCTCTAGCAACAGATCAACCTGCAGATGCAGCAGGCCGCGCCCGCAGGCTCCGCCTTCCTGTTCCACGCTCTGTAAGAGCATTTTCCAGGTTCAGCCAAATGCAGGCAGCAGGTCAATGCCCCGCACTGCCAGCATGTAATTCTTAAAGAGCCAGTTAGCCAGCACAAGGCCAGTTGCTGTGTATATGAAAAATGCTTCATGCCCCAGATACAGTCTGGGGTTTTTTGCTGCCCTGGAAATGACCCGGCTCACAAGCTCCGCCCCGATTACCACAGCAGCGTAGAAAACCAGGGAATGGTACTGGATGCTCAGGAAAATGTCTCCCTGAAGCAAAGCCCGCACCGCTCTCGTCCCCCCCGCAGCCCGAATAGTACAGGCCTGTTAGAAGCTTAAAAAGGCAGGGAAATCCCTGCCTGAATATCTGTATGAAGAATGCCGCCAGCTCTTCCATCACAGCACCGCGCGGATTGGTGCTAGAATATAAATAGTACAAGTCAAAATGAGAATCCCTAATTACAAATTTTATGGTACTATGTAGTTACCGCACTGAAGGAGGATCTCATTATGGCAAAGCACTATGACAAATAATTTAAATTGGATGCAATCCAGTATTATCATGATCACAGAGAATTAGGATTGCAGGGTTGCGCTTCAAACTTAGGAATCAGTCATCAGACACTGTCTCGCTGGCAGAAAGAACTGCGTGATACCGGAGACATTGAGAGCCGTGGTTCTGGCAACTATGCTTCTGATGAAGCAAAGGAAATTGCACGTTTAAAGCGTGAACTACGCGATGCACAGGATGCACTTGATGTATTAAAAAAAGCCATCAACATTCTGGGAAAATGACGGAAGCCATTTACCTCGAAGTTACTGAGAAGGCAGAAGCAGCCCGCAAGGCTAAACGCCGTGTTTCTGTCTCCGGAATGTTGAAAATACTTGGCGTTTCACGTTCTGGCTATCGTGCATGGTTGAAACATGTTCCTTCCAATGCTGAAAAGCGTCGGGAATCAGTAAAAGCCAAAATCAAGGATATTTACGATAAATCTAAACAGAATTACGGTGCTCCGAAAATCACGCAAGTGTTGCGCAAAACAGGAGAAACCATTTCCGAGCGTACTGTTGGGCAGTACATGAAACAAATGGGCATTAAGGCTCAGTGGGTAAAGCCGTGGACAATCACCACAAGAGACTCCGATTTCAGTAGCAAACTTCAAAACATCCTTGATGAACAATTTAATCCAGCAGAAGGCTCTGAAGATTTTGTTATAAATTTAGTTGATAATAATGAACAACAGAAACCGGAAGTTATTTTTCCAACAAATGTATTAGAACGCGGAAAATGGAAGGCAGTTTTAAAAAATAAAGATGGAGTAATGTTTACACATCCGGAATATTTATTTGACGGGGATAAAAACACATATATTGACGAATATCAAAAAGCGGGACTGCCTATTTCCTTGGAGATTGATTTGGGTTCTAAACAAACAGTAGCATCTTTTTCATTCTTAAAGAGACCGGGTTTTAATGAACAGGCATATGGGGTAAATGGAACACTTGGAAAATATAAAGTATATGTTAGTGATAACGGTACGGATTGGAATGAAGCAGGAACCGGAGAATTTAAAAAAGAAGATTATAATTTGCATGAAGAAGATGGCTTGTATAATGTTGGAAATATTGTTTATGCAAATTTAAACTCAACGTATAATACACAATATGTAAAAATTGAAATGTTAAGCGATGTTCTTGGTGGAACACAGGAATTTAGTGGTGCAGAAATTAATTTGTACAGTGATATGAAAAGTACAGGTCTTCCGCAGAAAGAAGTATCTTTGAAAGATAAAAATGTAACATTTAAAGGACAGAACGCTGATAAATTAACAGATGGAAATCTAAACTTTTCTGTTAGTGGACATGTGAATGATGAGATTATCATTGACCTTGGAATAACACAAACCATCGGTTCGTTTGCTTATCAAAAACGTTCAGGGTATAAGGATGCTAATTATGGTGTCAACGGTACAATGGGAAAATATGAATTATATATAAGCGATGATGGTACAGAATGGACTCCGGCAGGTAATGGTGAATTTAAAAAAGATGATTATAATTTGCATTCTGTTGTACTAAGTGAAGATACACAAACAAGTGATGGAAATTATAAAGCAGGGGAAACTTTGTATAATGTGGGTGATATGGTATATGGAAATTTTGATTCTGTATATACAACGCGTTATGTGAAAATTGTACCAAAAACTGATTGTATCGGTGGTACAAATGAATTTCAAGCTACAGAGATTAAATTATATTCTGATCAAAAGTTTGTAGCTGATGAAAAAGATACTGATATTCGTTCTAGTGAATTGACAGTATCAAAAGGTGGCATAACTACTAGTAATAATGAAGTTCGAGTATCTTTTGATACATATGAAAAAGATGGAATAAACTGGGACATTGATATGGTTACCATGATGGAAGATAATAAACATTATATGAATTCCTATTTAGAAATTACTGCTGATAAACCGGAAGAGGCTAAAATCGATTATATAGATTTTGATAATTTTGTAATTCCAGAAGGAACGAAAGATGTATGGAGTATTCCTGATGAAAATAATATTTCATCTATGTGGATTGGAAAACATGAATTAATGTTGGGTCAACCGATTTATGCAGATGGATTGTTTTTCGGTTCTGAATTTCCTGTACAGGATACAGATGTAAATGATAAAAATGCAATGCAGATTCGTTATTATTCCGGAAAATCAATTGCAAAAATGGCAGAAGATGGACAAAACGTTAAAGATGGAAAAACGTTCCGTACATGGAACAACGTGGTAGGTGCTGCACAGGGAACACCTACGGATGTAGTACAAACCGATTTTTTTGATTATATTGATGATATTGCGACACCATCTGATTTTAGAAAGCAATATAATTCATGGTATGATAACATGATGAATATTAGTGATGAGAGTATTGAGAAATCATTCCTTGGAGCTGAAAAAGGATTAGCTGAAAATGGTGTCGAGCCATTAGACAGCTATGTAGTAGATGACGGATGGAATAATTATAATAATGATATCGGAAATGTAAATGCTCCCGGAGAATCCGGTACTACGAAAAATCAGACAGGATTTTGGGAATTCAACAGTAAATTTCCTAATGAATTATATACCTCAACTGAATTAACTGATAAATTTCAGTCTTCCTTCGGTGTTTGGGTAGGTCCGCAAGGTGGATATAATTTCTTTGGCGGTTTTGCTAAATATCTGGAAGCCATGGGGACTGGTGAAATGCAAAGCAATAGTGCTTTGGGGAATGTAATATGTACAGGTTCAAGAACTTATCTGAAAAATTTTGAGAATCGTTTTATCGATTATCAAACTAGATTTAATATTGATTATTGGAAATGGGATGGATTTGCGTCAAGACCATGTGATAATCCAAAGCATAATCATATGACCGGTGGAGATCATAATATGTATTTCACAAGTGATATGTGGGAGGCATGGACAGATTTATTTGAGAATGCCCGTGCAGCAAGAGAAAAAGAAGGAAAAGGCTTGTGGATAAATGCTACATGCTATGTAAATTTAAGTCCTTGGTTATTACAATGGGTAAATACAATTTGGGTACAAGATTCTGGTGATACAGGAGAGGCCGGCGATAATGCAGCTGCAAGACACCAGCGTAAGATTTATTACAGAGATAATGTATATTATAACTTATATAAGAAAAATCAAATTCAATTTCCATTAAAGAATATTTATAATCATGATCCGATTTATGGTGTATCTGATGGAAGCAATGCAACAACAGAAGTATTCCGAGAATTTTTATTTGATAATGCGATGCGCGGAACTGCATTTTGGGAATTGTATTATTCACCAAGTTTAATGGATGATGAAAAATGGGAAGTAACGGCAGATGTATTGGCATTTGCAGAGACATATCATAATGTTTTAAAAAATGCAAAACTATTTGTGCAGGAAGGAAAAAATCCGACAAATGGAGTATATGGATATTCTGCATGGAATAATGAGCAGGGATTTATATCTTTTGTGAATCCAACAGCAAAAAAACAGACTTATAAATTAAGATTAGATAACATTGTAGGTGTTCCGACATCAATGAAAGATTTAAAAGAATATCTTATTTATCCATATGCATCAGGAACTACAGGAAAAATAATTTCTTATGGTGATACATTAACAGTTACTCTTGAACCATTTTCTTCACAAATTTATCAGTATGGGAATACAGATACAAAGGCACCGGAATTGGTATCTGCTAAAATAGTAGATAAAGATACGGTAGAAGTATGTTTTAATGAAAGAGTATCTGATGACATCACATTTAAGTTGAATGGAAAAGTGTCTAAAGCTGTATTAAAAGATGATTACCGTACATTTGAAATAAAAGCAGGAGGATTAAAAAATAACGCAAAATTAACCATAGAAGGAATCCGAGATATCTATGGAAATACAATCTCTAAAATTGAACAAGATATAAGAACCGCGGATACTATTGTGAAAGTAGATTCAAAAGACGATATCAAAGGTAATATTTCTGAAAGTGCATTAAGTGGTGGGAAATCTATTCTGAATTTAAAAAATAAACCTTATACAATTATGGAAAACGGAATAGTTTCTGATGATGATTTTAGTGTTTCTATGGTCGTAGATACAAAAGCGAATAACGCTATTTTATTGAAACAGGGAAACGATTTCCAATTATCTATTGATAAGGAAGGTTATATTGTATTTGATATTAACGGTCAAAAAGTGAGTAGCAAAGAAGATGTTACAACTGTCGTAGAACATGCGAATGGCATATTCGGAACGAATGAATATAAAGAATCTACTACAAAAACAACCACTATAGGTAAAGTAAACGATGGAAAATTGCATGCAGTACAGGCAGTTCGTGAATCCAATGGCGTATTAAAATTATATATTGACGGAAAGCTATCTGCATCAGCCTATGATGGGGATAGTAAAAACAAAGTATTAAGTGGAGAAGAAATTGTTTTAGGCAGTGAAAACTATACTGGTTTTATTGGAGATGTAATTGTAAAAAATAGTGCGATTTATTATGATGATGCACAAAAATATTCTGATGAATTTGGAATTAATGTAACAAATAAGCAACTTTCTAAAGATGGATGGAGTGCAGATGCTTGTTCTCAGCAGACCGATGAAGTTGGAACAGGTAAAGATGGTGCTGCATTAGATGTTGTTGACAATAACTTAAATACCTATTGGCATTCTAATTGGAGTGGATCAGATAAATGTGATGGTATGCATACATTAACTGTAGATTTTGGAAAAACGATTACATTTGATAATTTAGAATATGTTGCTAGACCTGGGGCAGGAAACGGAACTTGGACAAGGGCAGTAGTATATGGCATAGATGCATCTGGAAAAGAAACAAAAATTTCAGAAGTTAATGAAATGAAACTTACAGATAATAAGTATGTATTTGCATTTGATGAATCACAGACATTTAAAGCTGTCCGTTTTGAAATTGAAGGTACTGGAGGTTTTGCAAGTGCAGCAGAAATTGGTGCTACATTAAATATTAAACAGCAGGATGCAACAAAAGTATTGGAATTACAGAGTAAAGCACAGGAATTATTTAATAAGGTGAATGGAGAAGAATATACGAAAGAGTCTTATCATAAATTTGTAAGTGCTGTGAATGCTATTATGGATCTACATGCGTTTGCTTCTCAGGAAGAGGTTAATGAATTAGATACTAAGTTAATAGCTGCATATAATGCTTTAGAAAAAGCAGGTACTACGAATGTGAATAAAGATGATTTATATAGTGTATTAGAAAAATATTCCGGATACCATGAAAATGATTATACAGCAGAAAGTTGGGAACTGTTTATTAATGCATATAAGCAGGCAAGTCAAGTTTATTTGGATAATAATGCTACCCAAGAAGAAGTAAATAAAGTGGTTAACGAACTTGAATTAGCAGCACATAATCTTATTAAAGCAGAAAAACCGATTGATCCGGAAGCACCTGTAGTTCCTGAAAAGCCGGGCGATACTACCAATGCTCCAGATAAAAATGAAACAGATAATATAGAAACTGGAGTGCAAATTAATACAGTAGCATTCTTTAGTTTGGCTGTATCAGCAATAGTTGGAATATTTATTATTTTGAAAAAGAAAAAGCTCAATTTTAAATAGTCTGTTTTAGGCAAAGATAGTAAGTAAAGAAGAGCAATATATTGAAAGTGAGATAGAACTGGATTGATTAAAGCCGCATTCCCTTATGAATGCGGCTTTAATGGCGTGTTAAGGATAGCGCAGATTCAGTCGCAATAAACTAACTACGGTGATTTATCGTTAAATGTAGTTGAATTATAAGCTGTTAATAATGATGATGTGGTGAAGAAAATAGTGTAGTGATTCTTCTGAGTGCACGAGCAGAGATTTGAGAAGGTAAGTGGTAAATAAGAGGGGAATCCAAATCGCGATCCAAAAGATGATGAAAAATCAAGATGTATGATAGAAAATAGGTTCATGTTTTACTTTGAAAGGTTTTATGGATAAGAAATTCTAGTGAACTTTAAAATCAATGGCAGTGCTCTTGCTGATAAAAATAGTCATATACCCTCGATAATTACCGGTAAGTAGATAACCGAAAAGTAATGACTGCCGGATTTTCTAATGATATACTATACTAAATAGCAAGCGATTCATGTGAAATTGACGGAGGTTTTATACATTGGAATATATTAAGGTTACAAGTGAAAATATAGAGAAAGAGCATATATGCTGTGCACTTTCCAACAATAACGATATTCAAGTAGCTTCAAAAAAGGCAAGGCTGTTAAAGCAGTTTGAAGAGGGTTTGGTTTTTTTGAAAAGTACAGAAAGAGGCAAGTGCTTTATTGAGTATATCCCTGCTGAAAATGCTTGGAATCCGATTTTGGCTGAGGGCTATATGTATATTGACTGTTTATGGGTTGCGGGTTCGTTGAAAGGGCATGGCTATTCATCAGATTTATTAAATGCTTGTATCGAGGATAGTAAAAATAAAGGGAAAAAGGGATTGTGTATTTTGTCGGCGGCAAAGAAAAAACCTTTCTTAGCAGATCCTAAATTTTTAAAATATAAAGGATTTCGAGTATGTGATGAAGCCACTAATGGTATTCAATTATGGTATTTACCATTTGATAAAAATGTTCATTTACCTAGGTTTAAGGAATGTGCGAAAAATCCTCATATTGATGAAAAGGGATATGTTCTGTACTATACCGATCAATGTCCGTTCAATGCACGCTATGTACCTATGATCGAAGCAATCGCCAAAGAAAAATCCATACCATTTAAAGCAGTTCATTTGCAAAGTAAAAAACAGGCTCAAAATGTAGTAACACCGGTTACAACATATGCATTGTTTTTTGATGGTAATTTTATTACCAATGAGCTTCTGAATGACAAGAAATTTTTGAAGCTATTGGAGAAGTGAAACTTGATTTTAATAATGGTATCGAATGTATTGCATATTAGAAGCTGTATTAGTATTGCAGTAAAGGTAGAAAAGTTTTTTTATGCAAATTTTTCATGACTGACACTAGGTGTAAACAAAAGCACCGTATTTATAAAATAAACGAAAGATATAGCTAAATGCTTAATTCTCCGTTTCGTAGATTGCGTATTTCAAAGAATGATTTTACAATAGTGGCAGAGGTGGTGGATAAATGGAATCACTAGATCATGAAAAAATCGGACACTTTATCAGTGAAATGCGGAAGGCGAAAAATATGACGCAGAAGGAATTGGGCGATCAGCTGTTTGTGAGTGATAAAACGATCAGTAAGTGGGAGAATGGCATCAGTATGCCCAATATCGTTTTGCTCGCTCCATTGGCAGAGTTATTGGATATCAGTGTGAATGAGCTGTTAAAGGGAGAAAAGCTAACACAAGAGAGTGTGGCAGAAACAAGGGAAGAAGCATTGGTGAATTGCTCTGTTGATATAGCTATGGAAGGTACATTACGTTGGCATAAACGAAATCGAAGATATGCATTTTTCATCGTTGCTGTTGTATTTGGATTGGAAGCTTTTTGGCTTTGGGGCTTGGATATAAGGGATACCTATGTGAAAGATACGCTGTATCTTAGTGTGCTCATGTTGCTTTTCGCTTTTTGGTTTTGTTTCTTCGCGAAAGATTTTCTGCCTTCCTATTATGACAATAATAAAATCAATTATGTTTCACAAGGAATATTTAAGATCCATATCGTTGGTTTATCTCTTAATAATCATAATTGGAGATATATTTGCATTGTATGCAGAGTGTTTACTCTTAGCTTTGCGGTACTCTATCCTTTGCTTTGTATAGGAATATGTTGGTATAGTGAGGTATTATGG
>OGMW01001268.1_pt1 | contig 23089 bp, 42 predicted proteins | sample 1573281 | NCBI WGS metagenome assembly OGMW01 (sample SAMEA2581907, study PRJEB24529) | metagenome | biome: Human gut stool | place: China | collected 2011 | reverse complement strand
TACAAATAAATCTTGATAATCTATCAACTAAAATACAAGAATTAAAACAATCGTTTAATAACTCTAATAGTAACACATATTTTAATATAAAACATCTTGATAAATGGCAATGTGAAATATTAGAAAGTATTGCTTCTGATATAACAAAATATAATAGCGAATTATGGACTATTGGAAAATGTATACAAGAATTAAACAGCTTATGCAAGGATAAATAAACACATCTATATATAAACGTATTGGTAAAGTATAAAACCGTCTTAGATGGCTTGCTAGGGCGGTTTAAATTGATTGAAAGGATTGAATATAAGTGAATAGCAAACAAAAAGAATACTTAAATTTAAAAAAAGAAATGGCTTTAAGTGATATTGAGCAAGCAAAAAAACAAATTGATTTATACTTGTCTGATTTATCTTTTAAGATAGATAAATTAAGACAATATTTTTCTGTGCATGGTCTTTGTATTTATGGTGATATTAGAGAAATACACTCTATTACTAGCGAACTATTAGAGGAAAATAACATCATCATTAAAAATAATGCAGACTATAAGACATTTAAAAAAATGGAGGCTTTAGACATGAATAAACATATTGTAATTTTTGAAAGTTTTCAAATAAATAGAAATGGAAATAAGGTATATAAAATATCTGTGTTGCATTGCAATGATAAAGGATATAGAAATGCAACTGAATCGATTGCAAGCAAATTAAAATTAAGATATCGTGCAGGATATATTTATATTCAAAATTATAAATCTTGTATCAAAGAATTATTTAGTAACAACTTAAATGATGTTGAATTTGTAGACGATTAAACACGCTTAAGATTAATTCTAAGCGTGTTTTTATTATAGGAGGATTAAAATATGAGATTAGGAAAATATGAAGAACTTAATGAGCAGCAGCAAGAAATTGTTTATAAAAAGTATGGTTGTCTTATTGATTGTGCAATAGATAGAGAAATTGACGGCTTAAAACAACAAATGGCAATAGAATTTGATTCTAATTTTAGTATAAAAATAGAACAAAAAAGCATTAATATACATGATGATGGTATTTATGGTATTAATATTTTTTATGTACCATTTGATGATAAAACAAGCTTAACAATAAAAACAATAGAGCCTTTAATGGAAAAGTTTTTGCAACTTAGAGAATATGATAATAGGCTAGCTAAATTTGATAATAGAACTATTAAAGTTTTTCTATCATTGTTTAATAATGATGATATTGAATTTGATATAGATAATAGCCTTGATACTGTTAATTATTATTGTTGGTGTAATTTAGACCGTTATCCTAGATTGCAGCATAATTTAAATCGCCTTGTAAAATCACTTAAAAAATATTTTAAAGATTTATTGTGCAGTACTATAACAGAAATAAAAGGAGCAGCAGACTACTATTTTAATAACAGTGAATTTGTACCAACAGTTTTTAGTGATATGTTTTTTGATTTAGACACTTTAAACCTTGTTAAACACATTAAATCTAATCCTAAAGATGTAACAGAAATTAATAATATTTTATCTGTTCTATCTTTAAAGATAGACAAATTAAAACAAGATTTTTCTTTAAACAATGCTTTTAATAAACAAGATATCACAGAAATAAAAATATTATTAAATATAATAGAAGGAGCTGAATAAAATGTATACATTAAGTGATTATGTTGCAATGATAAAACAAGGAAGTACTGCAATAATTTTATTTAATAAAGTAGTAGATTTAATACAAAAAGATTTACTATATAAAACAATCCCTTTTGAAGATTTAGTTAATTACATGGAACGACTAAATTTATATATGCCTGTGCATGATATGAGAGAAAATAACACTATACAATTTGCTTTTTTCCGTTGGTTACGTCTGTATATAGAATATAAACCTATTAATAATGAGTTTATAAAAATAATTGATGTTAGATTTTAGGAGGATTTATTTATGAATATGTTATTAGATACATTTATCTTTATATCTTTGATTCTGTGTGTTTTTACAGATGATTTAGTTGAAATTAAATCAACATTGTATTTGATATTAATGATAATGTTAGTTGTATTATTGCCAAACGTGGTACTAACAAAAAGCAGATATTATAACAAAAGAGGTAAATAAAAATGATAGATGTAAAAAAACTTGATATACCAGATTTATTATATAAAGCTTATGAATATGAAAAAATGAAAGCACGAGCTGAAAAAACATATAAATATAATGTTGATGCATATAATAATTATTATTTAAAAGGCAATATATGCTGTTTTCAAGCTAAAAGAGCAGAGTTTAGAGCGTTGCAGGCTGGTAGTATTTTGGATTATAGTCTTGATAAAATATATGATGATTTAGAAAATACAGATAAACTAGATAAACATTTAAAACAATATGAATTTATTCCTAATTGGAATAATAAAAATGTATCAAATATTAAAAATTGGAGGCTTTTAACACACCCAAAAACTAAACAAAAATATTTAATTTATGGCGAATATAATAAATTTTTCCATTATAGTGGATTTATTAAAGACATTCCATTTAATAGCTTAAATGAATTTTTTAGACAAGGCTATAATGTAAAATATGTTACAGAGAAAGTATTATAAAATGCACTTTATAGAAATTCTATAGAGTGCATTTTTTGTATAAATAAAGAAAGAAGGATTTTAAAATGGAAGAAATTATTAATCTAACACCGCACGATATTAATTTATTATTAGAAGATGATGTTATTATTTTTAAATCTCAAGGTATTGCACGAGTGCAGCAAAAAGAAAATTTTGAAGAAAGATTTGACCAAATTCCTATTTATAAAAATAGGTATGGCAAGGTAGAAGGTTTGCCAGAAGAAAAAGAAGGTATTTATTATATCGTATCTTTTGTAGTAGCTAATGCACTGAAAGGGCAGCGAAATGATTTATTAATTGTGACTCAAGCTGAGCGTAATGAGAAAGGGCAAATAATAGGCTGCTATGCTTTTGCTAGATTATAAGAATAATTAAGAATTGAATCAGAAGGTATAAGTTAGAGTTTAAATCTAATTTATACCTTTTATTGAGTTCTTAATAATTTTATAAACAAGGTGGTATTACTATGTATTTAAAAATATGTCTTTCAAATTATTAAAAATTAAATAAAAGGTAGGTTATAGAAATGAAAATGAATAATACAAAACGAGTTATAAAAGCGTTAAACAAATTAGAATATGCTATTGTTACAAGAAATAGATTAAGTAAATTTATGCAAAAATATAACTTTTCATGGATTTATTATTGTGGAAATGAAGCCGACAATTATACAAGGCTAAAATATTTTAACGGTGAAACATTAATCACTATTTACGCTAGGGAACATAGAAATAATACTTACGAACTATTGTATATAGAAAGTATAAAAAATGAAAATGATGTTAAGCAGGAAATCTTAGACGAAATAAAAGACCGTTGTTTAAATCAAGATTTTTCTATTATAGGTTATGAAGTCAATAATGAAATAATGGATTTAGGCGGGGGCGATATCTTTGATGATATTGATTATTTAGACTTATTATCAGTAAATAATAATAATGGTCATGGTGCTATGGTTCATTGTGTTCCTTATAAATGGTTTGATTGGGATATTTATGATCGACAATGGATAGAAGTAAATTGTTCTTTAGATATATTTGTAGAATACAAAATAGATAAAGATAGTTTAGAAAAAATAAAATCAATTAATAATAATGATGATATTTATTATGAAGATGTTGATTGGGAAGAAGAATTTTGTAATGGAAATTTAAGAGTTATTAACATACAAGAACTTTAATAATAAATATTTATTATTATAAACAAGAGGTGAATATTATGAGTATTATTCTAGGATTTTTAATGGCACTATTTATCATTTTATTAACATCATCAAACGATCGTTATTAATAATAATTTAGAGGTGAAACCAATGTTTACAAAATATTTAGAGGAAATCAAGTTAAGTAGAGGAGATAAAACCTATACAAAATATGCACAAATATTAAGAAAATTTGAAAATAAACCCATAAATATGGACACAGTAAGAGAAATTATGAACTTAAATATGTCTATTAATTCAAAGAAATTCTATTTATCAGTTTGGATTAGAGCATTGAAATTTTACAAAAAAGACTGTGAAGAAGTAGAAAGATTTACTAAAACTATTCATACACAAGAAAAACTTGCAGAAGCACCAACACAGGAAGCAGTAGAAAAAATTATTAATAGTACAACTGATAAAAAAGTTAAGCTGTTAGTGTCTTTAATGTCATATGCTGGACTTCGTATTTCTGAAGCTCAAAATATGCTTATTAAAGATATTTCTTTAGAGGAAAATAAATTCATTATACGTAATACAAAAAATCATACGGATAGATTATGTATTATAAATTCTAAATTAAAACCACTGTTAATAGAATGGCTTAATAGTAAAGACCGAAATGCAGGGGACTATGTTTTTAACTCTCCTCGTGGTGGTAAATATACTACAAATTATCTAAAAGATATTGTTAAAAATCATTGTATTAAAGCTGGATATCCTGCCTTGCATTGTCATTCATTTAGACATTACTTTGCAACTAATTTCTATCAAAAAAGTCATAGTAATATAGCTTTAACAGCTAGAGCTTGTGGACATAAAAGCATAAGCACAACAATGAGATACATTGCGACAAGTGCATCAGATTTAGCAAATATAATAAATAAATTTTAAAAATATGCTTGACAAAATAGCAAGTCAACAAAAAAGTGTATTCAAAGAGAAAAGGAGATTATACTCATGGAAAACGAAAAAAATAATGAATAAAATAATGGCACTACTTAATAAAACCGTAGAGAATGGAGCAACTGAACAAGAAGCTATTGCTGCTGGTTTAATGGCTCAACGTTTAATGAAAAAATATAAGATTTCAGAAGTGGTAGACACTACCAAACCAAAAGAGGTAATTCGCAATGATGTTAAAATCAAAACTAAAACATGGATAACATCTCTTGCTGGTGTAATAGGTGATAATTTTTGTTGTAAAGTTATTAGAACAAGGGCGATTAACGTTATAACTAGAAAACCAGAATATATTATTGAATTTTATGGATATGAGCAAGATGTAAAAGTAGCTACAAAAATGTTTAATACTTTATGCAAAATTATTGATAAAGGTGTTGTAAAACAGAAAGCCTTAACTAAACGAAAATATGGAACGTCTAAAGGTGTTCAAAATGCTTATACCCTTTCTTTTATTAGAGCAGTTAATAAAGCATTAAGTGAACAATGTAAAGCATTACAACTTGTTATTTCTAATCAAGTTGTTGCTAAAGTAAATGAACTGTATCCAGATATTAAAGATGGATCAATAAAATTTAAAATTGAATATTATAGTGAAGCTGCTATAAGTGATGCTAGAAAACAAGGCGAGATAGATGGTAGAGAAGCTACAGAAAGAAGAAAATTGAAGTAGGTGAAACAAATGGTGGCTAGGATTAAAGTTGAAAAGAAACAAACCAATTTTACTATAGTTCCAAATGAGATTTTGCAATCTAAAGAATTAAGTTTACAAGCAAAAGGTCTTATTGCACAATGCTTAAGTTTTCCTGATAATTGGAATTACTCTATTAATGGATTGGTTGCAGTAGTCAAAGAAGGAAGAACTGCTGTAATGAACACTATTAAAGAATTAGAGCGGTATGGGTATGTAAAGAGAAATAAGATTCATGATAAGAACGGTAAATTTTCTGGTATAGAGTACGTGATTACTGATTATCCAAATACGGATAAACCGATTACAGAAAAGCCGTATTCGGAAAACCTGAAAATGGTAAAAACTCAAGAAAATCAACCATATGCAGGAAACCCGACTACGGGTAAACCGACTATGGTTAAACCGACTACGGATAAACCGATTGCGGAAAACCTGATACAAAATAATACTATATATAATAATACTATATATAAAAAAGAAAATAATATAAAAAATATAGCATTTGATATAAATATTATTAATGAATATATAAATAGTAATAATTTAGAATATGTTAATGCTGAAGAATTTTATAATTATTACTCGTTACGTGATTGGAAAACAAAGAATGGCGAACCGATTACAAATTTAAAATCTTTATTGGTTAGTTGGAATACTAGAAATAAAGTTAGAGTAGAGGAAACAAGGGAAACACAAAGAAAAATGAATGAGCGACATGACTATGCTGCTGACTCTAATAATGTTCCTAAATCTGCACCTTTAGAAGCTCCTGAATTTACACCTGAGCAAGCAAGTGTATTTTTAAATAAGTTAGCTAACAGTGGAAAACAAAGTCTTGTATTGGAAACTATTATAGGAAATTTAGCTAAAGAAAAGGAGATGAGATAAATGTATAAGATAAACCAATCAAACTCTACAGATATTGCTTGTTATATATACTTAAAGCAATATAAACTACGGGTATTTAAATTTTTTTTACTACAGGGCTTGAATGGAGCTAGAAGCATGATAATATAAAAAATGTAGTAAAAAAGAAGGAGAGCTTTGTTAATGATAAATAGTATTTCTTATAGCTTATTAGAAAATAGAAAATATTACTTGTTGAAAGATGTATTTAATCTTACTAAATTGCACACATATGTTCCTGAAAGATTATTAAAGGACATAGATAATGATGAAGTGCTACGTGTTTGTTTACAAAAGAGTAAAGGCGGGTTAGCTAAGAAAAAGACTATTTACGTAACAGAGAACGGTGCTAAACAAATTTTAAATAAATATATAAAACCAACAGGGAAAATTTCTTTGTTTGAAAAAATTGAACTAGCAAGGAAATATGGTGTATCTGAAGGTTTTATAACTGCCCATATATATGCGGGTGATTTAGAAGAACAACTTGCATATAGACGGAAATTTTTCGGAATTAAAGATGAAGTAAAATCATATAGTTGTAGAGATTTCACTAAAAAAACAATGTGGTAATTATGGAATAAACTAAATCTTCAAAAGATTGCGTCTATTATTGCATACTTAACATAGATGAAAACGAGGGTTTTTAATGGATAAAAAAGTTATAAATTATATTCCCCATTTTAAATATATAAGTGAGGAATTAGAAAAAGAAATATCTCAAGAAAAACGAAAAAATCTTATATGTACCTTATGTTTAATTGTAGGTGCAGCAATGATGATAGGATAGGTGAATAAAAATGAATGAATTATTAAAAGTGGAGATTAATGCAAACAATGAACAGGTAATAAATGGTCGTATGCTTTATGAGTTTTTACAAATAAAAACTCCATATACAATGTGGATTAATAGAATGATAAGCTATGGCTTTATTGAAAATATTGATTACGTAACGGATAACAAAAATGTTAGCCGTACAGATGGAGCAATAATGCCACAAAAAGAGATTAACCATATATTAAAACTAAATATGGCAAAAGAGTTATGTATGCTTGCTCGCAATGAACGAGGGAAGGAAGCCCGTAAATATTTTATTAAATGCGAAGAAGCATGGAATAGTGAAGATATGATTATGGGACGAGCATTACAAATAATGCACAACAGATTGCAAAACACAACAAAACAATTAGAAGAAGCAAAAGCATTTATTGAAGAAGCAAAACCTAAACTTACGTATTATGATACTATTCTTAATTCTGTTGGGACTATGACTAGCAGTCAAATTGGTGCTGATTATGGAATGAGTGCTATAAAATTAAATAGAATTTTAAATGAGCAAAAGTTGATTAAAAAAGTTAATAATCAGTGGATTTTATATGCAAAATATCAAAATCAAGGATTAACAGAAAGTAAAACTTTTGATGTTGAGCATGGTTCTATTGTAGGCTCTTATGTTTCTACTAGATGGACGCAAAAAGGTCGCTTGAAAATTCATGAAATATTAACCAAATTAGGTTATGTGGCAAACGTTGACAAAAGCATCAATCGTTTGAGTAAGAGAGATAAATTTATTGCACAAGAAACAGCAAGACAGCTCTCTCACATTGCATAGAAAATAAAAGCCTAGAGGGTATATTTTATACTCTCTAGGAACAAATAAAAGGTGATATATATGAGAAATGAACATTTATTAAATGAATTTATGGAAGAAAATGATTTACAATATAACGTTCCATTTTGGATTGAAACAAGTAATTGGAAAGTTAAAGTAAAAATAATAAAAGAACATGATACATTAAGGGACGTAAATATGCCTAAAGTAAGAGGCTATTATAATGGAGAATGGAAAAATACAGATTCAGATACATGGCTAACAAATATTGTGTTCAACGAAAATTACAAGATTATACCACTCAAACAAAAACCTAAAGATAAAGAAGAATATTGGTATATTACTCCAAATGGGAATATTTATTCTGTTCTATACGATTCACAAGATACGTCGGACATTGCATTGTTTTTAATGGGAAACTGTTTCAAAACAAAACAAGAAGCGGAACAAAATAAAGAAAAAATATTAAAACTGTTAAATCAAAACAAACCTTTAGTTGATTTAGTTGATTTAAAAGAGGTGTACTAAGTGTATATTGAGCGATTAACAAAAGAACAGCTTTTTGATTTAACAAAAAAATGTTTATTAATCCATAAAGCGAGAAACTTAAATGTAAAAAGAATAGAAATATTAGATGCAACAAAAAAAGGTATTCCTGTTCTTGCTATAGATAATAACGATAATGATATTGGTTATTATATCTTAGGAGATTTCAAGGTTGAAAAATATTACTTTGGTAAAATGCTTAATCCAATTAGATATACAGATATTATGATAAAACATTTTGGTGAAGAATATGCAGATAATCTTTTAAAATACTATAATATCAATCCTAATACAATAAAAAACATTTATTCTTTACCTACAGATTGGGAGGATAAGTAATGGACTTTTATTCAACAGAAAAAAGAAATAAATTGATACAAGAAGCTATGGATAGCTATAAATATAAAGACTTACCTTTAGAGATTGATGATTTTTTTGCTATTCATAAGTCAGTTTATGTTTATAAAGTAGTAAAAGCATATAGAAATAGATTAAAATTATTGAAAATACTACCTGATAATTTTGTTCATGGCAATGATAATTATGATAAATGGATTATAGTTAGTGATCGTGTTCTTAAATATGAATTAGAAATGATGATAAAACATTCTAATCATGAAAAAGAAAAAAGATATAATTTATTTTCTAAGTTAAAAAATGAATATAATATTAATACTATGTTATTAATAATAAAGGATATACTAGAAAAAGATGATAAAATGCTAAATTTATCTATTTGTATAAACCTAATAGATAAACTTTTTTACTCAAAAGAGTGTAAAGGACGCAGGTCTGATACTATTGATGGTTTAATTCCACTATTTCATATAATAAAACACTTGTATTAAAAGGAGAATGAACAATGATATTAAAAGGAAAATTCAATACTGCAAAAATCTTTACTGAAAATGTAGAAGAAGCTTGTATTGAACAGATTAAAAATTTGCTTAATATAGAAGCTTTTGCAGGTACAAAAATTCGTATTATGCCAGATTGTCATGCTGGTAAAGGTTGCACTATAGGATTTACTATGGACGTTAAAGATAAAATTGTTCCTAATCTTGTTGGTGTTGATATTGGGTGCGGAATGTTAACTGTAAACTTAGAAAAAACAAAAGAAGAAATTGATTTTGCTAAATTAGATGCAATCATTAATGAATTTATCCCGTCTGGATTTAATATTAGAGAAAAAGCATATGGTAATTTTGCTGAATGGGTAGAAGATGTAAATGGATATATTTGGGGTTTACCAGGTGATAGAGTTGATTATGTAGCTAGAAGCATAGGAACTCTAGGTGGTGGAAACCATTTTATAGAGATTGCTGAAAGCGAAAAAACAAAAGAATGTTATTTAATTATTCATTCTGGCAGTAGATTTTTAGGTGTTCATGTCTGCAAGAGTTGGCAAACACGAGCTGAATTAAACTTTAGATACGAAAGAGAAATACCAGAAGAAATTGTTCCTGATGAATTATGTTGGTTAGAAGGTGAGGATTTAAGATGGTATTTAAGTGATATGAGAGCGTGTTCTGATTACGCTAGTTTAAATAGAGAAACAATAGCTACTGAAATTATTAATAACATGAATTGGAATGATAGCCCTTATCTTGATAAATCAGTTCATAACTACATTGGAGATGACAATATAATTCGTAAAGGTGCTATTTCCGCTAAAAGAGGAGAAAAATTATTAATTCCATTAAATATGCGAGATGGTTCTTTACTTTGTGTAGGCAAAAGCAATCCAGAATGGAATTATTCCGCTCCTCATGGTGCAGGTAGAGTGCTGAGTCGCAAACAGGCTAAGAAAAATTTATCCTTAGACGAGTTTAAAAAAGATATGGAAGGTATCTATACAACTTCTGTGTGTGAGAAAACATTAGATGAAGCACCAGAAGCATATAAACAAGGGATTGAAGAACTTGTCGGCGATACTGTTAAAGTAATTGATAGATTGAAAACAGTCTATAATTTTAAAGCAAAATAGAGGTGATGATAACATGGAAAAAATAAAAAAACAACCATTTATATGCCCATATTGTAAAGAAGAAGATGGATTTAGAAGTGAAAAACCTGTAAGAGGAAAATCTATTATATTTTTTGATGAATTTGGTGATGGTATTGATGGCGAGATGTCATACACGACTCAATACAAAGAAAAATTCTATTGCTCAAATTGTAATAGAGGTATAACAAAAGCAGTAAAAAAATATTTATGTATTGAAGATGATTAAAAGAAAAAAGAGAAGATAAAATCATAAAATATCGGCAAGTTAAAGTGAAAAATATTGTTAAAAATATACTTTAATTTGCCGATAAAGGCAAAAAAAAATAAAGGTGTAATAGTATTATGGATAAAAAGATATTAGATGCTTGCTGTGGTAGCAGAATGTGGCATTTTAATAAATCTAATAAAGAGGTATTGTTTATGGATAATAGAGAATTAAATACAACTTTATGTGATGGACGAAAGCTAATTGTTAGTCCAGATATTTTGGCCAACTTTACCAACATTCCTTTTAAGGATAAAAGTTTTTATTTAGTTGTTTTTGACCCACCGCATTTAAAGTATGCAGGCAGTGAAAGCTTTTTGGCCAAAAAATATGGAACGTTACCAAAAGACTGGAAACCTCTTATAAATAAAGGGTTTGAAGAATGTTGGCGAGTGTTAAAGGATAATGGAACTCTAGTATTTAAATGGAACGAAGAACAAGTCCTCACTAGCGAAGTTCTAAAGGTTATTTCAAAGAAACCTCTTGTTGGACAACGTAGAGGGAAAACAATATTTTTAGTATTTTTTAAGAGTGAAAATTAAATAAGAGTGTTTAATAAAATGGAATTATTTTTTAAAAAATTAGATAAACAAAAAAAAGAAAATGTTAATTTATTATTTAATCATATAGATATTAATGAATTTGCTAAAGATTTAAATACAACAAGTATATTTAGTGATTTGATATTATATGCTTTACAATGTAATGATTTATTCAAATCATCTAAAATACTTGATAAAAATATAAAAGATGTAATTAGAAATATAAAAGTGAAACAAAACAAACCGATAGAAGGTGAATAAAAATGATAGTTATAAGTGATGATACTGGAAATTATATTTGTCAGATATTAATTTTTATTGCTGGAATAATATGTGCAAGTCTACCTAGTAGATATTAAAAGGATTATTTATATTTTGGGAAATGAAAGGGGATAAAATATGCCTAATTGGTGTTGTGGTACGTTAAAAGTAAGAGGTACGAAAGAGAATGTTACTAATTTCTTAACAAAAGGTTTAATTGCTGTAGATTATATAGGAAATGATGTAAAAGAGTCTAAGTTTTATATTAATGAATATGAAGATATAAATTATATTCCATCTAAAAGTCTTAGTTGTTTTTGGATAGAAGGAACTAGACGAGGTTTTGTATATCCAAAAGAATATTATTTTAATTATTATAACAAAGAAAAAAACGAAGTAATTGTATGTTTGGATACTAAATTTGCATGGACTATTCATGTTGAGCAATTACTAGAAATTTCTAAAAATATAATATAGACTTAAAAATATATGCTTTTGAAGGAGGAATGGAATTTAATTTAGATATAGAAGTGTCTAAAGGGAAAGTAATTAAATCAGAAGTTGTTGAATTTGATAATTATACTTGGGAATGTACAAGCCCAACGATAGGTGGATAAGTAATTAAATATTAAGGAGAATAAAAATGAATAAAGATAGAGATATCCCTCGTAATGGTGATGTTTGGGTTTACTTTGAAGGAGGGCAATATAAGATTATTGACATAGCTAAAGATGTAGATACTAATGAAGATTTAGTAATTTGTCATAAAGTTCCTATTGATGAAGAATGTAGCGTTCTTGCATATAAATTAAACCATTTCATGCAACCGATTACAGCAGAACAAAATGATTTATTAAGCAAACGTAGTTTTTATAGAAAGAACCCCAAATTGAAACCAAAATACAAATTTAATTTATCCCATTGTGGAATATCTCTCTTTTGCGAAAAAAAAGAGAGAAAATTTGATAAATGTTTTAATTGCAAAAGATATGGAAATACTTACAAATAAAAGAAAGAGGTATAAAATATATGAATTTTAAAGAATATATGAACAACGTTACAGGAACGTATATGGTTTTTATAGATGAAGGGAAAACTGTAAATATAAATTTAACAAATATTAATTATATAAGAGATTACCTATTAGAAACAAAAGATAAAAAAAGATATATTTTAAATGAAACAGTAGAAACAATACAAAAAGTAAATACACCAAATTATTTAAAATGGGAAAAAGTATTATACAATTCTGAAAAATGGTATGACAGTAGAAGTGGTTATAGTGGCATAAATTATTACTACAAATTAGTTCCAATAATTGATAAAGTAGACATTTTATTATCTAATCCAGAACGTTTATTAAATAAGTTACAAAAAGCTTGTGAAGAAAATTAATATATGACAGAAAATGAAATGCAAATAATCATAGGCAAACATTTTGGTATAAAAAATATCTGTATTCCAAATGTTTTGATGATAGGTGAATATAGAAAAGAGATGTTACCAGAAATAGAAAAACTAGAAGCATGGCAAAAGCCATCTAAAATGTATGAAGCTGATATAGTGTACATCACTAAATCAAATTATCTAGTAGAAGTTGAAATCAAAGTTGATATAAACGATTTCAGAAATGATTTCAACAAAAAAATATATCATTCTTCTCCGCTCGTAAGTGCTTTATATTATGCTTTTCCTGAAGAGCTATATAAAAAGTATGAAGATGAAATACGAGAGAGAGTAAACGGAATTGCAGGTATAATAACAGTTTCTTATGATTGTAAAATTAGGGTTAAAGCTCCAAAAAGAAAAGAAGTTTCACCATTAACAGATATACAAATAAAAGATTTTATGCGTATAGGGTGCATGAAATGGTTTAAGGAGTGGTAAATATGAGTAACAATATTGGAAAAAATAATTGTTTGTTCTGTAAATATTTTTACCGATATGAAATAGAAAAACCATGTTGTGAATGTAAATTAAATTCTAAATTTATTGATGGAAGTATTTGTAATATATGCAATTATAAAAAAGAAAATATCACTCAAGATTACCCATGTAATATTTGTGATGATAAAAATTCAAAATTTAGTTATTTAGGTAAATATGATAGAGGTGTTTTTTATTGGACGAAAAAAAGCTGAAATTAATGAATGACGCTATTAGGGTTATTAGAAATTTTTGCAAGGATTTAGATATAGACTGTTCAAATGAACATTGTTCTTTTTCAGTTAATTGTCCAGTTCATACGATTGAACCACCATGTAATTGGATTAATTTAGAAAAAGAGGAGAATAGTAAAAAATGAATAAAGAGATTGAAGAATTAAATTCAGCAATAAGAATATTAAGAAATTTCTGTAAAGATAAAGAGGAAAAAGGGTTAGATTGTTGCGGTGATGGTGATGATTTTTACGAATGTCCATTTGTTCTTAAGTGTCCAGTTTTCACTGATGATGCACCTTGCGATTGGACTGAAATTAAAGATGAGGAGGAATAAAAATGGATATACCACAAATAGTAGCAATTATTATATTTACTTTACAATTTTCAGCTTCACTTATTCGTGATGGACAAACTAAAGAAATTAGTTTTTGGGATACTGTAGTTGGAATAATCTTGTGGAATATAATTTTATATGCTGGAGGATTTTGGAATTAAAAATGTTGAATTTTAGTAATACAGTAAGCACATTAAGTGAGTTATTTCAAATACACTCTCGATTAGAAGCAGAATATTCTCGTGCATTGATGTCATATTTTAACTCATGTTCTGGTTCAACAGGTGAAGAATATCATAAAAATATGGCATTATTTTTAGGTGAAATTCTAGGATATAAAAAAGAAAAAATCTTAGATGATATAAAAGCGTATAAATGTGATAAGGAGAAATAATATGAAATTTTATGTTTTAACACTAACAAAAGAAATACCACGTTATGATTATGACTTAGAAGATTGGATAAGCGATTATGAAGATATTTGTGTTGGTGTATTTGACAATAGAGATAAAGCTAAAGATGTAGCAAAAAGACATTTTAAAAACTGTGATATTTTTGATATAAGCTTTTTTCGTATTACAGAATGTGAATTAAATGAAATTACAGATATAAGTCAAGAATATATATGTTAATTTAAAAAGGAGAAAATAAAAAAATGAGTAGAGAAATTTTATTTAGAGGTAAATCAAAAGAAGATTATGGTTTAATTTATAAAAAAGGTGATTGGGTAAAAGGGAATCTTATTGAGGGTGTAGGCGGAAAAGATGATTATTATATTAATCCAAAAGGAACTTTGATTAATATTAAAGTTGAAGCAGAAACAGTTGGACAATATATAGGATTAAAAGACTTCAAAGATAATCCAGTCTATGAAGATGATATATTGGTTGACCAAAGTCTTGATGAAGATATGGAAAAAGATTATGGTACAGTTTACTGGAGTGAAGAATGTGCAAGATTTTTTATTGGATTTAATCTCAATCCAGAAATGGACGCTTATGATGCTAGATATTATACGGTGGTCGGCAATGTTTGGGATAATCCAGAATTAGTAGAAAAAATATCTTGATTTTTATAATGAGTACGAAAGGAATAATACAAGACATTAAAAGTAATAACGCTAATTATATTTATAGATATATAGAGCCATTTAAAGTTTTAAATTAAAATTAAGGAGTTATCACATGAGCAAGCAAAAAATGTTATTAATTAACAAAGAAACAACTAAAGAACGTTTATGGTTAATAGGAAAATATCCTAGAGCATATCAAATATTTATGATTATGGAATCACAAATGAATAATACTAATACTGTAAGTATCAATTATAAATCTTTACAAGAAATTTTAAAAGTTAGTCGCCAAACAGTTAGTAGAAATATAAAAATATTAAAAGAGCATAATTTTATTGATGTATATAAAAATGGTACATTTAATATTTATGTAATAAATAGGCGTTTATCCTGTAATAGTAAATGAAGACTTTAAATAAAAAGGAATAACAAATGACATTTACTGATGAAGAAATGAAAAAATGTTTTCAAATATTAGACGAACTACTAGAAGAGTATAATATTCCAAATAAACTATCGCCTGATGGAATATCTAGGATTGATGGTATGACAGTTGAAGAATACTTTAAAAATCATGATTTATGGAAATGAGGAAATAATATATATGGTAATAATAATACACCAACAAAAAATGATTTATATAAAAGCTAATCATGTAAGTGAAATTATAGATGATATATTAAATAAAAAAATTGATATAGTAATGAACAATGGAAATGTATATACAGTATTAGCACAATCAGATATTGATATGTGTAAAGAATATATATATACAAGAATGTATCCTTTGATTATTGAAGCGTTACAAGATGATAAAAAATCTTTATGTATAAATTCAAAAGTAAATGATTTGATAAAAAAAGCTAAGGAGGGTGTTATAGAATGTGGATTGAAACATATGATGGACGATTTATAAATACAGATAAATTAGCAAGTATAAAAAGTGAACGTAGTAGTTATGCTAACGGAACATTTATATATTGTATCTATGGTGCTGGTGTAATTAGCTATCTTGAACAGTATGACGTAATGGATAAAAACACAATTTGTATTTTTAAAATTTCAGATACAAATGAAAGAAAAGTTAAATATGTTTATAATAATGTGTTAAGAGAGTTAAAAGAAGCGTTTTATGGTGAAGCAAAATTTATATGTATACCTGAACTAACAGAAAAATATAGTAAAGAATTTGATGCTGGTGAGGAGGGATAAATAGTGTTTACCCATTTACACGTCCATAGCGACCATAGTTTATTTGATGGATACCAAACTATTGATGAAATATTAAATAGAATTAAGGAGCTTGGACAAGAAGCTGTTGCAATAACAGAACATGGGACAATGGCAAGTATAATTGAATTTCACAAGAAAACTTTAGAACAGGATATTAAGCCTATTATTGGTTGTGAGTTCTATTTTTGTGAAGATAAATTTATAAAAGATAGAGCATTTACACACCATCTTATTTTACTTGCCAAAAATGAAACAGGTTATATGAACCTAAAAAGATTAAATAAGATTGCATTTAATAAAGATGATGGGCATTTCTATTTTAAGCCTAGAATAGACTCTAAAGAATTAACGGAATATTCAGACGGATTAATTTGTTTAAGTGCTTGCTTAGCATCTATAATCAACACCGAAGATGGAGAAAAATGGGTGCAATATTTTAAAAATATTTTTGGTGATGATTTTTATTTAGAGGTGCAACCACACCCTATTGATGAACAAAAAGAATATAATTTTAAATTATTATCTTATTGTGCAAGGTATAAAGTTAAAGCTGTTGTTACAACAGATGCACACTATTCTAAAAAAGAGGATGCTGCATGGCATAAAAAATGGATAGGTTTACAAAAAGGTGAATATTATACCACTGATACTAACTATCTATGGAGCGAAGATGAATTATTAAATTCTAATTTTCTGCCACAAAACATCACACGAGAATTAATTAGAAACACACAAGAAATTACTAATAAGATTGAAATATATGATTTAGCTCCTGCTGGTAATCATTTTCCAACATATCCAACTAATAATGCCTGTGAAAAGATTAAAGAAATTTGTAGAAGTGTGTGGAAGGATAAAGTCCCACAAGGGCATTATAAAGAATATGGAGATAGATTTTTGTATGAGTTATCTATGCTTGAAAAATGTGGATATACAAATTACTTACTATTAACATGGGATTTCCTTAACTGGTGCAAAAGAAATAATATTTTTACTGGTGTTGGTCGTGGTTCTGTAGGTGGAAGTGTAGTTGCTTGGCTTCTTGGTATTCACCATGTAGACCCTATAAAGTATAATCTCTTATTTGAACGTTTTTGTAATCCAGAACGTGTTTCCGCACCAGACATAGATAATGACCTACAAACTTCTCGTAGAGGTGAAGCAATAGGGTATTTGATAAAACAATATGGAAATGTAATGAAAATAAGAACTTATTCTTATCTTGGAAATAAAAGTGCTATTAAACGTGCAGGGCAAGTTTTAGGAATTGAACCTACTATTGTTAATGATATTACTAAACAAATTGAGGAAATAGATGATGTCATTAATGTTAGGGCTAAAGTTAATAAAGAAAAGCTCATAGACACAGCTAAACAATTTTATGGAAGAATGGGTGCTTTCGGTAGTCATGCTTCAGCAGTTTTGATAACACCAGATGATACGATTAATTATGTTCCAATCGAATATCAAAGTGTATCTGATGAATCGCTTGACGGAGAAAAAATTTGGACACAAGTTGCTTCAGGGGATTTTCATGATTTAGAAAACTTTGGATTGATGAAATTAGATGTGCTAGGGTTGAATACTTTAGATGTTATAGATAACACTTTAAAACAAATTAAAGATAAAGTTGATATTTATAACCTAGACACAAATGACGAAAAAGTATTTAAATTGTACCAAAAAGGTGATTTATTAGGTTGCTTCCAAATGGATTCAAGCGGTATGCGGAAATTAGCTAAAGATATGAAAGTAAGTTGCTTTGAAAACATTATCGCTTTGGTTGCCTTATTTAGACCAGGACCGCTAGGAAGTGGCTTAGTTGATTCTTATGTAAATGGCAAAAATGGTGGACGAATTATTTACCTTTGCAAAGAAATAGAAGAAGTTTTAAGCCCTACTTATAACGTTATTGTATATCAAGAGCAAGTAATGTTGCTTGCACAGAAATTAGCAGGATATACAATGGGACAAGCCGATATGTTAAGAAAAATTATTGGTAGAAAAGAAGAAGATAAAATTGAAAAGGCAACTCAAGACTTTAAAGAAGCAGTAATTAAAAATGGGTTTAGCAAAGAAATTGCCGAATATATTGGTAATCAAATTAAAGCTGCTGGTAGATATATTTTTAATAAATCTCATGCTACGGCATATGGATATTTGAGTTATATTACAGCATATTTAAAAGTCTATTATCCTAAAGAGTTTATGTGTGCTTTAATTAATTCAAAAAAAGACCAGAAAGATGTTGTACCTTATGTAGCAGAATGTAAGCGCTTAAAAATAAAAATATTGCCACCAGATTTACGCAAAGGAAACTTAGAATGGCAGGCTGAAGAAGAAGGTATTAGAGTTGGTTTAACTTATATCCGTAATGTTGGTTCACAAGTTGATACTGTTCACTACAAAGATTATCAAGATGTGGTTGAGCATAACAACAAAAAAATTACTGAAGGTTTAATTAAAGCTGGTGCTATGGATTTCTTGAATATACCTAGAGGAAAAATGCTTATGCAGTTAGTTTCCATGCAAGACTTTCTAAAAAGGAAGAATACTTGCAAACAAAAAGTAGATGAAAATTCTCTAGCACTCGAAAATGCTAAACTAAAAAATGATGCTAAAGAAATTAGAAAATATGAACGACAATTAGCATCATGGAAAGAAAAGTTAGAAAAATGTACCTTAGAAGAAACTACAGATTGGCAAGAAGTATCTAATTGTCAATTAGAGAACGAGGTGCTAAAGTTTACTTTTTCAGAAATACCACGAGTAAAAGATGCTACGATTAAACAAATAAAATTGCATAAAGATAAAAAAGGAAAAGAAATGGCTTTTGTTGTGTTTAGCACTAATTATAGAGAATATAATTGTACTGTATTTACAAGACAATGGAAAACATGGAAAGACGATTTCTCTATAGGTGCTAAATGTAAAATAGCGTGTGCTAACACCCAAAATCCAATTCTTGATGATTTTGTATTAATGTAAAATAAAAAGCTCTCTATAGCTTTGTTATAAACTGTAGAGAGCCTTCAAAGGAGGAATTTATATTGAATTTTGATGAGTTTAATTTAAATGATGAAGTTTATACACCAGATGAAGTAGCAACTTTACTGAAAATCCCTAAAAGTACAGTTGGTTATTTATTGAGAAATGGGGAAATGAGAGGAACTAAAGTTGGCAGACAATGGAGAATAACAAAGAAAAATTTAGAAATTTACTTAGATGACAATACTATTATTTAAAAATAGGTAGCACTTTGTAGCACTTTTGTATAAAAATAATGCTCTAAAACATTGATATATAAGGTTTTATATCACAAATATTAAATATAAATTCATTATTTAATAGTTTTTGCAATAAAAAAAGCATAGTATAACACTATGCTTGTATATTTTATCTATTTTTTCATGCGCTATAAGCTTTTTTAGTAACTAAATTAGCCAATTTATTAATATAATAATTAGTAAAACGAACTTCAATATCACGAGTAAATTGAGCTAAAATATTATCATCTTTTAAAATACCTTCATGATAATCTATAACCAATTGTAAATCTTGATTTAAATCTATTTTCTGACCATACATATCATAAGCAAAAATCTGTGTATTAATAATTTCAATAATGAAATCAGCTCCAACACCTAAATCATTATTACAAATTGTTTGCCATTCATTTGCATCAAATTCTCTAGCTAAAAGATTTCTTTCATATACTAAATAATCTTTATGGTTATATCTATATTTTTTCATTACTAATGACATTATGCCCAACTCCTTAAACAGTAATTATCTATAATCAATATCTTTGTTTTATATTTTCAAATTGACTATATTATATATTATAGATATAACAAATACTATATGATAAATGCAAAAAACATTGCAAAAAATGCTCTAAAATTTTCTTGTCGATAAAAAATTTTTTGCCAAAAAGCTTAAGATAAAGTATAGTATAATTTATGAAAAGAGGGATAGCTATGGAATATCAAAAAAAAGGCTATTTAACATCTTATTTTAAATTATTTCATCTCAAAGATGTCCAAAAAATAGAAATCAAAGCACATTATCACGAATTTGATAAAATAATTTTATTCTTAAGTGGTAAAGTTAAATATAATATTGAAGGGCAAACTTATCAATTATTTCCCTATGATATTGTTTTTGTACCTCATAATTGTATTCATTATCCTACTATTAGCGATACAGCAACATATGAACGTATTGTCCTTTATATTGACCCTAATTATCTAAAAAATAAAATAGATACTACAGATAAATTAGATTTTTGTTTTAATTATACTCAAGAACATAATTCATATGTTATGAATTTAGACAATATCAATGAAAATGATATCTTGAAACAAATCCAAATTTTAGAAAGCTCCTTTAATGATAAAGGTTTTGCACATGAGTTATACAGTAATCTAAAATTCTTAGAATTTATGATTTTAATAAATAGAGCCATTATCAATGATAATAAAAATTTGACTATTCATCATAAAGTTTCCTATGATAAGACTATTAATTCTGTTATCGATTATATAAATGAACATTTATTTACAGAATTAAATATTGATTATCTAGCTAATCATTTTTTTGTAAGTAAATACTACCTAATGCGAAAATTTAAATTAAAAACAGGTTATAGTATTCATCAATATATATTAAATAAACGATTAATAGTGGCTAAAGAAAAGATTAAATCTGGAATAGCTTTAACTCAAATATGCTTTGACTGTGGCTTTAAAGACTATTCTACTTTTTCAAGAACCTTTAAACAAATTTTTAAACAAACACCAAGAGAATTCAAAAAAGCTCTTAATGAAAAAACTGATATATATAAAGAGGCTAAACAATATGAATAATATCTTAGAACTTCCTCAACTAATAGCAAAATTTAGTTATGAATTACCTAAAAATCAAACAGTGCTAATAAGTGGAGGTAATCCACCTGATGTACAGTGGCTAAAATCCATCTGTGAAAATAAAAATATTTTTTGTGCTGACCATGGTATAGATATATGTAAAGAAGCTGATATCAAGCCACTTCAATTAATTGGTGATGGCGATAGTGCTACTTCTGAAGCATGGCAGTGGGCTGTAGATAATGATGTTACTATAACAAAAGTTCCTACAAAAAAAGATGTTACTGATACGCAATTAGCACTTCAAATAATTGATGATAAATATCCAGCTTCAACTGTCATTTTAACAGGTGCATGGGGCGGACGTTTTGACCATGCTTTTAGCACTATATTTAGTTTTAATGGCATGTTAAACAAAAATTTTTGTGGTTGTATTGCTGATGAAAAAGAAATTTTATTCTTTTTACATAATGAAGAACATCTAACTTTAAATCTCAAACAAACACCAAAAGCCATCTCATTACTTCCTTTAGGTGGTACTTGTAGCGGTGTTAGCATCAATGGCGTATATTGGCCACTTGACCAAGTCATGCTCAATAATAATTTACCTTATGCTGTAAGCAATGAAGTAAATAATAAAGAAAATACCATCTGGATATCCCAAAAACAAGGTATATTAGGTGTATATCTATATTTTGAATAAAAATTATATTAATAGAAAAGCAAGATACATTACTTAGTATCTTGCTTTTTTTACTTAAAAAACATATGGTTCTTTACCAGAAAAATCAGCTATTGTGCCATGAGGATTTTCTAAATAAAATACTTTAAAAATAGGATTATCTGCTGTTTTATATTGACTTTTAATAATAGGATTATTCATACAAGCTTCTTTTATTTCCTTATTTTCTTCAAAAACAACTTTTCCATTTAAACGAAGCCATGCATATTGAGGAGAAGTAATAGATATTTCAATATATGGATTTTTTTGCATATCTTTATAAACATCTTTAGTATTATTTGTACTAAACCAAAGTTTATTATCTTTTGCCAAAACAAACATAAATGGTCTACATTTTGCTTTGCCGTCTCTACCAACTGTGGCAAGATATTGTACAGGATTTTGTTGTAAAAATTCAATTACTTTTTTCATTATAAAGACCTCCTAGAAAATTTTCATTTCTTATTTTTACAAAACCTATTTTATACTTGCGATATATAGCTGTAAAGTAAGCACTTTTTTGTTATTTAGTTACCTCTAAGTAACAATTATATAAACTATAGGATTTTTTATAGATAAAAATTTTTAAATATAATTCATAAATTGACTTTCTTAATTTTCATTTATATAATAAATAATAATTTATCTAGAAATGGTGAAGATATTATGTTAAAAACAAAAAATTTACCCCAATGTCCTGTAGAAACAACACTTATGTTAATAGGTGATAAATGGAAAGTATTAATTTTACGTGATTTGGCTTCGGGAACAAAAAGATTTGGTGAATTAAAAAAATCTCTAGGAAATATTTCTCAAAAAGTGTTAACAACTCAATTAAGAGATATGGAAAAAAACGGTCTTATTTATCGAACAGTATATGCTGAAGTTCCTCCACGTGTTGAATACACTTTAACCGAAACAGGTATTAGTTTAAAACCTATTCTAGAAGCAATGAAAACTTGGGGCGAAGCTTATCAAATGAAACTATCTCAATAAAAAAAGCGTTATAATCTGTAAATAAATGATATGCACCCAAAATATTGGACATATTAATTAAGCTACTAATTGAGACTT
>OGMW01001256.1_pt1 | contig 23219 bp, 17 predicted proteins | sample 1573281 | NCBI WGS metagenome assembly OGMW01 (sample SAMEA2581907, study PRJEB24529) | metagenome | biome: Human gut stool | place: China | collected 2011 | reverse complement strand
CAAATAAACAATTAAATTTATGTCTGCAGTTACAGGGACTGATTTTTACGGTTGGTACCATATGCGTAGCTTTGATCATTGGTCTGCCGCTCGGCTATGCACTTTTTTCCTATGCAAAACATAATGGAATATTTGGAATGAATATCTATCATGTTCCAATCGTACCAATTTTTATTATGATTTTTTTGGTCGGTCTGTTGCAGATTGTACTTTCCTGCGTTTTAAGCAGTAATCTGAAAAAGGAAACGCTGGTAGAAAGAATAAGGTATCAGGGATAGCAAGTAAATAGAAAATGCATAGCGCTTGTCACCAATATGGTTCAAAAGGGATAAAAATGTATGGACCAATATATAATTGATATGCTAAAAGATCATGCACAAAGAGTAATCGAATATCGCACTGAAATGTCGAGATAGACAATTTATATATTTGCATAAAAAAAACATTGCTTCATCTTCATATGCAGAATAAAATTATTATATAAGCAACATATTCAAGTCGAGCAGCCGCGAGACTTGGCGTGTGATTAGGGTCAGCGTAAGCTGACATATTTTTTACAGATTAGGAGGACATGCGCGTGGAAAGAATTGAACCGGCAATTGTGCCACAGAGAAGACTGATCAAAGGAAAGGTATTCTTGTGGGAAAGTGCCAAAGACTGGCATGATATATGGGATCGAGAGGACGAATAATGGATAACCCGCTCTTGTTGAGAGCCTTTTTTAATTATAATGCAAGAAGAAGCAGATGAAAAGGAGAAATATTTATAAATATTCGAGGAGGAAGAGTATGAAAAAACGAATACTATCAGTACTGTTATCGGTGGTTGTGGCAACGACCATTTCTTCCGCAGTTCCATTAAGTGTGAAGGCGGAAACAACTGTAGATCAATCTGCAGAACAATCGGCAAATACGACATACGGCAGTAATACAAATCCCGGAAAAGTCGATGCAAATGATATCAAAGAATGGAGAGACAAGGCGAATGAAAATGATGTATTACCAGGTTGGTATCATTTCAAAGGAGCAGATACAAACTGGCATAGGATAGAATTCTGGCCAGATAAAGAATATACAATGAAGGATTATGAATCAGACAAGATTCTTATGACCTTTGAATTTTGGAAAAAATCGGGCAATTCTTATGAAAAGATAAAAGAGATGGATCTTAATAAGGGCTACAAGCAATTCAATTTTCATATGGATAAAGATACCGACTATTATGTTTATTTAGGCGGCGTAGATGACTGTTGTGGAAACTTTGAAATTAGAAGCCAAGGGAATATATATAATACATGGGAAGGAATAGAGATACCTTCGAATGCACAGCAACTTAGTAATTCACAAAGCAAACATGTAGATGTATCTTCTTCGGAAGATATTCACTGGTTTAAATTTAAGGTACCGGAAAAAGGACGTTATAAGATTACCTATAAAGATACAAAAAACACGGCACGGTTGGATTTATTGAATGTATCCGAGAATCGTCTGGAATATCTGTCAGGACGCGAGGTTGTGCGAGATGGAGTTTCTTATTATGATTTAAAAGAGGGAGCTGTATGTTATATTGCCTGTACAAGTTTTGAAGGAGCAACGTCATACAATGTTTCCATAAAGAAAATCAGTCAGACAAGAACTTATCTCAATAAAAAACATACCTTTGCAATAAGAAAAAAAACAAAAGCTTCAACAATCGCAAAAGCACAAGCTCAGACAAGTATTGAATATTTGAATAAAATTTATGCACCTGATCCATCGTTTTCAACACGCATTGATCATGTGGATCAGAATGATATTGCAGCATTTAAAAAGATGGCAGGTATCATTACCAAAGGATGTACTACAGACAAACAGAAAGTAGATGCCATTGCAAAATGGGTAAAAAATAATATTACTTATGATACCAATACAAGTTCTTATTCTACCGCAGTCTTTAAAAATCGAAGAGGAGACTGTCAGGGAATGTCTTCGTTGATCGCAGATTTTTGCCGTGCATTAGGAATGCCTGCAGCATATGCATCTGGATGGAAAGCTGATCTTACAAAATGGACGATCGATGATCTGTATCATTCTTATGACCGCCACAAGTTTGCCGGGCATGGATGGGATATGATTTATTTCGATGGAAAATGGCATATGTATGATGTTTTATTTGATAACTATGATATGACAGATGCCAAAAAGATGGCAGACTTAGGATATTATTTTTGCTGGGTGGAAGGAATATCAATTGTGGGAAATGGTGTAGACCCAGCTTTGATTGGAATGGACGATTCGCTTGGAAGAACCATCACAGCCGCATACTATAAGGGAGATATTGTTACGCTTGACGGCGGCCTTTTATGCAATCGTGGAAATGATTATAGCGTAGATCAGGATGGAGAAGTATGCAGCTCAACATATGAAGAGGCTACAGTTGGGCTTTGCTCTATTTGGATGGAAGATTTATATTTTCCAACACTTGCATCGTTCCAGCAATATTATCCGTATAGTGATAGGTTAGGTAGGCATGATGGATTTAAGTATGAAGATGGAAGAAAAAATCCAGAAAGTGGTTATAATTATGTTGATGGATGGGTAAGCTACGGCAATGGTAAGTATTTTGCAGATCCTGATAGTGTTTTAAGAAATATGGATATCGGAACCATTGATGGGAAAACATATTATTTTGATCAAAATGGTAAGAAACAGACTTTAAATATGAAAACAGATCAATATTATATGTACAAAGGACAACTTTACGTAAAAACAGGGGTAAGTGGACGAATTGTCACTACGGATATTGCAGGATCATATTTAGACAACCCCAAATATGAGATTGTATATGAATATGTGCAGGCCTTTGATGAAAAAGGGGATACGGTAGATGGAAAGACTCTGCTTAAGATTGATCGTGATAAGCATACAGTTACAACTTTGAAACCAGGGTATGTATGGTATACAATTGCTGTTCGCGAAAAAGGTGAAGAGGGCTGGATAACAACTGGTGATTCTATTATGTTTAACATTACAAATAAAGATAAGCCGGCATACAGCTATAAAGATTCAAAGGTTTCATCCGATGAACACCCAAAACCAAATGTGACACCAAGCACGGCACCAACAATCAAAGCAGTATCGCTATCCAAAACATCTTATACTTACGATGGAAAAGTGAAAAATCCAACGATCAAAGTATACAATACAGAAGGCAAACAGATTTCTTCCAAATATTACACAGTAAAGAAGTCATCTGGCCGTAAAAATGTTGGTAAATACAAATATACAATAACATTTAAAAATGGATACAAAGGGAAAAAGATAGCTTACTTCACGATCAATCCAAAATCAGCAAAGCTGACCTCACTCAAAAGAGGATTAAATGGATTTACAGCAAAATGGGGAAAAGTAGCTACGCAAGCTTCTGGATATCAGATTCGATACAGCATGAAATCTTCCATGGCTGGATCAAAAGTAGTGACAGTTAAAAACTACAAGACGACATCCAAAAAGATCACACATCTTAAGAAAAATAAGAAATATTATGTTCAGATTCGTACATATAAAACAGTGTCCAAAGTAAAATATTATTCTGGATGGAGTGGCAAGAAAACGGTTGTGACAAAATAAAAAACAATCTTCTTGTGTTTACGTATCACGAGTTATATACTTAAAGTGTTAGAATTTATGAGGAGGATATGCCATGAGAAAGATGATGAAAAGGGCAGGAGCGGTAGTACTTTCGCTTGCTGTAGCAATGTCGATGTTATTTTCATTAGCTGCATTGCCACAGATGAAAGTATCTGCTGCCGAAGAGATGAGTCGGTTGAAGAAGTGGTCGTTGGTTGCAGCAATGCTTGGCGAGGACGCTTATTTCACGGAAAAACCAACAGACAAAACAGTTGCAAGCTATACTGCAGCAGAATATTTTTGGGATGATGTGAAATCAGTTTCTGCAGATGATTTTTGCGATCAGGTAAAGAATACTTTTGCAGGAGCGACAGATTTTGATGAATCGAAATTGGCAAATATCGGAGAAAATGATTTCTTTTCCTATGACAGTGCTACGCAGGAAGTGACAATCAAAGGAGTATATGGTGGAGACTCATTGCAGTGCATTGAGCTTGGACAATCAGAAGACGGAAACGATGACTATGGTGTCTGGGTTGATCCTGAAGAGCCAGATCTCAAACCATACTATACAATATTAGAGTTTAATGATGACGGTGCAATTGTATCCTATAAGAAACTCTCAGATGAGGCAGTACAATTTACATTTGATGTTGGTTTGAAAAATGAAGATGGAGAAGTGACAAATAGCCTCACAACAGAAACTAACAAGGTGTTCATTCCGAAGAATTGTACAGCAAAGTTCAGCTACTGGATCACGATCAAAGCAGATGAAGGTAAGATGCCGGTAGAATTCACAAGTGATGGTGTATTGGGAGATATTTTCGCACTGGATCTTACAAGTGCTTCGCCAAAGATTGTAAGCACAGAGGATGACATACTTTCAACAGAAAAAACAGGTTCTACCCAAATTACTTATGAAATTACATCTCCGGAAACAGGAGTTACATTGTTCAAACAGACGTTACCATGTACTTGTTTTGAACTGTCGGTAGAAGGATGTGATTCGCCGTACGGGTGGATTAACATGCTTCCGAAAGAAAGTATGACGCTGAAAGCCAATATTAAAGGATATGAGAGTAAGAAAGTTACATATATGTGGAATTCAATGGCATATAATATTGCCCAGGGTGGATCTACTTGTACGGTAAAAGCACCATCTTCTCTTGGCGAAGGTACAGTAGATATCTCTCCATGTTTTGACGGAGAACCTGTGCAATATTCATACGAGCAAGCTGTGAATGTTAGAAACTGCAAATTAGCTGTTTCCATCAATGATATGAAGACATTTAAGAAAGCAACAGAACCATTAAAGGTAGGAGAAACTTATTGGCTTAACTTGGGTGGTGCAGACTGGGGCTGGAACTATAAGAATGGATCTCATACATTCTATAAGATCAAGCTTTCACAAAACGGTAAAACACTTAACATTGATGACAATGAAAAGGGTTTGAAATCAGATTTTGCCAATATTGGTATTGGTGCCGGCGGAGGTGTACCAAACCGTATCCTGACTCCAAAGAAAGCGGGAACATTGACAATCACCGGAATGATTTACCGCAATGGAAAAGCTTTCAAAACTGTGACAAAAAAGGTTAAGATCACAAACAAAGTTTCAGTTAAGATGACAACTCTTTCCAGCGTGAAAAATGTAAAAGGCAAAAAGATGCTGGTAAAATGGAAAAAGAATACATCCGGAAATGGTTACCAGATCCAGTATTCTACAAGCAGTAAATTTGCCAAAGGAAATAAGACAAAGACAATCAGTAAAAATAGTACAACAAGCTGTACGATCAGTAAACTGAGCAAAAACAAGACATACTATGTACGTATCCGCACTTGTAAGAAAGTTGCGAAAAAGACATACTACTCTGGATGGAGTACTGTAAAAAAAATAAAGATTACAAAGTAAAAGAATGAGATGCGAAAAGGATTTCCAGGAGGTTTCTGGAAATCCTTTTTTGCATATGTGCGCCTAGCGGCGCACGTTTCTAACGGGTTAAAGTTCCGAATCCACCCGATAGTGGGAAGGATATAGCCGACTAACTCATGGACAAATCTCTGGTCTGACGAACAGAAATCTCATATGAGGTTATGCATGGGGGTACCACTGCTTGACATTAATGCGAGAAGTAACATAGTCTATTTAACATGATATATTATGCATTTTGCAAAATGCAAATAAAAGATGAAAACGAAAGGTAGTCAAGGGAGAAAAGGTAGTACTGGTAGAGAAAGGCGCGACCAAGCGAAACGGGGGTGGCGCGGTTATAACAATTGCGAGTGCATTATTGTTGGTATTATAAATGAAAAATAAATGACAGGAAGAGGTGTCAGATGGTTCTGGCATCTTTTTTTATTGCTAGTGATTGTGTTATACTGGACTTGTTTAACTGGAGATAGAACTTAAACTATAAAATAAAGTACAAAACGAAGGAACAGTCATATGAGTGAATATATAACGACTTATACAGGAATACATTTTAAACCGACAGAACCGGAACCGGAGCTAATCCGGGTGGAAGACATTGCGCATGCGCTCTCGATGATTTGCCGGGGAAATGGACATGTGCATACATTCTGGTCGGTGGCAGAACATTGCATCTGTTGTGCGAAGGAAGCGGCAGCCAGAGGTTTGCCGGACCGCATGGTGCTTGCGTGCCTGCTTCATGACGCCAGCGAGTGTTATATGTCGGATGTCCCGACACCTTTTAAGAAGCAGCTCCCGGAGTACGAGGAGCGCGAAGAACGTCTGCTTCGCATGATTTATGAGAAATTTCTTGGCTCGGCATTGACGGAAGAAGAACAGGAGCAGTTAGATGAAATTGATCATGCTCTGGTCTTATATGATCTGGAAGTGCTACTGAAAGAAAAACAGCAGGAGAAGAAGCCGGAGCTTCGCATTGAGCTGGATTATACGGTGTGTTCGTTTGATGTGGCGGAGGCAGAGTATTTGCAGATTTTCAGGAAGTATTATGAAAATCTACAGAGAGACAAAGGAAGATCATGAGTATAAAAAATAAACGGATGAATTATAAAGGAGATATACTATGAACGCAAAACGAGTGATTGCACTTATTGCGGCACTGGCAATACCGGTGCTATATATCATTACAATAATATTATTTATGATGGGAAACGATTATGCCAATCTGTTTCTGGCGGTGTCACTGGGAGGAACATTTTTCCTGACACCGGTCATTTTTCTGCTGACGAGAGTGCCAAAAGATATCGGAGAAGTGAGCGGAAACATTGCAGATATGTTAAAGAAAGATAAGGAAGAGTAACGATGAGTGATTTTACACATTTTAACAAGCAGGGTGAAGCCGTTATGGTGGATGTTAGCGAGAAGAAAGATACAGTAAGGGAGGCAACAGCGTCCGGACGGATACGGATGTCGGAAGAGTGTTACCTGAAAGTAAAAAATGATGATATGAAAAAGGGAGATGTGCTTGGTGTCGCGCGTATTGCCGGAATCATGGGCGCTAAGAAGACTTCCGAGCTGATCCCGCTGTGTCACATATTAAACTTAAGTAAACTGGAAGTGGAATTTATCTTCAATGACAATACTTTTGAAATTGAGACAAGGTGCACAGCGAAGACAACTGGGAAGACCGGTGTGGAAATGGAAGCGCTGACCGGGGTAAATGTCGCTTTGCTTACGATTTATGATATGTGTAAGGCAGTGGATAAGGGAATGGAAATAAATGAAGTACATTTGCTGCGCAAATCCGGTGGCAAAAGTGGAGTGTGGGAGAGACAATGATTGAGATAAACATACAGAAAACATTGGGCAGATTTCATCTGGATATGCATGTGAAAAGTAATAGCAAAAGAATCGGCATCCTTGGCGCAAGTGGCTGTGGAAAAAGTATGACATTAAAGTGTATTGCGGGGATAGAGACACCGGATCAGGGGCAGATTGTACTGGAAGAGCGGATTTTGTATGACAACACTCAGAAGATTAACATCAAACCGCAGAAGAGAAAGATTGGTTATCTTTTTCAGAATTATGCGCTGTTTCCGACGATGTCTGTGCGGAAAAATATTATGGCAGGACTTCGATGCAGCCAGGAAGAGCAGGAAAAAATTGCGGATCAGATGATCGAGAAATTCCAGCTGACCGGATTGGGAAACAGACTTCCGGGGGAACTGTCCGGCGGGCAGCAGCAGCGAGTGGCGCTGGCAAGAATTATGGCATATGAACCGGATGCGATTTTGCTGGATGAGCCATTTTCAGCGCTGGATGAATTTCTGAAAGATAAATTGCAGCAGGAACTGATGGAAATGCTGGAAGATTATCCGGGTACGGTTATTTTAGTGTCTCACAGCAGGGATGAGATTTATCGTTTCAGTGAAGAACTTGTCATTATAGACAAGGGAAAAGTGGTATGCGCCGGAAAGACAGAAGAGATTTTTGCATACCCGGAGTGGAAAGAAGCAGCGAGATTGACCGGGTGTAAAAATATCACGAAAGTAATCCGTGAAGATGCCCATCATTTACAGGTGCCGGCATGGGAAATCTGTCTTGCACTGAAGCAGGAGATATCGGAAGAAATCCAGTACATAGGAATCCGCGCACATGACTTTGTGCCGGTGTGGGATGAGATTTCAGATGAAGGAAAGCGGAATCAGGAGAAAGCGAATGAAAATTTGAATAACAACCGGATCCCGGTGAAAATTGAAAGTGTAGCAAAACTTCCATTTGAGCACAGATTTTTTCTGCGGATATCCGAGAAATGCCGGGAAGAAAATGTAGAAACAGAAGCAAGCGAAAATGTGTGCTGGTTTGTGCAGCGCGACCAGTGGAAAATGCTGGAAGAGCGAGGCCTCCCGGCATGGCTTTATCTCCCGGAGGAGAAGATATTATTATTAAAATAAATATCAGAGTGTTGTAAGTACTTTCTGTTAATTTGCGTTGTATCAGGATTATGCGCCGGGACGCATGTGTGTCTGGCTTGAATCTGGTTTTATTTTATTGGGGAAGGCACTCTCCGACAAGTACACACAATTAAGTGGTGTAGTGCCCTGGAGGAAACGATTGCGTGTTTATAAGGAAAATCGGAGTCTCTGAAATACAAAAAATTTAAGAAGGTGATGGAAAAACAGATGGGAATATTGGATAAAAGAATCGAATGTGTTATCATAAGCATGTAGCGAAAACTTCAAGGATTATGAATATTCGGAGAAGGATTACGTGAGTGCAAAGCACAGAGCGATTTGCATAATTGGATACAGGAAAAGCAAGGTTAAGTATATGAGTGTACAGGGAAATGCAAAGACGTAGCCGGCATGTCCGATAGAGACAACGCTGACATTGAATGGAGATAAATGGAAAGTGCTGATCTTGAGAGATTTGCTGACCGGGACGAAACGGTTCGGTGAATTGAAGAAATCAATTGGAAGTGTGTCGCAGAAAGTTGAGTATTCCCTGATGAAACTTGGGTGGAGCCTGCAGCCGATCCTGGATGCCATGAAAGACTGGGGCGAAGACTATAAGAGCAGTCTGGAGAAAAAATACGAAAATCATAAAAAGGTATGATTTGTCATTGGGAGGTTTTACAATGGAAGAAAAGTGTTACAGTAAAGTACCGGTATTTGAAAATGGAATGGCTCAGCCAGTATTTCCATTTACCGATGGGAAAAGCGGAGAAAAATACGATGCGAAGACATCTGATACTGTGAGATATTGTGTTTATGTTGAATCCGATTATGATATGGACGGAGACGGAAAAAGAGATCTTGTCAAAGCATTGATCCAAGTTCCGCGAAGTGCTGTAGAGGGAAATTATAAAGCACCTGCTTTATTCGAGGCGCGTCCGTATTGTGCCGGTGTGCAGGAAGACGGATATCAGCATATGAAAGATGTAGCGGAGAAGGAATACCGCAAATTTGATATGGAAGAGTTGAATCACAAGGCAGATCCGCGTGTACCGACTGGTTCTGTCAGTGCAATGGAACTGGCACTTAAAGCAGATCCGTCTGACTGGTATTACCCGGATAAAGGGAACAACAACAGTATGGTTTACGAGAATTTAGAGAATTTCAACTATTATCTTGTGCGTGGATTTGCAGTGATTGTCAGCGCAGGATTTGGTGCACTCGGCTCAGATGGATTTAATTTTGTCGGTTCAGATTTTGAAAGAGATGCTTTCAAATGTGTGGTAGAATGGCTGCACGGAGACCGCACTGCTTACGCAGACCGCACAGGAACAACCGAGACAAAGGCAGACTGGTGCAATGGAAAAGTTGCCATGACTGGAAGATCTTATGCAGGAACAATGCCATTTGCAGTGGCAACAACCGGTGTGGAAGGTCTTAAGACAATCGTTCCGGTTGCAGGAATCGCAGACTGGTACACACAGCAGAATATGCAGGGTGCACAGCGTTACTGGCCAAAAGAGATGTTAAATAGTTTTCTGGCTTACTACTGCTCCAGCCGCTATAATGACGAGACATTATCCGAAAAGCAGCTGGATGATATCGCCGCATTTCATCACGAATTAAGTTTGCAGCAGTTAAAATGTGGATTTGACTATGATCCGGAGTTCTGGGGAAGCGGAAATTATCGCTTAAATGCAGAGAAGATCAAATGCAGCGCTCTGATCGTACAGGGATTGAATGATGAGAATGTTTCAACGAAACAGTTTGAAATGATGTACCGTTCTTTCAAACAGGCAGGACAGACGGTGAAGACAATCGTGCATCAGGGACCACATATCACACCGACTATGCCGAATAAAAATTACGGTATTTTGCTCGATGGTCAATTCTATGATGACGTTGTAAATAAATGGATTTCTCATTATCTGTTTGATGTGGAAAATGATGCAGAAGAGATGCCGGAAGTTCTGGCACAGACGAACTATGATCAGAAGAAGTGGGAAACAGAAAAGTCATGGCTCGTAAGTGACAGCATGAAGCTTAACAGCGCTGAATCAGGAGAGGCAGTGATCGATACAGACTGGGAGAAAGCCGGAATCAGTGCAGAAAACTTCGATGACGTGATGGGTATTACATCTACCAACATGGGCAAACGTTATGTGACAGCACCATTTGAGAAAGCTGTTACAGTGCAGGGTACTGTGTGCCTGAAGATGAGAGCTGCATTAAAAGACGGAGATGCGGAATGCGATTTCCATCCGGAGAACAGAAATGATGCAGATACACTTACGATGAAGCTTGGAAACTCAAAAATTTCCGGTAAGATGGATGATGTGGAAGTTGCAGTTCTTCTCTGCGATGTGTGTGATGAGGAATTTGACAGCATTCAGACAGTTGATCCGGAGAGAAATATTGTTCCGGTAGAGGTCGTAAAAGAAGGCGGCATTGTAAATGGCGGAGATCTTCCGGCATTTGATGAAGCTGAATTTAAGACAGTACATAAAAAATACCGTGTGATCACAAGAGCATTTGCAGACCTGTGTAACCCGGAAGCAGGATACGAACCGGAGACAGCGCAGAACAGTATTGAACTTAAAAAGGGTGAATATCACGATTATAACATTTATCTGAATGCGACCAGATATACGGTGCAGCCGGGACATAGCCTTGCGATTGTAATTGCAACAGAAGATCCGGTAAACTGCCTGATCCATAAGACTTACAGTGTTGCAATCGATAATGCATCTGTGAAAGCGGAAGTACCTGTGACAAAAGCAGCAGAGGACAGAACATTAACTCTGAAATAGCAGAAGCGATTGTCTTAGATATGTTATGATGATGTGTTATAAGATGAGATGTAAATGAAAGAGATGCCAGGAAAGTAAGATAATGCTTTCCTGGTAAAAATCAAAGAATATTTTGGAGTTGAGAGTTGCATTTTCGACGGGAATTTGTTAGAATAATTAACCGTATGAAAAATAAATAAAGATTTTGGTATTAATTGGAAACGACACAAGTGTATGCTTGATTAACGAACAACACAAGTGTCTTTTTTGTACCCATTTTAAGAATTTATGAGAGAAAAGGAGAACAAACAATGCCAAAAACTTTATTTCAAAACATTTTTTTTACACTGATGATGTCATTTTTGATGGTCTACGTCATGGTCTGTTACAATATCGCACTGAACATGGGTGGAATGAGCAATGAAATTTTCCTGATGGCTTTTGGAGAAATGAAAATCATGTGGCCGGTTGCATTTTTACTGGAGTTCTTTGTAGTAGATAAGATGGCACATGCACTTGCGTTCCGTATTGTGACACCGAAGGACAGACAGATTGTAATCGTGCTTGCAATTTCTGCAATGATCGTATGCATTATGTGTCCGGTTATGAGTCTGATCGCGACAGTACTTTTCAAAAATGCAGGAGCAAATGTGCTTGCAACATGGTTTGAAACAACATTTTTTAATTTCCCGGTTGCATTATTCTGGCAGATTTTTTACTGCGGACCGTGTATTCGTTTTATTTTTGGAAAATTATTTCCGGAAAAGGAAAATGCATCAGATGCAGTAGGTGCGGAATCATAGAGAAATGTTATAATTAAGAAATACAACGGGGCTGTCGCGCTAGTAATCATTAAAGCGCCAGCCCCGTTTATTAATGTATGATTATATTATTTGCCAAGTGCGAGTTTACCCATTGCATCTGCCTGAAGGATAGCATCATACAGTTCAACCGGCTGTACGTCGCCGGCAAGATTGTGGATGGTTTCACCTGGTACACAAGCATTTTTGGCGATTGTTTCAACCTGTTCTGCAGCAGTAACTCCAATTTCTTCAAGTGTAACAGGAAGACCGACTTCCATACAGAAATTCTGAACTTCTTCAAATTCTTCTTTTGGAACACCTTCCAGAATAAGCTGAACCAATGTTCCGAGTGCAACGCAGCAGCCGTGGTCGGCATGTGCGATTCCAAGAGAAGTTACACCATTGTAGAAAGAGTGTGCAGCGGCACAGTTTACATTATCAGCACCAACACCGGAAAGATATACATTTGCCTCTACAATATTCTCCAAAGCAGGAGTAACAGCATGTACTTTGCATGCTTCTACAGCCTGTTTACCATATTCACGAAGTGTGTCATAACACAATCTTGCAAGTGCTTGACCGGCTCTTGTGATTCCAGTACCTTCCAGACTGGCAGATTCAGTACGGATAGAAGCACGACCTTCAAAATAAGTTCCGAGTGCATCGCCCATTCCTGCAATGAGGAATTTTACCGGCGCATTGGCGATGACCGTCGTATCAACCATGACTGCATCCGGGTTAGTAGGATAGAATAAATATTTATCAAAACTATGATCGTCGTTGTAAATAACGGAAAGTCCGGTACATGGTGCATCAGTTGCAGCAACCGTAGGAACAATAACGATATGTTTTCCTGAATAGTATGCAGTTGCTTTTGCTGTATCGACTGCACTTCCACCTCCGACAGCAACAACAGTGTCTATTTTGTCTTCTTTTACAATGTCTTGCATTTTGGCTATTTCACTTTTGCTGGAAATGCCGCCGAAAATTTCATAACGTCTGTAGTCGTCTAAATCTCCAAAACTCTGCTCGATTTTATCGTGGCAGGCTTTATATCCGCTCCGGGAACAGACAAATAACCATCTTTTTCCCATATAGCCCATTTCTTCCTGAAACTTCAAAAGTGCATCTCTGCCCTGTACATATTTGAGTGGTTCACGCATTGCTCTAAGTCTCTCCATCATGATCAGTTACCTCCTGAAATTATATATATCTTTTTGTTGCCGTCTATAGTATAGCATAATTTCAAAAAAGTGTGATAATTTTTTAACATATTAATTAAAAAAATAACAATGAGTTTAATGTGATAAAGTGTTAAATTTGGGACGGGGATTTTCTAGAAAATCCCCGTCCCAAATTTAGTTTTACTGCATCTCTTCTGTATAGATTGAATAGACTTCTTTCTGATTAATCAGTTCCTCCAGAGTTTCTTTATCCGTAACGGTTGCGTATCCATAGATGTGAAGTCCGTGTTTCTTCACATAGGATTTCGCCTGTGCAAGTATTCCGGCATTAAAAGTTCCGGTATTACCGGATTCGGACATCATCTGTACAAATTTTTCCTGATCGGTAAGGTAATTTAAAAGGCTCAGAAAATGCTGCTTCGCATATTTTCCTTTGTATAGATTTTTAATTGCACTATCTGCTTCATCAATCCAGCCATCTTTATTGATCTTACATCCCGGAAATAAATTAGGATATTTCTTATCATTCCATACAATCGGACTGAAAGAAGAAGGATTGCATACGAAACCGATATTTGGGGTATGGAGTGTATAGGATGGATCACCATCTAAAGAATCAAATGCATTTGTCTGCACACCGCACCATACTTCGTTGATCTTCTGCTTTTGAATATATTTTGCAAAAGAAGGATAATCCATAATATTTTCCAGAGATACATAAGCTAAGTACATTTTACGTGAATCCAGATCTTTGATGTAAGCTTTTGAATCTTCTTTGTTTCCACCGGCGCTTGTGGAAATAGATTCGTCTTCTTTCAAATCTGCAACTTTTTCCATGTATGCAACATTTTCAGAAGCAGAAGAGGTTTTTGACTTTGCATCTGCCTGATTCCAGAAAAATGAATTGCCGACTGGCGTTTTTAAAACATTGCTGTCATAGTAATGGATTTTTCCGCGTGTAATATAACCGGAGACATCTGTCATCGTTCCGGTCATGCTGAAAGTCTGTGGAATTGTAAAATTATAATCGCCATATCCTTTTGCTTCCACAGTGGCAGAAACTCTGCGCTTACCCGGAAGAAACAGTTCTGTGTAAGCTGCCATATCCCGGCTGAACTGTGTCTGGGTGGATTGACCGGCCTTGGCTTCTTTGGCAGGATTATAATAAAATCTGGAAACGACTGACGGCAGGCAAAATTGTATAAATAACACCAGTACAAGTGTGACTGTAAGCACAGCGAGTCCAAGTTTGCGGAAAGCACTTCGGATAGAGCGGTTGACGACTTTGATAAAATCGGTATCGTCTTTTTCCGTAAATACATCGCTTAATTCCGGAATTTCCTCTTTTTCATAAAGATAATCACCAATAGCTTCCTGACGCTCAATGTCCTGTTCTATTTTTTTTTGCTGTTCCAGCTCAAGTTCGCCGGCTTTATATAATTCAATTAATTCACGATAAGTCATCTTGTTCCCTCCTGATATGATATAAGATATTTTTTGAGCTCTTTTTTCGCACGATAGGCAAGCATTTTCACGCTGCCGGTAGTGAGTCGTAGCATGGCGGCAATTTCTTTCTGGGAAAAATCTCCAAAATATTGTAAAAGAATGACTTCTTTCTGCTGTCCTTTTAAATGGTGGATCGCTTCCCAAAGCTGTTTTGTCCCTTCTTTTTGTAAAATTTCTTCCAGAACATCCTTCTTGATAAAATATTCCGAAACAGGAGCTACATCTTCTGTATGGATTGCCTCCAGTGATGCAAGAGTTTTTGCTTTCTTATAATAATTGTAGTAAAGATTTCTCGCTACCATATAAAGCCAGGCACGCATATTGGTGTGAGAATCCTTCAGCGAAAGCCAGGCTTTTAAAAATGTATCCTGCAAAATATCGTCAGTTACAGTGCAGTTTGAACTGAGTGAATAGATGTAAAGATACAGTTCTCTGTAGTAGCGTTTATACAGTTGTTCCAGTAAATACTTGTTCAGATCCTCACCCCCTCACTTTCATACTTGAGATATCCGTAGCTTTCTTAACTATATAACAATTTTGCTTTAAAGAGGTAACGATTTTGTTTAATATTTTTTGGGGGTATCATTTTATGGTATAATAAGACTGAATTTTGGTCTAAAATATGGATAAAAAATGACATTGAAGATAGAGAGGATGAAATGGGAGGTTTTCACATGTTTCGGAAAAATGTGAGCGCAGGAAAGGTTAATTTTATTGTATTTATTATATTTGTATTTATTCTGGGTGGAAGTGTGGAATTGCAGATAAATATGAATAAAAAAAGTGTCAGAATGGCATGCAGTATGGTGCTGGACCAGGCGGAATCTGTAATTGATAAAAATGCTGGTGATGGAGCGGACATTACAGAATTTATTTCTAAAATGCCATTCACAGAGACAATGACAATTTACATATGGGAAGATGACGGGGCGAGTTTTCTTCCGCTTCCGAAGAAGGAAGGAGTCCGGTTAAAGAAGACAGATAAGATTGAAAAAGAATGGAATTATCTGGTTAGTGAGAAATATAAAAATTACAATCTTGCGGTGACATATCCGTTAAAGAAAGCCAATGTGAGCGTTCCGGGGACAACGGCGCTCCTAGGTCTGGCACTTATGGCGGCGCTTATCATTATCAATATTGTAATAGCGCAGGCATTTAAAGCACAGGAAAAGAGTAAAAGTGAACTGCAGGATACAAACAATATTCTGGAAACTGCAGGATTTGGAATATGGTATATCCGCCTAATGGAAGGAAAAAAGCCGCGGATGTATGCAAATCCGAAGATGAAAGAGGTACTTGGAATCGAGGGACAGTTTTTATCAGAGGAAGAAGTTTATGATTTCTGGTATTCCCGTATCCCGGAGAAAGCAGTACAATCTGTGCAGGACAGTGTGCAGGAAATGCTGGATGGAAATGTTTCAGAAAATACTTATCAATGGGAGCATCCGGATAAGGGCATGATCTATGTGCGTTGCGGTGGGGCATGTTATGAAAAAGGAGAAAAAGAACAGGTGTTAGGCGGTTATCACAGTGATGTTACGGCAATTGTCACAGAAGATGAGCGCAGACAGAGAGAACTTCGGGAAGCCAAAGAAGCAGCAGAACGCGCAAATGTAGCAAAGACAAGCTTCCTGTCGCGCATGAGTCACGATATCAGGACTCCGTTAAATGGAATTATCGGGCTGATCCGTATTAATGAAAAACACGAAAATGATAAAGAACTGGTAAAAGAGAATTATAAGAAGATCATGATTTCAGCAAATCATCTGTTATCGCTGATCAATGACATTTTACAGATGAGCAAGCTGGAAAATGGAGAAGTGAACCTGATGCATGAAGCACTTGATCTTCATCAGCTTTCGCAGGATGTTCTGAATATGATTGATCTGCGTGCGTCCGAGGCAGGAATTACATTAGAATATGAACGGTCGATGGACGAAGTGAAATATCCATATGTATATGGAAGCGCTCTGCATCTTCGCCAGATTTTCCTGAACATATACAGTAATTCAATCAAATATAATACACTTGGTGGCAGAATTACGACGAAAATGCGCTGTGCCAGCATGGAAAATGGCATTGTAACATACCAGTGGACAATCTCTGACACGGGAATCGGAATGACTGAAGAATTTCTGGAGCATATATTTGAACCATTTGCACAGGAACATTCCGATGCGAGAAGTATTTACAAAGGAACGGGGCTTGGAATGGCGATTGTAAAATCACTTATTGATAAGATGAACGGAACGATTGAAGTTTCAAGCAGAGAAGGAGTCGGCAGTATATTTGTGATCACGCTTCCTTTTGAGCTGGCAGAGGAATCTGAGGTGAAAAAATCCGAAGAACTTCCGATTGATGGAACGATTGATGGGTTGTCATTGCTACTCGCTGAAGATAATGAATTAAATGCGGAAATTGCAGAATTACAATTGAAAGAAGCAGGAGCAGACGTTACAATTGTCAGAGATGGACAACAGGCGGTAGATTTATTCATAGAAAAACCGGAAGGAACATTTGATGCAATCCTAATGGATATTATGATGCCGGTAATGGACGGACTGTCTGCAACTCGTGTGATTCGTGTGTTAGACCGGGAAGATGCTAAGACGATTCCGATCATTGCGATGACAGCAAACGCATTTGCGGAAGATGCGAGAAGAAGCATGGAAGCGGGAATGAACGCACATCTCGCAAAGCCATTGGATATGAAAAAAGTTATATTAACCATTCAAAAATGTTGTGATAATAAAAAGTAGAGTGATGTTCGGATATAGGAAAAAGAAATATACAGAACGAAAAGGAAAGGCTTAGTATAGATACGGAAAAAAGAAAAGGAACAATTAATTATCAACAGCCTATTGACGAGATATATTAAACATGGCTGGATGTTTATTCCTGTTTTAATTTGAATATAAAGAGCATATAATTAGAAAAGAAAAATATTGACATTAACAGGAACTTTCTATATAATAATGAAATTGTGAAAGTGTCTTTATTTGTGCCTGAACAGGCAGAATAATGAATAAAAATAACAGATTTATGAATATGTATACCAAAGTTGCAAGTATAAAAGAAAAGGAGTAAAAGCATAATGGAAGCAAAGAAGAGATTACTTACTTATGCAGGATTGAAGGCGCTGGAAGACGAGCTTGAGAATCTGAAAGTTGTAAAACGTAAAGAAGTTGCCGGAAAAATCAAAGAGGCAAGAGAGCAGGGAGACCTGTCTGAGAATGCAGAGTATGATGCAGCAAAAGATGAGCAGAGAGACATAGAAGCAAGAATCGAAGAGTTGGAAGGCATTTTAAAGAATGCAGAAGTTGTTGTAGAAGATGAAGTAGATTATGATAAAATCAACGTTGGATGTACTGTAAAAGTATTTGATATTACATTTGATGAAGAGATGGAATTCAAGATTGTAGGTTCTACAGAGGCTAACAGTCTGGAAGGTAAGATTTCCAATGAGTCACCGGTAGGACATGCTCTGATCGGTAAGACAGTGAACGATGTCGTAGAAGTAGAGACACAGGCAGGAATTATGCAGTACCGTGTACTGGATATCAGTCGCTCAAACTAATTTAGAAGATGACAATCCAACCCCTCAGAGACTGAGGGGTTTAGTCGCATAAAAGGGAAGGAGAAAAGAATGGGAGAGCAGAAGAAGACACAGGAACCGGATTTAAATCAGTTAAAGAAAGTCCGCAGAGAGAAACTCGCCGATTTACAGGCTAATGGAAAGAATCCATTTGAGATTACAAAGTATGATGTGACATGTCACGCTGCTGATGTGAAAGACAATTATGAAGAGATGGAAGGAAAACACGTAACACTTGCGGGACGTATCATGCAGAAACGTGTTATGGGAAAAGCTTCTTTCTGTAACATTCTGGATCAGAGTGGAAACATTCAGTCTTATGTTGCAAGAGACAGCATTGGAGAAGAAGAATACAAAGATTTCAAGAAGATGGATATCGGAGATATCGTAGGACTGGAAGGTGAAGTCTTCAAAACAAAAACAGGAGAGATTTCTATTCATGCCTCTGCTGTAAAACTGTTATCTAAGAGTCTTCAGATCCTTCCGGAAAAATTCCATGGACTGACCAATACAGATACACGTTATCGTCAGAGATATGTGGATCTGATCATGAACCCGGAAGTACGTGACACATTTATCAAGAGATCCAAAATTATCGCATCTATCAGAAATTATCTGAATGGCCAGGGATTCCTTGAAGTTGAGACACCAATGCTGGTACAGAATGCCGGTGGTGCAGCAGCAAGACCGTTCGAGACACATTTCAATGCACTGAACGAAGACCTGAAACTTCGTATTTCTCTGGAGCTGTACTTAAAGAGACTGATTGTCGGTGGTATGGAGAGAGTTTATGAGATTGGACGTGTATTCCGTAATGAAGGCCTGGACACAAGACATAACCCGGAATTTACGCTGATGGAGTTATACCAGGCATATACAGATTACAATGGAATGATGGATCTGACAGAGAACCTGTATCGTCATGTTGCACAGGAAGTTCTCGGAACAACTAAGATTGTTTACAAAGGAATCGAGATCGACCTTGGTAAGCCGTTTGAAAGAATTACAATGATCGATGCTGTTAAGAAATATGCAGGTATCGACTGGAATGAAGTTGAGACAGAAGAAGATGCGAAGAAGTTAGCTGACGAGCATCATATCGAATACGAAGCAAGACATAAGAAAGGTGATATCTTAAGCCTCTTCTTTGAGGAGTATGCTGAGAAACACCTGTTACAGCCAACATTTGTTATGGATCATCCGATCGAGATTTCTCCACTTACAAAGAAGAAACCGGAAGACCCGAATTATGTAGAACGTTTTGAGTTCTTCATGAATGGATGGGAGATGGCAAATGCGTACTCTGAGTTAAATGATCCAATCGACCAGAGAGAGCGTTTCAAAGCACAGGAAGAACTGCTTGCACAGGGTGACGAGGAAGCAAACACAACAGATGAAGACTTCCTGAACGCACTGGAGATCGGTATGCCGCCTACAGGTGGTATCGGATTTGGTATCGATCGTATGTGTATGCTGCTTACAGGCGCAGAAGCAATCCGTGATGTATTATTATTCCCGACAATGAAGTCCCTCGGTGATGTAAATAAGAAAAATGATGTAAAAAATCAGGCTGCCGAAGAAATGAAAGCAGAGCCGGAAAAAATTGATTTCTCTAATGTAAAGATTGAGCCTTTATTTGAGGAAGAAGTTGATTTTGATACATTCAGCAAGTCAGATTTCAGAGCTGTAAAGGTTAAAGAGTGTGTTGCAGTACCGAAGTCAAAGAAACTTCTTCAGTTCACTCTTGATGATGGAACAGGCACAGATCGTACGATTTTAAGCGGTATTCACGCTTATTACGAGCCGGAAGAACTGGTTGGTAAGACACTGATTGCCATCACAAACCTTCCACCGAGAAAGATGATGGGAATAGAGTCTTGTGGTATGTTATTATCAGCAGTAAATAATCTGAAAGACTCAGAAGATGAAGAACTGCATCTGATCATGGTTGATAACCACATTCCAGCAGGTGCAAAGCTCTATTAAGATGATGTATGGATGTACCGTTTCACTAAAATGACGGGATGTACTTCATTTGGTCAAAACCATATAAAACAGTGATTTACATCAAACTTACATCATTTGATGCAGAAATTTGTGCAGAGCAAGAAAAATCGCATATTTTTAATAATAAATGGGTAGTTCCGATTGGAATTGCCCATTTTTTACATCATAAACCGATGTTTGCACAGAAGTGGGATAACAGTTAAGATGTTCCTGTCGATACGATATTGTATGAGTTTAAAATCGGAGGAACAAGAAATGTATATGCGACTGACACCGAGAGAAAAAGAGATGGCGGACATGTTTGAACAAATGAGCAAAGAAGAACAGGAAATTATGATTGAGCTTGCCAAAAGAATGAGGACGGAGGAACCTGAAAAATTATTAAAAGAAATAAAGCAGCGATTGAATATAGATGATGGTGTGTAATTGATAGCTGTATTGCCCTTTGAGAGAGGAAAATCCTTTTTCAAAGGGTTTTTTCTATTTTCAAAGGGGTTTCGCAAACTACAACATCAAGCAAAAACTTCCTATACTTTAAGCACAGAGGAAACAAAGCCAAGGATTTTATACCTACAAAAGATTTTACTGGAAAGAACTGATGAAGAAAATCCTCTTTCCACAACACAGTTAATCAATATATTGAATGATGAATACGGAATATCTGCACATAGAACGACGGTTACAAAAGACATTGCAGCACTTCAGGAGTTTGGAATGGACATTGTTACTATCCATTCTACTCAGAGCAAATACTTTGTAGCCAGTCGTAAGTTTGAATTGCCGGAACTAAAACTGCTGATAGATGCAGTGGAGTCATCGAAGTTCATTACAAAGAAGAAAAGCGAAACTTTGATTGAGAAGATACATACGATGACCAGTCCGGGGCAGGTGGCAAAGCTGAAGCGTAATAACTATGTGGTCAATCGTATTAAGCCGGATAATGAGCAGATATATTACATTATTGACGCTATAAACGATGCCATCAACGCAGGCAAACAGATTTCTTTTCAGTATTATGATTATACCGGATTAAAGAAAAAGGTTCTAAAGAATAAGGGCGAGATTTATAAACTCAGTCCGTATAAACTTCTCTGGTGTGGGGACTATTATTATGTTCTCGGATATTCAGAGAAGAAAAGCAAGGTTATCAATTTCAGGGTAGACCGTATTGCTTCCAAGCCGGAGATATTGGATAAAGATATTGTTCCTATGCCTGATGATTTTGATATTGAGAATTACACAAAGGAAGTTTTCTTTATGTTCTCAGGCGAGAAAGTTCTTGTGGATTTACGGTGTGATAACAGTCTGATGAAAACAATGGTTGACCGTTTCGGAGAAGATGTGACAACCCTTGCGTATGATATGACTTCCTTCAGAGTACAGACCGAAGTATCAGCCAGTCCTACCTTTTTCGGTTGGGTGTTTGGCTTTAATGGCAAGGTGCAAATACTTGCACCGGAAAGTGTGAAAGAACAGTACAGGCAGATGATTGCACAAGCCGATGAGGGTATGCAGCAAAAAGAAAACAAAAGGATTGTAAACTGATAAATCTTAAATACGAATATAACGGTTATACCGGAGATGAGAGATGGGCGATTATTACGGAATTATCGGTAAAAGAGCTTTGGGAGAAGTATCCCCTTGTTATAGAAAGATATTCTCCGTTTGTTCATCTTTCCATTGCACAGGGAGAGGTAATTGACGATACAAACCGAAATGAGGACAAGTATGCAAAGAGAAGCAGTCGCACACTTGACTGCTATGGATATGACGATGAAATGTCATCACAGTTCCATAAAGAACTTGCCATTATGTTTGACGACCCGTTTGAAAGAGCAGAGGAAGAAAGGCTTACCTTGCAGACCTCAACGAGCAGGCAGAAGCAATGTTTTCTCGGCTGGTAAAGCAGCTTTTCGAAAAAAGAGGGCGTAACGGAAGCCCTCAAAGCGGAAATTAAATGCTGTGGGTGCAGAGGATGAACAACATCCGTAGCGCTGCTATGGAAATCGTTTCGAGTGAGCTTATATACTGTTAATACTAAGTAAGAAAAGTCGCTGTCAACAGACGGCGGCTTTTCCTTTGCGGGTAGTATTCAAGAAGTCATAAAGTTCCGTGAGTAATGAAAGAAGCCAGCGTTTGCGGAAATGTCACAATTTAATGCGGAAAAATATCAAATGCCAGTTGCTTTTTCACTCTCGAGATGATATTATTAGTATATATACTAAAATATTTGAAGAGAAGTGATATATTTGCGAAGAGACAGCCGTGAAACAAAGAGGAAAATACTGACCGTATGCGTTCGTCTCTTTTTGGAGCAGGGGTATAAAAACACCACTGTCAGTCAGATTGTGGACGAGGCAGGTGTGGCAAGGGGAAGCTATTTGAATCTGTTTCCGACCAAGGACAGAATTTTGCTGGAATTGACCGAAACGATGTTCGGCGGACAGTTCGGCGTGGCAAGAAGCATTGCAGACAGCAAGCTGCCGCCGGTTTACGCCTATGCGGTGGAAACGGCGATTCAACTGACACTGACCGAGCTGAATGAGAACCTGCGAGAAATCTACATTGAAGCCTATTCCCTGCCCGACACGTCGGAATATATTTACCTGCATACCACAGCAGAGCTGAAGCAGATTTTTGGTGAAAATTTTCCCGATGATACCGAGAGCGACTTTTATGAGATGGAAATTGGCACGGCGGGATTGATGCGCAGCTATATGGCGAGAAAATGTGATATTCATTTTCCGTTGGAACGCAAGCTCAGTCGCTTTCTGACGGCGGCGATGCGGGTGTATCGTATACCGGAGGAAGAACAGGCAAAGGTGCTTGCCTTTATTCAATCACTG
>OGMW01001247.1_pt1 | contig 23321 bp, 17 predicted proteins | sample 1573281 | NCBI WGS metagenome assembly OGMW01 (sample SAMEA2581907, study PRJEB24529) | metagenome | biome: Human gut stool | place: China | collected 2011 | reverse complement strand
AAACATATAAAGAAAATGGTTAGTGTGTTACTTGTATGCGTAATGTCAGTAATGTCAGTCATAGCATTTGATATGAAACCAGTACATGCAGCATCTGGTGCAATAACAGAAGCATCAGGCTGGCTTGAGACAGCATATGTTAAGTGGACACCTGTAACAGGAGCTACAGGTTACAATGTATATGTTAAGTCTGCAAGTGCCTCAGATTCAGCTTATGTCCAGTTGGACGATGAGCTTATCAGAAAGTATCCATCTTACATGAGAGCGGATGCTGTAGGATTAAAAGCAGGCGATTATGTTATGAAGATTGTTCCGCTGAACAATGGCAAGGAGAATACAGCAGCAGCTATCGTTTCAGATAAGCTTACTGTAAAAGCACATGACAGAAGCGGATTTGGTTTTGTTAATGGTACATCTTCTGGAGCTTATAATGAAGACGGAACTTTAAAGAGTAATGCTGTAGTTATTTATATTACAGAGGATACTAAAAATACAGTTACACTTGATGTTACAGGTGCTGGAGTATGCAAAGGTATCCAGAATATTTTAGGGGGGTTCAAGAAGGGAAAAGACAGCAGATCACTATGCGTACGTATAGTTGGAACAATTACTGATCCTGCTGTACTTACAAAAGGCGATTTATATGTTGATACTAACAAGCAGGGACTTACAATAGAAGGTATTGGAGATGATGCTGTAGTCAATGGCTTTGGCATAGTCTTGAAGAATTGTGATAATGTTGAAGTAAGAAATATTGGTGTTATGAATGTTAATAGTAGTGAGGGAGATAATATAGGTCTTCAGCAGGGCAACAGTCATATCTGGGTACATAATAATGATTATTTCTATGGTGATGCAGGCAGTGATGCCGACCAAGTAAAGGGAGATGGCGCATTAGATACTAAAACATCTACATACATTACACATTCATATAATCATTTCTGGGATAATGGCAAGTGTAATCTGCAGGGAATGAAGAGTGAGAAAACTACTAACTATATTACATATCATCATAACTGGTATGATCATTCGGATTCAAGACATCCTAGAATAAGAACATGTACAGTACACATTTATAATAATTATTTTGATGGTAATGCAAAATACGGTGTTGGTGTGACAATGGGGGCTTCAGCATTTGTAGAAGGTAATTATTTTAGAAATTGTCCTTATCCTATGCTTAGTTCTAGTCAGGGAACGGATTCAGATGTTTTAGACAAAGGTATATTTTCTGGTGAAACAGGAGGCATAATTAAAGCATATAATAATGTTATGGTAACACCAAAGAGTATTATATATGCAAATTCAGATTCAGGTACATCTAAAACAAACAGTACAAGTTTTGATGCATATCTTGCTTCGTCAGTAAGCGAGAAAGTTCCATCTTCATATAAAACTGTATCCGGTGGAACAACATATAATAATTTTGATACAGATTCAAGTGTTATGTATTCATATACAGCTCAGTCTCCAGAAGAGGCAAAAGAGACTGTTATGAAATATGCAGGACGTGTTAATGGTGGAGATTTCAGATTTACATTTGACTATAGTGTTGATGATGAAAGTTATGTAGTTAATGCAGCATTAAAGAAAGCAGTAGTTAATTATAAGACAACCCTTGTATCAGTAGGTGGCGGAAGCATAGCAGGAGAGTCACATACACATACATATGGTGAATGGGTTGTGGAAAAGGAAGCAACAGAGAAAACAGAAGGACTTAAGAGCCGTACGTGTACTGTCTGTGGAGATAAACAGACGCAGGTTATTCCAAAGAAGGATTCATCAGGTGGTTCAGAGACACCTATTATCCCTGCAATAGGTGTCTCACATGTACATAATTTTACAAAAGATGGAATTAATAGTACATTTTTTAAGATTGTTGGAAATCTTGCAAAAAATAAGGGAACAGTTTCATATGGCGGATTACAGCTTACACAATGCCTTAAAATGGAATCAACTACAAATATTAGCTTTAATGCACCAGTAAAAGGGAAACTTACGCTTGTATTTGCAAGCAGCGAATCAAATAAGAAAGTAGTTATTAATAAAAAAGAGAAGACTACAGATTCGAAAGGTGTTCTTACTGTTGATGTGTCAAAAGGAAATGTAGAGATAGAAAAGGGAGAAAAAATTAATCTGTTTTATATGGCGTATGTGCCTGAGAAGACAGATAATACTGATAATAAAGCAGAAACAATTACTGAAAGTAGAATAGACGGAAGTTATATAACTGCAGAGAATAATTCGGAATTAAAATGCCAGATTGTTAAAGGTATTGCTGATAATACAAAGGTGTCAGAGGTTAAGTCACAGCTGGCTAAAGGAAACATCGTAATTAAAAATTCTGAGGGAAATACTGTTGCTGACAATGCTGTTGTTGGAACAGGATATACAATTGAAGTTGTAAATAATGGAAAGACTGTAGATTCTGCAACTGTAATCATAAAAGGTGATGCAGATGGCAACGGCACAATTGATGTACTTGATATGGAAGTTGTACAGAAAGCTATTCTTGGAATAGGGGAAGATTTGTCTGGTGTTTACAAAGAGGCAGCAAGACTTTCTGCCACTACAGGAGAATTATCAGTACTTGATATGGAGATAATACAGAAAGATATATTAGGAATGTCAAATATTAACTAAAATCAACCTATTCAACAGTTATTATAAATTGTCATGAGTGTAAACACCCATTGCATAATCCCCAAACATGTTATATAATAGAATGACATATGAGATTATATTGCTACGAAGAGCCAATAGGAGGATATGATGACAAGAACATACGCTGTTAAGTATAAGAGTAAATCAAAGATGTTAACAACACCTGAGCAGGTTGCCCAGACTGAGGAAGATATCAAGGCATTAGCACTTGTTAAGGATGCAGTTATTAAGGAAGACGGACAGGTTGTTACTGTTGAGGTTGAGAATGAGGAAGATTTCGAACCGGTTATGGACAGAGTAGTCAACATTTTCAGAAGAATTGATGACAAGTCTGAGGTTTCATACAAGTTCGGTCTTAACCGTGAATAATTCGAAGACTATTGATTAGAGTAAGCCTGTGAAGCCGTATACTGCGTCACAGGCTTATATTATGTGTATGCCGGAACGGGTATGAATTGTTTATGTATTATGTTTATAAAGGAGTAAAACAGTGAGTTTAGAAAGTGAAATTAAGAAAAGAAGGACATTTGCCATTATCTCTCACCCGGATGCTGGTAAGACAACATTAACAGAGAAGTTCCTGCTTTATGGAGGAGCTATTAACCTTGCAGGTTCTGTAAAGGGGAAGAAGACTGCCAAGCATGCAGTTTCTGACTGGATGGAGATTGAGAAGGAAAGAGGTATTTCGGTAACTTCTTCAGTTCTTCAGTTTAACTACGAAGGCTACTGTATTAATATCCTTGATACTCCGGGACATGAGGATTTCTCCGAGGATACTTATAGAACTCTTATGGCAGCAGATTCTGCGGTCATGGTTATTGACGCTTCTAAGGGTGTTGAGAAACAGACTATCAAGCTTTTTAAGGTATGTGTCATGAGACATATCCCTATATTTACATTTATTAATAAGATGGACAGGGAGGCTAATGACCCATTTGAGCTTCTTGATGAGATTGAGAGCGTACTTGGAATCTCTACATGTCCTATTAACTGGCCTATTGGCTGTGGTAAGGAATTCAAGGGTGTATATGACCGCAAAGAGAAAAATGTTTCTTTATTCAAGGCAGCCATGAATGGCCAGAAGGAAGTTGATACTGAGATTGTTGACGCATCAGATGAGGCTGTTCTTAAGGACAGAATTGGTGATGCTTTCTATGACAAGCTTCAGGAAGATATCGAACTGTTAGACGGAGCAAGTGCAGAGTTTGACCAGGAAATGGTAAGTGCTGGTGACCTTACACCGGTATTCTTCGGTTCAGCGCTTACTAACTTTGGTGTACAGACTTTCCTTGAGCATTTCTTATCAATGACAACTTCTCCGCTTCCAAGAAAGTCTGACCAGGGAGTTATTGATCCATTTACCGAGGATTTCTCAGCATTTGTATTCAAGATTCAGGCTAACATGAATAAAGCACACAGAGACAGAATTGCTTTTATGAGAATATGTTCCGGTAAGTTTGAAGCCGGAATGGAAGCTAATCATGTACAGGGTGGCAAGAAGATAAGACTCAGCCAGCCTCAGCAGATGATGGCGGAGGAGAGGCATATTGTTGATGAAGCATATGCAGGAGATATTATCGGTGTATTTGATCCGGGAATATTCTCTATCGGTGATACTATCTGCAAATCTAACAAGAAATTTGCATTTGAGGGTATTCCTACATTTGCACCAGAACATTTTGCAAGAGTAAGACAGATTGATACTATGAAGAGAAAACAGTTCATTAAGGGTATCAACCAGATTGCACAGGAAGGTGCGATTCAGATTTTCCAGGAGTTCAATACAGGAATGGAAGAGATTATCGTGGGCGTTGTTGGTGTCCTTCAGTTTGAAGTTCTCGAATACCGTCTTAAGAATGAATACGGTGTTGATATCAGACTTGAGCCACTTCCATACGAGCATATCCGCTGGATTGAGAATCCTGAGGAAATTGATGTGAACAGAATTGTAGGTACATCAGATATGAAGAAGATTAAAGACCTTAAGGGCAATCCGCTTCTGGTATTTGCCAATAGCTGGTCTGTTAATATGGTACTTGAGAGAAATGAGGGCTTAAAGCTTTCAGAATTTGGAAGAAACTAATACGATACATTCAGGAGTCAGGTGATTACATGAAATCAGGATACAAATGTAGTGCAAAAAGAATAGCCGCAATTGGTGTCATGTTATGTATGCTTGTGCTGACATGCCTTACGGTTACTTCTGTACTTAATACTAAGGCGGAAGAGTCCATTGGTCAGGGGCATGTTAATTATGATGTTACAGGCTTAAGAATCAGAAAAGGTCCTACAACAAACAGTAGTATTATTACAACTGTAAGCGGTGGATTTAAGTTTGATATATATGAAGAGACAACTGATGACGACGATGATACGTGGTACGGCATAGGATTTTATCTTAATGGTAGTTATGAGAGAGGCTATATATATGGCGGCTACATAACTGTTGATAAGAGAAATGATTATAAGCCGGATGCGGATTTCGAGGAGTACCTTGATTCACAGGGATTCCCGGATAGTTATAAGGATGGGCTAAGACAGCTTCATGCGCAATATCCTAACTGGGTGTTTGTGGCAGACCATAATGGGAAAGACTGGTCGGATGTACTTGATAATCAGAATGTAATCGGACGAAGCCTTACATATGGTTCAGCTGTATCATCATGGAAATCAGTAGCTGATGGCTGCTATGACTGGGAATCAGGACAGTATACACAGCTTGATTCAGGTGGCTGGGTTCAGGCATCATCTGCACTTGTTGAATATGCACTTGACCCTAGAAACTTCCTTAATGCAGATAATATATTTATGTTTGAAAATCTTTCATTTGACAGTTCATTACAGGATGAGAGCGGCCTTGAGAGTATGGTTGATGGTACATTTATGGAAAATTCAAGCCATGACCTGACATATGATGGAAGAAATTATACATATATAACCGGTCTGCTGCTTGCAGGACAGGAATCAGGGGTAAGCCCATATCATCTTGCTTCAAGAATACTGCAGGAGCAGGGTAACAGTGGATATGGAAGCAGCATATCAGGAATACAGTCTGGTTACCGGGGTTATTATAATTATTACAATATAGGGGCATACGCTAGTGGCGGATTGACAGCAGTCCAGAATGGACTCAAATATGCTTCAAGAACTGATGATGAGACATTAAGACCTTGGAATACAAGAATGAAATCTATTATTGGTGGAGCAATATATCTTGGAAAAAGTTATATAAACAGAGGTCAGAATACTCTTTATTATGAAAAGTTTGATATGACTGGAAGAGGTCATCAGTATATGACTAATGTACTTGCTCCAAGAAGTGAATCAGTTAAGAGTGCACAGGGATATAGCGACAGTAATAAGAACAATATAGCATTTATATTCAGAATACCTGTCTATGAGAATATGCCTGAAAATGTATGTGAAATTCCAACAGGAGACGGCAGCCCTAATAACAGATTATCTGACTTATATGTTGATGGTTATTCATTGACTCCGACATTCAGCCTGTATAAAACAGAATATAGTCTTATTGTTGATTATGATACTTCATCTGTATATGTTGGAGGTTCAACACTTGATTCTTCAGCAGATGTAAGCGGACTGGGATATCATGATCTTTCAGTTGGAAGTAATGATATTACGATTACTGTAATGGCAGCTAATGGCGATGATCAGGACTATACTATAACTGTTGTAAGACAGGATAAAGAACCCGATCCAACACCGGAACCGGATCCAGAACCAACACCAGATCCAGAACCGGATGTTGCTTATCCGGGATTTTCAACAACATTATCTGTTGATGAAGATGAAAAATACATAAGTGGTTTAACTGTATCAGGTTATGCCCAAGATGTACTTGATAAGATTGATAATTATAATGGTGCTTATTCCAAGATACTTAATAAGAATGGCAATGAGAAAGATGGATTAGTTGGTACTGGAGATATCCTTATAACATATAATTCTTCTGGCGAAGAGGTCAGCAGATATGAGATTGTTTTATATGGGGATGCTAATGGTGACGGAGAAGTTGATTTGTTTGACTTTGTAGTTGTTAAAAGGTCTATATTGGGAATTTCAGAACCATCCGGAATATATTGGAAGGCTGCAGATTGTAATAAAGATGGAGAAATAGATTTATTCGATTTTGTTGTTATAAAGAGATATATTCTAGGTTTAGGAGATGTGAATCAGTAACTAACATATGAAAGGATTACTATGAAAAATATAAAAAGATTAATTGCCTTTATAGGAATATTTATAATGGGTATATCATTAGTTCCTGCATATTATGCAAAGGCTGATGAGCAGGTTTCTGTATCTATTAGTTCGGCAAGTGGTACAGTTGGAAGTGAAGTTACAGTAACAGTCACTATATCTGCTGATAAAGACATAGATGGGGCGACAATTAATGTTTCTTATGATAATTCTATAATTCGTCCGGTTGATAAAGCTAATAGTGGAGTTGTGATGTTTTCAGCTCTTGAGATGACGAGTGGATCTACAGTATCAATTTCGCAGAATTTTGAAGTTATTGCAGCAGGAACAACGACGCTTAGTGTTGCAGGTGATGCAAAGATATCTGTTAATGGTGAACGTGCAACAGTCAGCAGTTCCTCATCAGGAAAGGTCACAGCAAAAGCTCCAGCCAGCTATTCCTCAGACAACACATTAAAGTCCCTGCAGATAAGTCCGGGAACGCTTTCACCAGCATTTTCACCAGACAGGACAACATACAATGCAACTGTTGATGCTGATGTTACAGAGCTTGTTGTAAGTGCTGCCGCTAATGACAGTGCTGCCAAGATAAGCATAAGCGGTAGAAGAATGGACCCGGGAAGTAATACAACAACAATTACTGTTACTGCAGAAGATGGTTCAGTTAAGAAATATATAATATATACAACAAGACTTTAGGATGGTCAGGAAGCAACAACAGAGGCTGAGTCAAAGACAGAAGCTGTTACAGAAGATGCATCACAGGCGGTTAATAATGATGGAACTGTGACGATAGATGGCAGGAAGTATTCTGTTGTAAGGGATTATTCAGGAATCACAATTCCAGATGGATATCAGGAGATTGACTACGATTATAATGGTCAGAAGATAAATGCGGTTAAAGGCATAAAGACAGGTCTTATCCTTATGTATCTTGAAAGTGAAGATGGAAAAGGTGGGTTCTACATCTATGATGAGACTGCGAAAACATTTTCACCATACAATACTGTTGCAGAACCAGAGATAACATATGTTGTTCTGCCTATAACGAACTCGTTAGAGAAGCCGGCAGGTTATGCACTTACAAGGTTTACAATGAATGGTAAAGAAGTGCAGGTACTTATGGACGCTGACAGACAGTACTGCCTGTTCTATGGAGTAAGTTCTCTTGGAGAGAAGGGATGGTTCAGATACAGGATAAGTGATGGTTCGATTCAGGCGTATTCTGTTGTGAAATCTGACACTGCTAATGCTGATGTTAAGGCTGATAATGGAAAAACATCAGGAAACAGCAGATTCTGGCTGATGATAGTATTAATACTTGGACTGATAATAGCGGTATTTATAGTGATTACTATTGTTCTTTGCTCTAAGCTTGCGAAAGTGAAGAAGGTGTTTAACATGGCGTCAAAGGATGGTGTTGACCTTGATGAATACACTGAAAAAGTAATTGAAGGGTACGAATCAGACGAAGATGGCAGCTACGCGGAACTTGATACATCAACTGACACAATCTCTTATGGAGATGATAAGTCAGGTAAGAATGATGTAGAAGAGTTGAAGCTCTTTGATGTTGATGATGATAAGTAAATAATTAAAAAGCCTTAGTGAAAATGTGATGCTCAGATTACATTTTCCTAAGGCTTTTTCTTATTCTTCAGGAAGCTTCCAATTTTCTGCCTGACTATAATAGTCGGCTGACATTTCGTTATATTGGGCAGCCTCGTATGGGTCGTCTGTTGCTGCGGCAAGTTCTTCATAGCATCTGCCAAGCAAAGATAAAGGCTTATTTCCGCTGCTTGCCACATCAAGTATGCTTTCCGTCTCAAATGCAGCATTATACAGCCACAACACAGCTTCTTCATAGTCTGTCTGGTTCATGTAAAATGTACCGAGAATCAGACACATTTCAGCAGGAGGATTGTCGGCAACTGCTTTTAAAGTGGTCTTAAAGAATGCGTCAGTGTCACCGTCTGCCATATATATCTTAGCAAGAATACAGTTGATTTCTTTCATTAAATCATTGCTTCTGCCTTCTTTGGAAAGAATATTTTCAAATATATTCCTGAAAGCAATAAAGTCGGAATCTTCACCGGATATAAGAAGTTCTTTACACAGCATGGTAACTACATAATCTTCAATGTGGACTCCTTTTTCAAATGCTTTGAAATATGTTGAAAAGTCTCTTTTGCTATGGTCGCCCGCCTGCATGTGAAGAATTTCAATGTCACTGTCATATACGATTGGCGTGAGCCGTACTGTTTCATGTATTGGTGAAATCCATGTGAATGGACGGAGCCTTTTGAAAAGCTTCGGGCGGAGTTCTTTGTGTGCATTGTATACAGAATTATATTCTGATGCATTGACATAATACATCTGAACAATGTCTATCTCTGGAAGAAGCATATGTTTCAATTCTCTTAATGCGTAGTTGTTGGTATCATCAAGCACTTCGTCTGCGTCAGCACTGAATATGTAGTCACATCCAGCTTTGGAAAATGCAAAATTTCTTGCGGCTGAAAAATCATTTATCCATTCAAAGTCATATATTTTATCGGTGTAGTGAGCGGCAATTTCTTTAGTATTGTCAGTTGAGCCTGTGTCTACAATAATCAATTCATCATAAGTTCCTGCGTATGAATCAAGACACCTTGCAAGAATGTCCTGCTCATTTTTTACAATCATGCACATGCTTATTGATATCATGTTTTTCTCCTGTTCTTAATTGGATTTATATAGGTTATATCGGTAAATGCCTTGATTTTTTTAGGTATTCGTAAGATACTTGTTATCAATGATAACATATATCTGATACGAGGTACACAATGTCAAAAAAGAAATCTGCAGCAGAACCAGTTGAATATATAGACAGTCAGGCTTTTGACGCGGCGAAAGAGAAGATAATCGGTAAGAGCCATAATGACAAGGGGATAGGTACTTTGTCGGAAAAGACACTGCATGCAGTATTAAAAATGTATTATGAACCCGATGAGGATAATCATGAGGTTGCAATAGATGGTTATTTTGCAGATATATATAACGAGCATGGGATAATTGAGATTCAGACGAGGCAGCTTAACAAGTTAAGGGATAAGTTGTCAGTGTTCCTGAATGAATATCAGGTGAGGGTTGTATATCCAATGCCATATGAGAAGTATTTAAGCTGGATTGAGCCGGAAACAGGGGACATTACTTCTAGAAGAAAGTCTCCGAAGCGATGTTCTATGTATGATGCCATGTTTGAACTGTATAAGATTAAAGCATTTTTAAAGAATCAGAATCTTAAGGTTACATTGCTGTTGATTGATATGGAAGAATATAAGCTTCTTAATGGCTGGAGTTACGATAAGAAGCGCGGAAGTGTGCGTTATGACCGCATTCCTGTTGGAATAAGAAAGATAGTTGAACTGGACTGTCCACAGGATTATATGCAGTTTGTACCAGAGGGACTTGAGAAGAACTTTACTTCAGCGGATTTTGCAAATGCAGCGCATATTGACAGGCAGACTGCTGCCAGTGTACTTGCAATGCTTAATTACATGGAACAGGTTAAAAGAGTCGGAAAGACAGGCAATGCCTATATATACGATATTGAAGAACATTATTGAATGGAGATAGTATGTACTCTGTAAATGGAAACTGCTTTCGAATATCTGTAAGAAATCTTGTGGAATTCATGTGTGCAGAAGGTGATATTGACAACAGGAATACAGGCAGCAATGATGTGAAAATCATGCAGGAGGGGGCAAGAATTCACAGGAAAATCCAGCACAGCATGGGAACTATGTATCATGCGGAAGTGCCTTTAAAGATTGAGATACCGCTTGTATCTGACTTAGGGATTGAGTATGTATTACAGGTTGAAGGCAGGGCTGACGGTATTATTGCAGATATTAATTATGACGAGGATGGTAATAAAGAGCCGGAGAGCGATGCAATAATTGATGAGATAAAGACTATGCAGACAGATGTTTCTCTGCTGAAAGAACCGGTTTATGTGCATAAAGCCCAGGCACTGGTATATGGCTATATATATGCAAGCCAGAAGAAGCTGTCAAAGATTGGAATCCAGATGACTTACGTTACTCCTGAGCCTGAGACAATCAACAAGTTTCTGGAAGAATATACATTTGAAAGAATTGAAGAGTGGTTTAATAAGCTGATTACAGGCTTTAAGAGATGGACTGATTATACATTTGATGAGAGGCATAAAAGGACGGAATCAATCAGAGAACTTAAGTTCCCTTATGAATACAGGGAGGGGCAGAAGAATCTGTGCGTGAGTGTATACAGGGCTATTGAAGATAATACCAATCTATATATTCAGGCACCTACAGGTGTCGGAAAGACGTTGTCTACTGTGTTCCCGGCTGTGCAGGCATTAGGACAGCAGATGTCAGACAAGATATTTTACCTGACGTCAAAGACAATAACGAGAACTGTTGCGGAGGATACTTATGCTATATTAAGAGATAACGGGCTTCATATGAGAACTGTTACTCTTACAGCGAAGGACAAAATATGTCCACTTGATGAGCGCAACTGCAACCCCGTGGCATGTCCTTATGCCAAGGGGCATTTTGACAGGATTAATGATGCTGTGTACGACATTATAACGAGCCAGATGGTTATCGGAAGAGATAATGTCATGGAATATGCCAACAGACATAATGTCTGCCCGTTTGAGATGTCGCTTGATGTTTCGTACTGGTGTGATGGAATTATATGTGATTATAATTATGTATTTGACCCGGATGCGTCGCTTAAGAGGTATTTTGGCAATGGTGCGAAGGGTGATTATGTGTTTCTTGTGGATGAAGCACATAACCTTGTGGACAGAGCAAGAGAAATGTACAGCGCAGTGTTGAAAAAAGAAGATTTTCTTGCGGCTAAGAAGCTTGTCAAAGAGATGGACAAACGGCTTGCAGGCGCACTTGACAGATGTAACAAGCAGTTGCTCGAATATAAAAGACAGTGCGATACATTCATGGTTGTGAGTGGTCTTGGAACATTTCCAGCCAGCCTTGAGCGTGTCATGGGACTTATGCAGAAGTTTATGGAAAGGCATAAGGGTGAGCCTGTGACTAACGAGCTGCTCGAGTTTTTCTTTGCAGTGAGACATTTTCTTAATATGTATGACTGTGCTGATGAAAAATATGTCTATTATAATGAGCATGATAATGATGGAAACTTTCTTGTACATCTGTACTGTGTTGACCCGTCTGGCAACATAAGTGAGAGACTTTCACAGGGCAGAAGCACGGTGTTCTTCTCGGCAACGCTGCTTCCGGTTAATTATTTTAAGGAAATGCTTTCAGGTGATGTATCAGAAAGAGCGGTGTATGCACACTCTTCTTTTGAACCTGATAATAAGAGAATTGTCGTGGCTATTGATGTGACAAGCCGTTATACAAGAAGAAATGCAAGGGAATATGCCAAGGTACATGATTATATTATGCATATGATTTCTGGCAGAAGCGGCAGATATATGGTGTTCTTTCCGTCATATTCTTACATGGAGAGTGTTCTTGAGTGCTTCAGGTGGGAAAATGGTGTTAATGTGACCGAATGTGGTGGAGAAGATACATTTTTACCAGAAAGCTGTGTAAATGTGCTTGTGCAGGGAAGGTTTATGAAGGAGGCTGACAAGGAAAATTTCTTATCAGCATTTTACGAGGAACTTCCAGAAGGGGCTTCGCTTGCAGGCTTCTGTGTGCTTGGAGGAATATTTTCCGAAGGAATTGACTTAAAGGATGAGAGCCTTATCGGAGCTGTCATTGTCGGAACTGGGATTCCGATGGTGTGCAGGGAGCGTAACATTCTAAGGGATTATTTTGATGAGTTTGGCAAAAATGGATATTCGTATGCTTATGTTATTCCGGGAATGAATAAGGTGCTTCAGGCAGCAGGAAGGGTTATAAGGACGGATACGGATAAGGGAGTTATTGCACTTCTGGATGACAGATTTATGACTGGTGAATATGAGCGTATGTATCCTAGGGAGTGGAACAGGATATTTCCAGTCAGTCTGGGTAATGCTTATAAATGTATTAAGGATTTCTGGACGGAACAGGATATGTAGAGCATTGATAAAAAATGTACAATGTTAGAACTTGTAGTCGGACTGTATGTGTGATAAAATTTAGACAGATATAATTAAGGTCCGGATATATGATGATTTGGTTTGATTATGGGAGATGGGCTTATGCAGAACGTGGAAGAGATTAATAAGAATATAGAAAACAAAACTGTAGACAAGCAGGCCTGGCAGTCTCTGGGATTTGATGAATTACAGACTATTGAGATTATCAGAGGAATTGAGAATGGCGTTGATGTGAGTGTGTATTGCAAAGAGGAATTTAACGCTGCCCAGATGAAAGCATTAAGACTTGGTCTGGAAGAAAAACTTGATGTAAGCAGATTTGCAGATGCACAGTATGATTATATGCAGATGGAAGAACTGAAGCAGGCTGTGCGTAGCGGAATGAATATGGATGATATATGTAATCCTAAGTTCAGTCATTCTGTTATGAGAGAGATAAGGCTTGCATCAGAGCTTAATTATGATCTGACCAGGTATGCAAAGCTTGGTTATTCAGGAGAGGTATTAAGACAGATAAGACTTGCAAAAAAAGAAGAGATTGACCTTACATTTTTTGTTGAGGATAATTATGATGAATATCAGCTCAATGAGATAAGGCTGGGAATACACAATTGTGTTGATATAACTAAGTATCTGCTTCATGAATACAATGGAAAACAGATGGAACAGATTAGACTTGGACTTGAGGAAGGGATTGATGTTACTCCATATAACATGGTTGGATTTTCATCAGGACAGATGAAGCAGATAAGACTTGGGCTTGAAGAAGGAATAGATGTTTCTGAATATGCAGATCCGTTTATTGATGCGGTAAGCATGAAAGAGGCAAGACACAGAATTTCTGATAAATGGAATGACGAGAAGCCTGCACTTAATGAATTGCAGTCACAGGAAATTCTTATGGGACTTACAAGCGGTGTAGATGTTTCTTTATATGCTGATCCAAGATATACCTTTAAAGAGATGGAGAAGATAAGACTTGCACTTGAGAGGGGAAGTAATCTGGATGGGCTGCTTAAGTATGGATGTTAAGATGCAGCTATTACAGTACAGTGTTTTGATAATGAATGGATAAGACCTTCGGAAAGGGGGAACAGCATGAGCAATACAGAAATAGTTAATGAAACAGCTGATATAGATGATATCGAGTTACATGAGGTTTATGTATATATTGCAGATGATAATATGAGCGCATCAGTCAGGCTTGGCAAATGTGATGAAGGATATACATATGATGAAGTCATGAATAAGCTATCGCTTAATGGAATTAAGACGGGAATAGATGAAGAAAAAATTCGATGGATGATTTCACAAAAAATATATGACCAGCCGGTTGAAGTTGCTTTTGGTAAACCGGTAGAGGCAGGAAAAGATGGATATTATGAGTTTTTCTTTGATACAGATGCAATTAATAATAACAGACCTACAGTAAGAGAAGATGGTTCTATTGATTACTTTAACCAGAAGAGATTTGAAAAGGTTAATGAGGGTGATCTGCTGGCAAGATATCATGAGCCGACTAAAGGGGAGTTTGGCTTTGATGTATGTGGAAAGCTGCTTGTGCCTAAACCAGGAAAACCCAAGCCAAGACTGCATGGTAAGGGCTTTAAGACATCTGAGGATGGGAAAGAAACTTATGCTGCAATATCTGGAAAGATTGAATACTGCAACTATGATTTAAGTGTTGTTAATGTGTATGAGGTTAATGGTAATCTTGACATGAGTATGGGTAATATTGACTTTAACGGGGATGTTAATATTACAGGCAGTGTGAGAAGTGGTGTAACAGTTCATGCCATGGGAAGTATATATGTTGGAGGCTTCGTTGAGGGAGCAACACTTATTGCTGGGAAGGATATTGTATTAAAGGATGGCGTTAATACTAAGAATTCAGGAAAGATCGAGGCAGGGGGAAATATATCTGGCAGATTTTTTGAGAATACAGAGGTTATTGCCAAAGGAGACTTACAGTGTAATTATATTCTTAACTGCAGGGTGCTTACATATGGCAGGGTATTTGTTGAGGGACCCATAGGTTCTATTATAGGTGGTGATGTAACTGGTGTTATGGGAATCAGTACTACATCATGTGGACATGAAAGCAATGTAAAGACTTTGTTGAGGGTTGGTTCGACCAAAGAAATCAGAAAAGAGTATGCAGAACTTATTATGGAGCTTAAGGAGGTGGACGAACAGATTGAAGCCTTTGAAATGGCTAATAAGAAGTTTGAGATGATTAAACAGAACATGCCTGAAAAGTATGATAGTAAAATGGCATTGAGAGTTACCCAGTCAAAGATTGTAAAGATGGCTCAGAAAGCCAAGCTTGAAGAAAAGAGCAAGGCATTATACAATCTTATAAGAGATTCAGAGAGAGCAGTTGTTAAAGTAAAGAATCATATATATCCGGGAAGCAGGGTATATATGGATGATAAGACTTACATGCCAAGTTCTGTATTTTCACATATTATTGTTAAGAAGACGCCAAGCACGATTATTCTTAGGGATTATGATGAATAAGTATATTACAGGGAGAGTATTATGATAGAAGAAGTTGTTTCGGTGGAATTGCCGGTGCATGAAAGGCTGGTAGTAAGAAAGAACAGACTTACGAATGAAGAAAATGGTATTGATATGCCAAGGATTTCTATAGTTACAGGCACTCATGGGGATGAACTTGACGGACAGTATATCTGCTATGAGGTTATCAGAAGGATTGAAAGAGAGAAGAATAAGCTTAAAGGAATTGTAGATATTTATCCAGATATTAATCCTCTTGGACTTGATACAGGTTCAAGAGGAATTCCTATGTTTGACCTTGATATGAACAGGGTTTTCCCTGGTGATAATAATGGAGCGATGGCTGAATATGTGGCAGCAGGTATTATTGAAGATATTATTGGAAGCGATCTGTGTATTGATATCCATTCAAGCAATATATTTGTAAATGAGATGCCACAGGTAAGAATTAATGATGATACGCAGGAAAAGCTTCTTCCTTATGCGAAGATGATGAATGCACAATTTGTGTGGATATATTCGTCTATTACTGTGCTTGATGCAACTCTTGCTTATAGTCTTAACCATCTTGGTGTGCCTACTCTTGTTACGGAGATGGGTGTTGGAAACAGAATTACGCCAAAGTATTGCAGGGATATTGTTGATGGTATATTTAACCTTATGTCTCATATGGGGATATGGGATGATGAGCCGAAAGAAGTGAATGAACCTATTATCTCTACAGAGGGTGAGGTTACATTTCTTACTGCTAAGGAAAGCGGAATATTCGTATCAGCAGTTGATTCTATGGGAAGGATTGGAATTGGAACGCATATAGGAGATATTATCGAACCTATTGAGGGAAGAATAATCCAGAGAATTGAATCGCCTACAGATGGAATTATATTTACATTAAGAGAGAATCCGGTAGTACATAAGGGGGCTCTTATAGCAAGAGTTTATGGTGGCAGATAATGAAGAAAGAGATTATTTATTCGTTAAAGGGTATATATAGAGAAGATTATCAGATAGAAGGCTACAGATTCGGCGGTGGTGAGAAGTCGGCATGTATTGTTGGTGCATTAAGAGGTAATGAGATACAGCAGCTGTATATATGTTCGCAGCTTGTTAAGGCACTTAAAGAGCTTGAGGCTCATGGTGCAATATCGCACAATCATGAGATTCTTGTTATCCCATCTGTTAACAGATTTTCCATGAATGTTGGAAAGAGATTCTGGCCTACAGATAATTCTGATATTAACAGAGCTTTTCCTGGGGATGTTAATGGAGATACAACCAAGCAGATAGCAGGAACACTTTTTGACAGAATTAAGGGTTACAGTTATGGCATACATTTTGCAAGCTTTTATATGCCGGGTGATTTTATTCCTCATGTAAAGATGATGGATACAGGATTTCAGAGTGCAAGTCTTGCCAATCTGTTCGGACTTCAGTACGTTGTTATTAGAAAGCCGAAGCCAATGGATACAGTGACACTTAATTATAACTGGCAGATGAATGGTACTAATGCATTTTCAATATATACTAACAGCACAGATATGATTGATGAGAAATCTGCAAGACAGGCTGTGTCATCTGTTCTCAGGTTTTTAACCAGAATGGGTATTCTTAAGTACAACAATCACAGTGGATATATTGCAAGTGTTATCAACGAATTTGACCTTATGGCAGTCAAGACTTATGATGCAGGATTTTACAAGAGACTTAAAGAGCCGGGTGATCCTGTATATCATGGTGAGCTTATAGCACAGATTCTTGACCCATGCGAGGGTACTGTTAAGAGTGAGATAATATCACAGACAGACGGTATTGTTTTCTTCGCACATACAGGTCCTACCGTAATGGGTAATCAGGTTGTTTACAAGATAATAAGAAGAATGCATGAATAGTTGTTTGAAAATATGTTTTATTGTGATACAATGGTTAAATATTAATAATTAATATAACTAATCTCAGGAGGAAGATATGAGCGGCGTAAAGAGAGTTTTTGTCGAGAAAAAGAAACCATTTGCAGTTAATGCGAAAGAATTACTTGAGGAGATAGGAGGATATCTTGGAATAAAGACTATTACAGATGTAAGAGTTCTTATCCGTTATGATATTGAGAATCTTTCAGAAGAAACATATAAGAAAGCACTTACTACTGTTTTTTCTGAGCCACCGGTAGATGATGTTTATGAGGGAACATTTCCAGCGGGAAAGGACGATTTCGTGTTCTCTGTAGAGTATCTTCCAGGACAGTTCGACCAGAGAGCTGATTCTGCAGAACAGTGTGTTAAGTTCTTTAATGAGAATGAGACACCAGTTATCAAGACTGCTGTAACTTATGTATTGACAGGAACTGTTACTGATGAGGAGAAGAACAGGATTAAGGAACACTGCATTAACCCTGTTGATTCAAGACAGGCAGCAGAGGATATTCCAGAAACTTTAGTTACTGAGTTCAAGACTCCTGCTGATGTTATTTATTTTGACGGATTCAAGGATATGCCAGAGGATAAGTTAAAGGAATTATATGATTCTTTAGGACTTGCCATGACATTTAAGGATTTTAAGTTCATTCAGGAGCATTTTGCTAGTGTTGAGAAGCGTGATCCTTCTATGACTGAAATCAGAGTACTTGATACATACTGGTCAGATCATTGCCGTCACACAACATTTGCAACAGAGCTTACAGATGTTAAGTTTAAGGACGGATTCTATAAAGCCCCTATGGAAGCTACATATAACAAGTATCTTTCAGACAGAGCAGAAATATATAAGGACCGTAAGGACAAGTTCGTATGCCTTATGGACCTTGCACTTATGGGTGCTAAGAAGTTAAAGGCTGAGGGCAAGTTAGCTGATCAGGAAGAATCTGATGAGATTAATGCCTGCTCAATTGTTGTTCCGGTTGAGATTGATGGAAAGACAGAGGAATGGCTTGTTAACTTTAAGAACGAGACACATAACCATCCAACAGAAATTGAGCCATTTGGTGGCGCAGCAACTTGTCTTGGTGGTGCTATAAGAGATCCATTGTCAGGACGTACATATGTATATCAGGCAATGAGAATTACAGGTGCAGCAGATCCTACTGTTCCGGTATCAGAGACAATTCATGGAAAGCTTCCACAGAGAAAGCTTGTCACAGGTGCAGCTCACGGATACAGCTCATATGGTAACCAGATCGGACTTGCTACAGGATATGTTAAGGAAATCTACCATCCTGATTATGTTGCCAAGAGAATGGAGATTGGTGCAGTTATAGCTGCTGCTCCAAGAAGTGCAGTTAAGAGAGAGAATTCTGACCCGGGAGATATCATTATTCTTCTTGGTGGAAGAACAGGACGAGATGGATGTGGCGGAGCTACAGGTTCATCTAAGGTTCATACAGAGAAGTCTATTGAGGATTGTGGTGCTGAGGTTCAGAAGGGTAATGCTCCTACAGAGCGTAAGATGCAGAGACTCTTCAGAAGACCAGAGGTTACTAAGCTTATTAAGAAATGTAATGACTTTGGTGCAGGCGGTGTATCCGTTGCAATTGGTGAGCTTGCAGCAGGTCTTAAGGTAGATCTTGATAAAGTTCCTAAGAAGTATGAAGGTCTTGATGGAACAGAGCTTGCTATATCAGAGTCTCAGGAGAGAATGGCTGTTGTAGTTGATCCTAAGGATGTTAAGGAATTCCTTCAGTATGCTGCTGAGGAGAACTTAGAGGCAGTTGAGGTAGCTGTTGTAACAGAAGAACCAAGACTTGTTCTTAACTGGAGAGGCAAGGATATCGTTAATATTTCAAGAGCATTCCTTGATACTAATGGTGCTCATCAGGAGACTAAGGTTGTAGTTGATATTCCTTCACAGGAAGACGATTACCTTAAGCCAGTTAAGGTTACAGATGTACGCGGTAAGTGGTTAAAGACTTTAGCAGACCTTAACGAATGCTCACAGAAGGGACTTGTTGAGAGATTTGATGGTTCTATCGGAGCCGGTTCAGTATATATGCCATATGGTGGTAAGTATCAGCTTACAGAGACACAGAGCATGGTTGCAAAGCTTCCAGTGCTTAAGGGTTCATGCGATACAGTAACTATGATGTCTTATGGATTTGATCCATATCTTTCATCATGGAGCCCATATCATGGAGCAATCTATGCTGTTACAGATTCTGTAGCTAAGATTGTTGCTGCCGGTGGTGATTTCAGTAAGATCAGATTCACATATCAGGAATACTTCAGAAGAATGACAGAAGATCCAGAAAGATGGAGCCAGCCATTTGCTGCACTTCTTGGTGCATATGAAGCACAGATGGGATTCGGACTTCCATCAATCGGTGGTAAGGACAGTATGTCAGGAACATTTGAACATATTGATGTTCCACCAACACTCTGCTCATTTGCTATTGATGTAGCTAAGGAAGGAGATATTATTACTCCTGAACTTAAGAATGATGGTGATGTATTAGTCAGATTTGATATTAAGAAGAATCAGTATGATCTTCCAGATTTCGAACAGGTTAAGGCACTCTACAGTGCAATACATGAGCTTATCCAGAAGAAGGCAATAGTATCTGCATATGTTCTTGATGCTAACGGACTTGTGCCAGCACTCAGCAAGATGGCATTTGGTAATAAGTTAGGTTTTGAGATCAGCGCAGACGTTAAGGAAGATGACCTCTTTGCGCCAGCTTATGGCTGTATCGTTGCAGAAGTTCCAGCGGACAAGCTTAGTGAGATTACTACAGCTTATACTAAGGTTGGTACTGTTAAGGATAATGGTAAGTTCACATACAAGGAAGTTTCAATTAATGTAGAAGAAGCATTAAGCGTATGGGCTGATACCCTTGAGGGTGTATTCCCAACTAAGGCTTCTAAGGAAACTACACCGGTTGAAAGCAAGTTATATGAAGCACCAAGCGTACATGTATGCAAGAATAAGGTTGCCAAGCCAACAGTATTTATTCCGGTATTCCCAGGAACTAACTGTGAGTACGATAGTGCCAAGGCATTTGAAAGAGCCGGTGCTGATACAATCGTTAAGGTATTCAAGAACCTTGATGCTGAGAGTATCAGAGAGTCTGTAGATGAATTTGAGAAGGCTATTAACCAGGCACAGATTATTATGTTCCCTGGTGGATTCTCAGCAGGTGATGAACCAGATGGTTCTGCCAAGTTCTTTGCGACAGCATTCCGTAATGCCAAGATGAAGGAAGCAGTTGAGAAGCTACTTAATGAGAGAGATGGTCTTGCACTTGGTATCTGTAATGGATTCCAGGCACTTATCAAGCTTGGTCTTGTACCTAATGGTAAGATTACAGGACAGGATGCACAGTCACCTACACTTACATTTAATACAATTAACTGTCATATATCTAAGATGGTATATACTAAGGTTGTCAGCAATTTAAGCCCATGGCTTGCTAATGCTGAACTTGGCGGAGTATACTGCAACCCAGCTTCACATGGTGAAGGAAGATTTGTTGCTCCTAAGGAATGGCTTGATAAGCTCTTTGCTAACGGACAGGTTGCTACACAGTACTGTGACCTTGACGGTAATGTATCTATGGATGAAGAGTGGAATATCAATGGTTCATACATGGCTATTGAAGGTATCACAAGCCCAGACGGAAGATGCTTCGGTAAGATGGCACATTCTGAGAGACGCGGTGACAGTGTTGCTATTAATATATATGGTGAGCAGGATATTAAGATATTCGAATCAGGTGTTAAGTACTTCAAGTAATACATAGAATATGTCAGCAGTGTGCCATTAGAATTGGAGGGGATATTATGGCAAGAGATAAAGTCAGCACAGATATATTATGGAAGGACAGGAAGAGAATTCTCTTCCTCGGACTTCCATGGTCATTTACAAGATACAGTGTATCTAAGGACAGATTCTTTATAAGCAAAGGATTTTTCAGCATTAAAGATGATGAGGTAAGACTGTATCGGATTATGGATATTTCATTGGAGCGCTCATTCATGCAGAGACTTGTCGGAGTAGGAACTATTAAAGTATGCTCTGGAGACAAGACAATGGGTGACTTTGAGATTAAGAATATCAAGAGGCCTAAGGCTACTAAGGAGCTGTTATCAGATCTTGTGGAGAAGCAGAGAGATATCAAGAGAGTTGTCAATAGAGAGAATATGATTGACGGTCATGACCATTCAGATGGTCAAGCGGATATTGATGACTTTGACAATAATGATGACGATGCACCATTTGACAGATAATTTGTAAAAATGTATTGACAGCTATATAGAAAGATGATATTTTAATAGTTAGTTAAAGCTAACTGATGTAACGGGTATCCAGTTAGGATATCCGTTATTTTATAAATACGGGTTAGACAAAGCTAACAAAAGTAAGGTAAATGAAAGGACGAGAATATGAGCGTAGTTATTATTGGTGGAAATGAATGTATGGAACGCCAGTATCAGCAGATATGTAAGAAACACGGCTGCAAGGCGAAGGTATTTGTTAAGGAAAAAAGTGGATTTTCCAAGCAGATTGGAACACCGGATCTTATGATACTGTTTACTAATACGGTTTCTCATAAGATGGTTTTATCAGCTGTTACAGAGGCTAAGAAGAATGATGTTGATATTGTGAGAACACATTCGAGCAGTGCGGCATCGCTTACAAGTGTTTTAGAAACATATTTAAGCGAAAGCAGGGCATGCTGATAAAGAAGAGAATAAAGTGCAATATGGAAGGAAAAGAAAAATGGTCTGTACAGATGTATTGGGAAGAATTGAGCGGGAAGTAATAAAAGAGTGTTCACCGACGCTTGCCGGATTAAAGACTGGCAGTCTTTTTAATTACAGATATGATAATATATCTGATTTTAAGAAAGAGCTGGCAAGTGTAAACAGAGAACTTAATGCCAAAGGTGTGTATGTAACATTTTTAAAGAGAAATGAAAAGAGTGCACTTTTATATGTGTTCAGACCTGACAGATTAGAGAAGGATTTGTCACAGCCAGCAGTACAAAATGTACTGAAAACATTTGGATATACAGATTATAAAGTGGGAGCAAGCATCAAGCATCTTAAACAGAGAGTGGAGGAGAACACATGTTTTCCACATGAAATAGGGCTGTTCTTAAGTTACCCGGTGGAAGATGTAATCCAGTTTATAAGACAAAAGGGCTGCAATTACAAATGTTGTGGGGTATGGAAGGTGTATTGTGATGAGGCATTCAGCCAGAAGATGTTTGCACGTTACAGAAAATGCACAGAAGTATATTTAAGAGTCTTTGACCGAGGCAGAAGCATATCTGCATTAACGGTTTAAGCATATAAAAAGTAAAAAGGAGAGATTGGATAATGAGTAAAGTAGCAGTAGTTTATTGGAGTGGAACAGGTAATACAGAGACAATGGCTAACGCAGTTGCAGAAGGTGCTAAAGGAGCTGGAGCAGAGGTTGATGTACTTGTGGCAAATGATTTTAATTCAGGAAAGGTTGCTGAATATGATGGAATCGCATTCGGATGCCCGGCAATGGGAGCAGAGAATCTAGAGGAATCAGAGTTTGAACCAATGTTCACAGAGGTAGAAGGAAGCCTTAGCGGTAAGAAAATTGCACTTTTCGGTTCATATGGATGGGGAAGCGGCGAATGGATGGCTGACTGGGAAGAAAGAAGCAAGGCTGCAGGGGCTGTTCTTGCAACAGACAGCGTAATCTGTCAGGAAGCACCAGATGATGATGCTGTTGAAAACTGCAAAAAACTTGGGGCAGCGTTAGCATAATTATTTATTCCCTGTAATGATCTGGACTAGCAACATACTAAATGATCAAGTGCTAAGCTAACGGAATGGGTCAAGAGTCC
>OGMW01001236.1_pt1 | contig 23471 bp, 8 predicted proteins | sample 1573281 | NCBI WGS metagenome assembly OGMW01 (sample SAMEA2581907, study PRJEB24529) | metagenome | biome: Human gut stool | place: China | collected 2011 | reverse complement strand
AGTGGTCCATGAACAAAAAAAGAACCCGTTTATACTGTTTATCAAAACGTTTATCAATCCTTTCATTGGTGTTCTGACCGGACTTGCCATTATATCCTTGTTTCTGGATGTATTGATGGCTGAACCCGGAGAGCAAGAATGGGCAGGGGTAATCATTATTTCGTCCATGGTATTATTCAGTGCTATCCTTCGTTTCTGGCAGGAATGGAGAGCAAGTGAAGCTACGGATTCTTTAATGAAGATGGTAAAGAACACCTGTCTTGCCAAACGTGCCGGTGAACAGGAAGAAGAGATTGATATCACGGAACTCGTTCCGGGGGATATTGTGTATCTGGCTGCTGGGGATATGGTTCCCGCTGATATTCGGATCATCGATTCAAAAGACTTGTTTATCAGTCAGGCTTCACTGACGGGTGAGTCCGAACCGATAGAAAAGTTTCCGGAAGTACAGGGACAACAGTTTCGTAAAGGAAGTGTCATAGAGTTGGACAATATCTGCTATATGGGTTCCAATGTGATTAGCGGTGCGGCAAAAGGAATTGTTTTTGAGACGGGAAATAAAACCTATCTAGGTACAATAGCCAAAAGTCTGGTCGGACATCGTGCCACTACAGCCTTTGATAAAGGTATCAGCAAAGTCAGCTTTTTATTGATTCGTTTTATGCTGGTTATGGTTCCATTCGTGTTTTTCGTGAATGGTTTTACGAAAGGTGACTGGTTCGAAGCCTTCATTTTTGCCGTATCTGTGGCGGTCGGTCTTACTCCCGAAATGTTACCTATGATTGTGACGGCTAACCTGTCTAAAGGAGCAATCGCCATGTCCAAAAAGAAAACAATCGTAAAGAACCTCAATGCCATTCAGAATTTTGGAGCAATGGATATACTTTGTACTGATAAAACCGGTACATTGACTTGCGATAAAATTGTGTTGGAGAAGTATATCAATGCAGACGGCAGTGATGACAACAGTAAACGTATTCTTCGTCACGCGTACTTCAACAGTTATTTTCAGACCGGCTTGAGAAACCTGATGGATAAGGCAATCCTCTCTCATGTAAGAGAGTTGAATCTGGAACATTTGAAGAATGCCTATACCAAAGTCGATGAAATTCCTTTCGATTTTACACGCAGAAGGATGTCTGTCGTTATAGAAGACAGGCAAGGGAAGCGGCAAATTATTACCAAAGGAGCGGTAGAAGAGATTCTCGATGTCTGTTCGTATGCCGAGTTCGACGGAGAGATACATCCTTTGACTGACTCCTTGAAAATAAAAGCGCAAAAGATCAGTGAAGAAATGAATCGGCAAGGTATGAGAGTATTGGCGGTTTCCCAGAAAAGTTTCATCGAAAAGGACTGTAATTTTGCCATCGAAGATGAAAAAGAAATGGTGTTGATCGGATATCTTGCTTTTCTTGATCCTCCCAAACCTTCTGCCGCCGAAGCCATCGAACAATTATATATGCATGGAGTAGCAGTCAAAATATTGTCGGGAGACAATGATACCGTAGTGAAAGCTATTGCCCGTCAGGTGGGGATTGATACCGGGCACTCCCTTACCGGAATAGAAATGGAGGAAATGGATGAAACAACATTGAAAGAAGCAGTAAAAGACACTACGTTATTCTCCAAACTCACTCCCTTGCAAAAGACCCAAATCATCTCTCTATTGCAGGAGCAAGGTAATACAGTTGGTTTTCTGGGAGATGGCATCAATGATGCAGGCGCCTTGCGTCAGTCAGATATTGGCATATCTGTCGATTCGGCGGTAGATATAGCAAAAGAAAGTGCGGATATCATCTTGCTGGAGAAGGATTTGATGGTATTGGAAGACGGCGTACTTGAAGGTAGAAAGACATTTGGTAATATCAATAAGTATATAAAGATGACTGCCAGTTCCAATTTTGGCAATATGTTCAGCGTGATGTTTGCAAGCGCCTTTCTGCCATTCCTGCCCATGATGCCGATACATTTGCTGATTCAGAACCTATTATATGATATATCACAGACAACCATACCATTCGACCGTATGGACCCGGAATTTCTGAAGAAACCGCGCAAATGGGATGCATCTGACCTGAGTCGCTTTATGATTTATATAGGACCTATCAGTTCTATCTTTGATATTGCTACCTATCTGGTCATGTGGTATGTGTTCAGTTGTAACAGTCCCGAACATCAGACTTTGTTTCAGACCGGATGGTTTGTAGAAGGTTTGTTATCCCAGACATTGATTGTCCACATGATACGTACCCGTAAAATACCATTTATACAAAGCCGGGCCACGTGGCCTGTTATGGGGCTGACGTTCTTAATTATGGCAGTAGGCATTCTTATTCCTTTCACAGCTTTCGGACGTTCCATCGGCCTGACGGCTCTTCCTTTGGGTTATTTTCCCTGGCTGATTGGTATTTTGCTTTCCTATTGTATCCTGACGCAATTGGTAAAGAACTGGTATATCAGGAAGTTTGTACGTTGGCTATAGCATTCGGCCTGTTTATCCCACAAATTATGTATATATAATGTGAAATATCTAAAATTGAGACAGATAACCTTTCAAAAGTTCTTGCCTCTAAAAATAATTTCATACATTTAGAGGCAAGAACTCTTAAATGTTAGATTTACGAACATACTAATATTCAAACACAATGAAACACAGTTTATACTTTCTGATAATAATTACCTTGTTGTTTGCCGGATGCCGTCAAAAAGCCCAGAGTAATTTCCAGTCCGAATCTTCTGCACAAACAGAGAAAAGCAATCCCTCATTGGAAGAGTATGCTGAAGAAGCAGTCATTACAGGCAAAGTCCTAAACCGGGATTTCTATCCTCAGGAAAAGGAACTGACTCTCATTATCCCATTTTTCAGAGATATGGGAAATCAGTATCGTTCGCCCATACAAAAAGATGGTTCATTCTCTTTCCGCTTTCCGGTTTATGCCAAATTAAGGGAGGTTTCTATCCGCAACTATGCAGAACATCTTTATATCCACCCGGGAGACAGCATACATGTAGAAATAGACTTCAAAGATCTTTTTCATCCTAAAGTAACAGGTGATGCCGAAAAGCTTAATCAGGAGATATTGGCGTTCACTGAAAGTGCATATTACTATATACAGAATTACAATATGAAACCGGAATCAGACGTTAAGGATTTTGAGGCTGAATTAAAAAAGGATTATAATTTTCGTTTGGAACGTAGGAATGAGTATCTGGTGAAGTACAAGCCAATGGAAGATGTAGTACTGTTTACTGAAGAATTGCTGAAGCAGGATTATTATTATGCGCTGTTATTCAATGGTATGTCATACTTGTTTGAAACGAGAAAAGAGATGGACCGTTATCATACACTTTTACCTGAAATCAATAAACTATATACTAAAGGCATACTCTCGGCACGCTTATACGATGTTGCTGATGAAGCAGAAAGATATATTGCTTATGGGATCGCTTTCAGAGATAAAAAGAATCCTTCGATAGAAGAGATCATGGCTACAATGGGGGAGAGTGAGATGAATCAGTATTTATATACTAAGTTGATAGCCGGTTCTTTATGTACTAATGACACACTTGCTTTTCACGAAAAACGTACACAGTTTGACTCAATCGTTAAAATGTCGCATCTACGTGCACAGGTGATGCAGATCTATAATCAGACCAAATCATATCTAAAAAATCCACAGCCTGTTTCCGACAATTTATTATATGGCGAATTCCATGAGAACTCAAAGCATACAACACGTATGCCATACATGAAACCTGTCTATGATGTGCTCGAAAAGAATCGTGGAAAAGTGATTTATTTCGATTTTTGGGCCAGATGGTGTCCTCCTTGTCTGGCTGAAATGGAACCTTTAAAACAATTGCGCAGCAAATTCTCTACAGATGATTTGATTATATATTCCATTTGTGTGAGTGAACCCAAAGAACAATGGGAGGAATGCCTGAATGAGTATTCATTGAAAAACCGGGGAATTGAATGTGTTCATGTGACTGATTATTTGGGAATAGATAACTATCAGAAAATTCGTAAGCAATGGAAAATAGACAGGATGCCTTACTATGTATTAATAAATAGAAAGGGGCAGATTATTGATTTCGGAACTGCGGCACGTCCCAGTAATCCGCAGTTAGTATCCCGAATAGAAGAAGCGGTGAAATGAGACTTATTTTGTAGAAAGCAATACTGCCTAAAAAATTAAATAGTTTAATTTGAGCAAGGAAAATATAGTGAGTACAAAACAGTCCGTTCTTCGTCTTTTCTATAAGTAAAAATATAGATTAGAATGAAAAGCCGACTGAAACAACAAATATTTGCAATCTCATTATTGGTATGTACTGCTATATCTCCTGCCAATGCTCTGCAAACACATTCACTTCGCGAACAATTCCAAAATCCGTCTGACGAAGCAAAGCCTTGGACTTTTTGGTACTGGATGTTTGGCGCCGTATCCAAAGAAGGGATTACGGCTGATTTGGAAGCAATGAAACATGCCGGACTGGGAGGCACTTATCTGATGCCTATCAAAGGTATCAAAGAAGGGCCACAATACAATGGGAAGGCGCAACAACTAACTCCCGAATGGTGGGAAATGGTTCGTTTCAGCATGGAAGAAGCCGACCGCCTGGGATTAAAGTTAGGAATGCATATTTGTGATGGTTTTGCATTGGCTGGTGGTCCGTGGATGACTCCGAAAGAATCGATGCAAAAAGTAGTCTGGAGTGATACAATCGTTGATGGTGGCAATATCAAAGGACTATACTTGCCGCAACCGGAGGCATATGAAGGTTTTTATGAAGATATATCTTTATTTGCCCTGCCTGTAAAAGAGGAAGCGGCAGACATTATGCCGGCTAAAATAACCTGTGCCAATATAGCCACAGGAAATCATATTGACATCAAGAAGACTGTGAACATGGATGATGCCGGAGTAATCCGTTCATCATATCCCTGCTATATCCAATATGAATACGAACAGCCTTTCACCTGCCGCAATATTGAAATCATTCTGAGTGGCAATAATTATCAGGCACACCGCTTGAAAGTGATGGCAAGTGATGATGGAGTTAATTACCGTTTGGTGAAACAACTCGTCCCTGCACGTCAGGGATGGCAGAATACAGATGAAAATTCCACTCATGCAATTCCTGCTACAACTGCCCGCTATTTCCGCTTCTACTGGACCCCCGAAGGCAGTGAACCGGGAAGTGAAGATATGGATGCCGCAAAATGGAAACCTAATCTGAAAATAAAAGAATTCCGCCTGCACCGGGAAGCCCGACTGGATCAGTGGGAAGGCAAAGCCGGACTGGTATGGCGTGTAGCTTCCTCCACGAAGAAAGAGGAAATAGGGGAGCAAGATTGCTATACCCTTTCACAGATTATCAACCTGACAGATCCCTTTAAAAATAGTCCGAGCGACAATTTTAAAGAGAGAACACTGACGACTACTCTCCCCAAAGGAAAGTGGAAACTACTCCGCATGGGACATACCGCCACCGGACATACGAACGCAACTGCCGGAGGAGGAAAAGGACTGGAATGTGATAAATTTAATCCAAAAGCTGTCCGCAAGCAGTTCGACAACTGGTTTGCGCAGGCATTTGTAAAGACAAACCCGGACGTTGCACGCCGCGTATTAAAATATATGCACGTGGATAGTTGGGAATGCGGAAGCCAGAACTGGAGCGATACTTTTGCCGCAGAATTCCAGAAACGCCGTGGATACGACCTGATGCCTTATTTACCATTGTTGGCAGGTATTCCGATGGAGAGTGCCGAACGAAGTGAAAAGATTCTGCGTGATGTCCGCACAACGATAGGTGAACTGGTCGTCGACGTTTTCTATCAAGTCTTGGCCGACTGTGCCAAAGAATATGATTGCCAGTTCTCAGCCGAATGCGTAGCGCCTACCATGGTAAGTGACGGATTACTGCATTATCAGAAAGTAGACCTTCCCATGGGAGAATTCTGGCTGAACAGCCCAACTCACGACAAACCGAATGATATGCTGGATGCTATCAGCGGAGCGCATATCTACGGCAAGAATATCATCCAGGCAGAAGGTTTCACAGAAGTACGCGGAACATGGGACGAACATCCGGGAATGTTGAAAGCCTTACTGGACCGCAACTATGCTTTAGGCATCAACCGCCTTTTCTTCCATGTATATGTCCATAATCCTTGGCTGGACCGCAAACCGGGAATGACTCTGGATGGTATCGGCCTTTTCTTCCAGCGTGACCAGACGTGGTGGAATAAAGGTGCAAAGGCTTTCTGTGAATACATCACCCGTTGCCAATCATTGCTGCAATACGGGCATCCAGTGGTAGATATTGCAGTTTTTACAGGAGAAGAGATGCCAAGACGTTCGATATTGCCGGAACGTTTAGTTCCTTCTTTACCGGGCATCTTCGGTACAGAGCGGGTGGAAAGCGAACGAATCCGCTTGGCAAACGAAGGACAACCCTTACGTGTGCGTCCTGTAGGCGTAACACATTCTGCCAATATGGCCGATCCTGAAAAGTGGGTAAATCCACTTCGATGATATGCCTATGACAGCTTTAACAAAGACGCGTTACTCCGTTTGGCGAAAGCTGAAAATGGTAGGATGACATTACCGGGTGGAGCCAGTTACAAAGTATTAGTATTGCCACTTCCACGTCCGATGAATCCAGACCCCACAGAACTATCTCCGGAAGTAAAACAAAAGATAAATGAACTGAAAGAAGCAGGCATACTGATTCCTTCTCTTCCATATAATGAAGATGATTTCTCCTCATACGGTCTGGAACGTGATCTGATCGTACCGGAAGACATTGCATGGACACATCGGCAAGGAGAACAGGGGGACATTTATTTTATCGCCAACCAACAGGAGGAAACACGTACATTTACCGCCAGTATGCGCATCGACGGCAGAAAGCCGGAATGCTGGAATCCGGTGACGGGTGAGATTACCGCCGACATTCCTTACGAACAAAAAAACTATCGTACGGAAATCACTTTAACGTTAGCTCCGAATGAGTCTGTCTTCATCGTATACCCTGCAGAAGAAGATTATAAAGAAACTCCGGAAAAAGGCCGCAAGGAAAAGAAGGATTCAGTAAAAGAACCTTCGGAGACAGGCTTGGAAGCTACAGAATATACCGTGACTTTTACAGCAAACGGTAAGACTATCCAAAGACAGGAACTCTTTGACTGGAGCAAAGAAGAAGATGAGCAAATACGCTATTACTCCGGAACAGTAGTGTATAAAACAACATTCCGCTGGAAAAGTAAAGTGAAAGAAGCCCAACAAGTATATCTGAATCTGGGAAAAGTATGCGATCTGGCTACTGTCTGTGTAAACGGCATAGATTGCGGAACGATATGGACAGCTCCTTATCGGGCTGATATTACGGCAGCCTTAAAGAAAGGTGTGAATGAACTGGAAATCGAAGTGACCAATACTTGGGCGAATGCACTCAAAGGGGCCGATGAAGGAAAAGCTCCTTTCGATGGAATATGGACGAATGCCAAATACCGGAAAGCAGAAAACACCCTGCTTCCTGCAGGATTGCTCGGACCTTTGAATTTTGAAGTAGCGAATAAAAACAAATAAGAATGAAAAGTTCAGGAATTAAAACAAGCACAGTATTAGCAAGCTTTCTGCTCGCTGCCTGTCTGTCAATGCATGCGGAAGTGAAACTGCCTGCTATTTTCTCTGACGGCATGGTGATGCAGCAACAAACCAATGCCAACCTTTGGGGAACGGCAACTCCGAACAAAAAAGTAACAGTCACTACCGGCTGGAACGGAAAACAATATGCAGTAACAGCAGACAAAAACGGCTCATGGAAACTTTCAGTCTCCACTCCGGAAGCCGGCGGACCGTATACCATCACTTTCGACGATGGAACCCCAAAGACACTGAATAATATTCTGATAGGCGAATTATGGCTGTGCTCCGGTCAGAGCAACATGGAAATGCCGATGAAAGGATTCAAGAACCAACCTGTAGAGAATGCCAATATGGATATTCTTCGCAGCAAAAATCCTCATATCCGCCTGTTTACGGTAAAACGTACTTCTACCATTACCCCACAGAACGACGTAGTCGGTTCATGGAAAGAAGCGGCTCCGGTTAGTGTCCGTGATTTCAGTGCGACGGCCTATTATTTCGGAAGACTGGTCAATGAAATATTAGAAGTTCCGGTAGGACTCGTAGTAGCGGCATGGGGCGGTTCTGCCTGCGAGGCATGGATGACTGCTGATTGGCTGAAAGCATTTCCGGATGCAAAGATTCCTCAATCGGAAGCTGATATCAAATCGAAAAACCGTACTCCAACCGTACTCTATAATGGTATGTTGCATCCATTGATCGGCATGACTATGAAAGGCGTGATCTGGTATCAGGGAGAAGATAACTGGAATCGTGCCCATACCTATGCGGATATGTTTGCCACATTGATTAACGGCTGGCGTGCCGAATGGAAACAAGGTGATTTTCCTTTCTACTATTGCCAGATAGCTCCCTATGACTATGGTATTATCACTGAAAAAGGTAAAGAAGTGATTAATTCAGCCTATCTGCGGGAAGCACAGGCAAAGGTAGAACATCGTGTGTCTAACAGCGGCATGGCTGTACTGCTGGATGCAGGAATGGAAAAAGGTATTCATCCCGCAAAGAAACAGGCTGCCGGAGAGCGTCTGGCACTCCTTGCACTAACAAAGACGTACGGAGTAGAGGGGGTGAACGGAGAAAGTCCCTATTACAAAAGTATTGAAATCAAGAATGACACTATCGTCGTCAGCTTTGAACGTGCGAATATGTGGATCAGCGGTAAAAACTGTTTCGAATCGAAAAACTTTCAGGTGGCAGGTGAAGACAAAGTATTCTATCCGGCGAAAGCATGGATCGAACGCAGCAAAATGCTAGTAAAAAGTGATAAAGTTCCGCATCCGGTAGCTGTCCGTTATGGATTTGAGAATTATGTGGAAGGAGATGTATATTGTGATGGTCTGCCGTTGGGGTCTTTCCGTTCGGACAACTGGTAATTTGAGAATATGAAGAGATTTTATCTGGCTATAGCAATGATATTCGTTGGCGTGTCGGTTCTTTGGAGCCAGCATGCCAATGTCGTCTGGGATACTCCCAGCCGGAACTCCTCCGAATCGATGCCATGCGGCGGGGGAGATATCGGCATGAACATATGGGTAGAAGAGGGGGATATACTGTTTTATCTGAGCAGGAGCGGTACGTTCGATGAAAACAACTGCCAGTTGAAGCTGGGACGTTTTCGCCTCCGGTTATCTCCCAATCCTTTTGAAGACGCAAAGGATTTCCGGCAGGAATTAAAGCTGATCGACGGCTATGTTGAAATCTCCGCCGGAGGAACGCAAGTACAACTCTGGGCGGATGTTTTTCATCCGGTTGTACACATTGAAGTGGTTAATGACCGGCCTTTGCAGACGGAAATATTTTATGAAAACTGGAGATACCAGGATCGGCTGATCAGAAAAGGAGAGGGGCAACAATGTTCTTATAAGTGGGCTCCTCCGAAAGGTACGGTAACATATGCCGACTTCATTTCATTAGAGAATTTATCCGAAAAGGACAGCAAACGCCTTTTGTTTTATCATCGTAATGCGGAAGAGACAGTATTTGACATAGCAGTTGCCCAACAAGGGATGAATGAAGTGAAGTCGCAGATGATGAATCCTCTTAAAAATCTGACTTTCGGAGGGTATCTGTCAGGAGAGAATCTGGAATATACAGGCACTTCAGACAGTGTATATGCCGGGACCGATTACCGCACTTGGGGATTTCGTTCTTTGAAAGCTTCTAAAAAGCATCATTTCTCAGTTGTGTTACACACAGAACAGACGGAAACCGTCACCCAATGGGAGCAAGGTCTGAAAACAGCCTGGCAACGAATTGCCCCACAAGGAAAGATATCGTCTAAAGTGGTATCACAGGATAAAAAACAAACCCGCCTGTGGTGGAATGCTTTCTGGCAACGGAGTTTTATCGAAACGATCGGTGAAACCGAAAACAAGGAGAACAGCAAAGTAGAAAAAGAAGCCGGAAATAAAGAAAAGAGCGATGCGAAAGATGCATTGAAAGAAATCACCCGAAACTACACTCTTTTCCGTTATATGCTGGGCTGCAATGCTTACGGCAGTGTCCCCACCAAGTTCAACGGTGGTTTGTTCACCTTCGATCCCTGCCACATAGACGAGAAGCAGGCATTCACTCCTGACTACCGAAAGTGGGGAGGAGGAACGATGACTGCACAGAATCAGCGTCTTGTCTACTGGCCAATGCTGAAAAGCGGTGACTTCGACATGATGCCTTCCCAATTCAATTTCTATAACCGGATGTTGAAGAATGCGGAACTCCGCAGCCGTGTATATTGGCAACACGAGGGAGCCTGTTTCTCCGAACAGATAGAAAACTTCGGCTTACCCAATCCCGCAGAATATGGTTTCAAACGTCCGGATTGGTTTGACAAAGGACTGGAATACAATGCGTGGCTGGAATATGAATGGGACACTATTCTTGAATTTTGCCAGATGATTTTGGAAACGAAGAATTATGCCGATGCCGACATAACCCCGTATTTGCCTTTGATTGAAAGCTCGCTGACCTTTTTCGACGAACATTATCGGCTACTCGCTTCCCGTCGGGGACGTAAAGCACTGGATGGCGACGGACACCTGATACTGTTCCCCGGCTCTGCCTGCGAAACCTACAAGATGACCAACAACGCCAGCAACACCATCGCCGCACTGCGAACTGTATTGGAGACTTACATCAAAATTTACAACAATGAAAAGTGGCAAAAGATGCTGGAAACAATTCCTCCGGTTCCATTACGCTATATCGAAGTCAAGGATTCTCTTAATCGTCAGACTTCTACCATGACTCCAGTATGGAAACAAACGATTTCTCCCGCCAAAAGCTGGGAACGAATCAACAATATAGAGACACCACAACTCTACCCGGTATTTCCCTGGCGCATCTACGGAGTAGGCAAGGAAAATCTGGAAATAGCTCGTGATACCTATTTCTATGATCCTGACGCACTCAAATTCCGTTCCCACACCGGATGGAAGCAAGACAACATCTGGGCGGCCTGTCTGGGACTGACCGAAGAAGCCAAAAGCCTTTCTCTGGCAAAGCTATCGGATGGTCCCCACCGTTTTCCTGCCTTCTGGGGACCGGGATATGACTGGACACCCGACCACAACTGGGGAGGTAGCGGCATGATAGGACTTCAAGAGATGCTCTTACAAACGAATGGAGCACAAATACTTCTGTTCCCCGCCTGGCCCAAAGAATGGAACGTCCATTTCAAGCTCCACGCTCCGGGTAATACGACGGTAGAAGCAACTTTAAAAGACGGGAAAGTGACAGACCTAAAGGTATCACCAGAAAACAGAAAGAAAGACATTATTATAATGATAGAAAAATAGAAAAAATAAGCACGAATTACATAAATGAAAAAACTATGAATAAAAGACCGTTTTTAATTTTGTTCCTATTTCTGCTGCTATTCTCCTTCGGTGGGCAGGCAGCAGATACTTACCGTCCCGAAACATCGGTTGCCGGATTTATTCCGCTTCCCGATTGCGGGCGACAAGTATATAACTTCAATCCGGGATGGCGATTCTGCAAAGGCGATATCCGGGGGGCGGAAGCTGTAAATTTTGACGATCGTTCCTGGGAGGTCGTTTCTACTCCTCACACAGTAGAGTTGATGCCTGCCGAAGGTAGTGGTTGCCGCAATTATCAGGGCTCTGCGTGGTATCGCAAGTATTTCGTAGTTCCCACCGCAACGAAAGGACAGCGTGTACTCCTTCATTTTGAAGCGGCAATGGGAAAGCAAGTACTTTACCTGAACGGCAAACGTGTTCAGGAACATCTCGGAGGTTATCTGCCTTTCACACTGGACTTGACGGCAAACGGCGTACAAGCCGGAGACTCCTGCCTCCTTGCCGTCTATACCGACAACAGCAACGATAAATCATACCCTCCCGGAAAGCCACAATACACATTGGATTTTGCTTATCATGGAGGTATCTATCGTGATGTATGGATGATTGCCAAGTCTCCGGTCGCCATTACCGATGCCATCGACTCCCGGACAGTTGGCGGTGGCGGTGTATTTGTTCACTTCGACAAGATCAGCGAAAAGAGCGCACAAGTATACGTAGAAACAGAGATTCAGAACAATAATACTCGTTCGGAATCCGTCACAGTAGAAACGACCCTTACAGATGCCGAAGGCAAGGTTATCAAACGTACGTCTAGCAAACTCTCTCTGAACTCCGGAGAAAAGAAATCAATCCGCCAGCAGATGGATGTGAGGAATCCGAAACTTTGGTCACCGGATGCACCATATCTATACAGAGTACAATCCCGTATAAAGAAAGGAAACCGTTCCATCGACGGAGGAACTACCCGTATCGGTATCCGCCTGGCGGAATTTCGTGGCAAAGAGGGCTTTTGGCTGAATGGAAAACCTTTCGGACAATTAGTTGGAGCCAATCGTCATCAGGATTTCGCATACGTAGGCAATGCTCTTCCCAATTCACAGCAATGGCGTGACGCAAAACGCCTGCGTGATGCAGGATGTACCATCATCCGTGTAGCGCATTATCCACAGGACCCATCCTTTATGGATGCCTGTGACGAACTCGGCATGTTTGTCATCGTCGCTACTCCGGGCTGGCAATACTGGAACAAAGACCCGAAATTCGGAGAACTGGTTCATCAGAATACCCGTGAAATGATTCGTCGTGATCGCAATCATCCTTCCGTGCTGATGTGGGAGCCTATTCTGAATGAGACCCGTTATCCACTCGACTTTGCACTGAAGGCACTTGAAATAACGAAGGAAGAATATCCATATCCGGGACGTCCGATAGCCGCTGCCGATGTGCATTCTGCCGGTGTAAAGGAACATTACGATGTAGTCTACGGCTGGCCGGGTGATGACGAAAAGGAGGACAAACCGGAACAATGCATCTTCACCCGTGAATTCGGAGAAAACGTAGATGACTGGTATGCCCACAACAACAATAATCGTGCAAGCCGCAGTTGGGGTGAACGTCCGTTGCTGATACAGGCACTTTCTCTGGCTACAAGTTATGATGAGATGTACCGCACTACCGGTCAGTTTATCGGTGGCACACAGTGGCATCCGTTCGATCACCAGCGTGGTTATCACCCCGATCCATACTGGGGAGGTATTTATGACGCTTTCCGTCAGAAAAAGTATGCGTATGAAATGTTCCGCAGCCAATCTCCGGCAAGCCTCCAACATCCGTTGGCAGAATGCGGACCGATGATATTCCTTGCTCATGAAATGTCACAGTTCTCCGATAAGGATGTCGTGATATTCAGCAACTGTGACTCCATCCGCCTTTCTATCTATGATGGGACAAAAACATGGACCAAACCTGTGGTACATGCCAAAGGTCACCTGCCGAACGCACCTGTTGTCTTTGAAAATGTATGGGATTTTTGGGAAGCACGCGGATACAGTTATACTCAAAAGAACTGGCAGAAGGTAAATATGGTTGCCGAAGGTATTATCGATGGGAAAGTTGTATGTACACAAAAGAAAATGCCTTCCCGGCGGTCTACCAAACTTCGCTTGTATGCAGATACTCAAAAAGTAAATCTGGTAGCGGATGGTTCGGATTTCATAGTGGTAGTTGCCGAAGTAACGGATGATAGCGGAAATGTACGTCGTCTGGCAAAGGAAAATATCGTATTCACGGTAGAAGGTGAAGGAGAAATCATTGGCGATGCAAGGATTGGCGCCAATCCCCGTGCCGTAGAATTCGGATCGGCTCCTCTACTGATCCGTTCCACACGAAAAGCCGGGAAGATTAGAGTGAAAGCCCACGTGCAATTTGAAGGAACTCAGGCTCCGACTGCAACTGAAATGGAATTTGAAAGTGTTCCTGCGGGACTTCCTTTCTGTTATGACGAGAAGTACTGTATTGGTCAGAAAACATCCTCATTAACTGTAAAAGCCGGTTCGTCCGAGAGTGCAACTGAAGGCAAAGTGCAACTGACGGAAGAAGAACGGCAACGGGTGTTGGATGAAGTGGAACGGCAACAGACTGAATTTGGAATAGAAAAGTAAATTTGAAAAACTTGACCGCAGATTTGTGCATGGCAAAACAAGGTTACCAATCTGGATTTATTATCTGCTAATTTGAATTTTACCCGAAAAATAGTATCTTTGATGCAAGATTCATTTCCACTAATATAATATACAATGAAGAAACACTTCTTTTTGATATTTATGTTTCTCTTGATAACGAGAATCTGTGCTTTTGCCTACCCTAACATGATCGTTGAACATTATACGGCTGAACGAGGCTTACCCAATAACATTGTCAATTGTACACTGAAAGGGCAGGACGGATTTGTATGGTTCGGCACCTGGTACGGACTATGCAGTTTCGACGGTACCAAATTCCGTTCCTATGATAATCATGACGGATTTTACTCAGCAGATATTCCTCCCCGTAAGATTCAGCGTATTGTAGAAGACCGGAACGGATACCTTTGGATCAAGACTATCGACCGCAAACTCTATCTATTTGATAAGAAACATGAAAGTTTCCACGCAGTGTATGACGATGTAAAAGAGTACTCTGAAAATATTCAGATTATCAAGATACAGACGACAGATGACGGAGACGTACTGCTGCTGACCAAAGATAAAAGCCTGCTGCGTGCAAATACAGACCAGAACGGTAAAATCACCATGAAGCAGTTGCACGATTCGCGTCCCAATGTCAACGTCTACGACTTACGCCTCAAGCATAATGTGTTTTGCGAAACTGCCGAGTTTATCAATTGGATCGGTATGGACTATCAGATTCTTTCATTAAGAAAAGGAGAGGCTCTGAAAGATAAGCCTGTCGACTTTATTCAAAAGAAAGTTTCTGCCAATCCGGACCAGTTCACTTGTGCTTCCTACAGTTCCAAATTCTTATGGCTGGGAGATAAGAACGGACATATTTATAGCGTCGATCCGCAAAATGGAGTAGTCAACCGTTACGAAATACCGGAAATTGATCAACCGATTTCCAATATACTGGTCACTGAATCAGGATTAATGTATATCACCACCGTTGATGGTGCGTATGAATATAACATCGGCTACAAACAACTGACCAAACTACCGTTCTCCATCGCAGGGAAAAAAGTAGGAATGATATTCAATGACAAGTATGACAAAATTTGGTTTCAGGAAGGTAATGAGGCATTGACGTACTATGATCCTCTGAACAAAAGCAATCATCGCTTTCCTTTCCCCAAACAAAATGCCATCGGTAACTTTGAAAAGCAGGATGCCGGTGAACAGGGTATGTTTTTCCTCACCCCCGGTGGAGAAATTCTGCTCTTCGACAGGGAGAAACTGGAAATGACCCGTATCAATCAACTGAAACCTTTTTCCGACGACCTTCCCGATCAGCTCTTCTTTCATCTGCTGCTGGATAAAGACGGTATTCTTTGGCTGGCATCTACAGGCAGCGGAGTATACAAAGTCAACTTTCCAAAGAAGCAATTTCAACTGCTGACAGAAGTTTCTCCTGTCCCTGTCGGGGCTGAAAAAGCGACCTCCTGGAATCAGGGGATACGTGCGCTTTATCAGGCAAAGAACGGGGATATCTGGGTAGGTACCCGTTGGCAGGCACTTTATCGTCTGGATAGCAACGGACAGATAAAGCAGGTTTTTACGGATCAGAATTATCTGATAGGCGCCGTATATCATATCATGGAAGATAAAGAAGGAAACTTATGGTTTTCCACTAAGGGAAACGGACTTGTCAAAGCCGAACCGGATATGAACTCACCGCACGGTCTGCGCTTTACCCGTTATAAAAATGATTCTAAGAATCCGAATACTATCAGTAACAATGATGTATATTTCACATATCAGGATAGTCAGGAGCGTATCTGGGTCGGTCTGTTGGGCGGCGGGCTGAACTTAATTTCCGAAGAAAATGGAACGCTTGTATTCAAGCATAAGTACAACGGACTGAAACAGTATCCCGCTTATGGTCTGTATATGGAAGTCCGCACAATGACGGAAGATGAAGATGGGCGTATCTGGGTAGGAACGATGGATGGTCTGATGTCTTTTGACGGACATTTTACGACTCCCGAACAGATTCAGTTTGAGACGTACCGACAAATCAGCGATCGTTCCAATGTGGCGGACAATGATATTTATGTATTATATAAAGACAGTAATTCACAAATTTGGGTGAGTGTATTCGGTGGAGGTCTGAATAAACTGGTCCGCTATGACAAAGAAAAACGTGAACCGATATTCAAGTCATATGGCATACGTGAAGGAATGAATAACGATGTGGTCAAGTCCATCGTGGAAGATAAAAACGGAAATTTGTGGTTTACTACCGAGATTGGCCTGTCCTGCTTTAATAAGGCGACAGAGCAGTTCCGTAACTACGACAAATACGATGGTTTCCTGAATGTTGAACTGGAAGAAGGCAGTGCGTTGCGTGCATTGAACGGAGACTTATGGCTTGGTTCGCGACAGGGGATTCTGACATTCTCTCCTGATAAACTGGAGACACAACATACCAACTATGACACCCGTATCGTAGACTTTAAAGTATCCAATCGTAATCTGCGAAGTTTGAACGACTGTCCGATTCAAAAGTCTATCACATACACCGATGCACTTCAATTGAAGTATAATCAGTCTATGTTCACAATCGAATTTGCCGCATTAAATTTCTACAATCAGAATCGCGTATCTTATCGTTACATACTCGAAGGGTATGAGAAGGAATGGCACTATAACGGCAAAAACCGTATTGCTTCTTATACCAATGTTCCTCCCGGAGACTACGTATTCCGTGTAGAAACGATGGATGAAGCTAATCCGGAACTTGTATCCACACGTACATTGGCTGTCACCATTCTCCCGCCATGGTGGCTGAGCTGGTGGGCTACTCTTATCTATGTAATCCTTGGCATTGCGGCCCTCTATTTCGGTCTGCGCCTGGCCTTCTTCATGATTAAGATGAAGAACGATATTTATATCGAACAGAAAGTCTCGGAAATGAAAATCAAGTTCTTCACCAATATTTCCCATGAGCTTCGTACTCCTCTGACACTGATAAAAGGGCCGATACAAGAACTGAAGGAAAGGGAAGAGCTGTCTCCGAAAGGATTGCAATATGTGGACCTGATGGAAAAAAATACAAATCAAATGTTACAACTGGTCAATCAGATTCTTGATTTCCGAAAGATTCAGAATGGCAAGATGCGCCTGCATGTATCATTGATCGATTTCAATGAAATGATAGCCTCCTTCCAAAAAGAATTCCGTGTACTTTCGGAGGAAAATGAAATCAGTTTCACCTTCCAGCTACCGGACGAACCGATTATGGTATGGGCAGATAAGGATAAATTGAGCATTGTTATCCGCAACGTCATATCGAATGCGTTCAAATTTACCCCTTCCGGTGGAAGTATTTATGTAACTACCGGATTGACGGATGACGGAAAATCCTGCTATGTACGAGTAGAAGACAACGGTGTCGGCATTCCGCAAAATAAGCTGAGTGAGATTTTCGAGCGTTTCTCACAAGGAGAGAATGCGAATAATCCACATTATCAGGGTACAGGCATCGGGTTGGCACTTTCCAAAGAAATAGTAAATCTGCATCACGGTATCATCCGTGCCGAAAGTCCGGAAGGGCAGGGGGCCGTGTTTATTGTAGAGCTATTATTGGGCAAGGATCATTATCGTCCGTCGGAAGTAGATTTCTATGTCAGCGATACGGAAACTGCTCCTGCCGCTACAGACAAGGAGATGGTTATCGATTCCGAAAAGGAACCGGAGGAGGAACTGGAAATTGACGCTTCATTACCGACTCTTCTGCTGGTAGAGGATAATAAAGACCTTTGCCAGTTAATAAAACTGCAATTGGAAGATAAATTCAACATCCATATAGCCAATAACGGCGTAGAAGGTCTGAAGAAAGTGCATCTGTATCACCCGGACATCGTAGTGACCGATCAGATGATGCCGGAAATGGATGGACTGGAAATGCTGCAATCTATCCGGAAGGATTTTCAGATCAGCCATATCCCTGTCATTATTCTGACAGCCAAGAACGACGAAGGTGCCAAGACCAAAGCGATCACTCTGGGGGCGAATGCATATATAACCAAGCCATTCAGCAAAGAGTATCTGTTGGCACGAATCGATCAGTTGCTTGGCGAACGGAAACTGTTCCGCGAACGTATCCGCCAGCAGATGGAGAACCAGACGACAACGGAAGAAGACAGCTACGAACAATATCTGGTAAAGAAAGATGTGCAGTTTCTTGAAAAGATACATCAGGTGATCGAGGAAAACATGGACGACAGTGATTTCAATATTGATACGATCGCATCCGGCATCGGACTGAGCCGTTCGGCATTCTTCAAAAAGCTGAAAAGCCTTACCGGACTGGCACCTGTCGATCTGGTAAAGGAGATTCGCCTGAATAAATCGATCGAACTGATTAAAAATACGGATTTGAGTGTTTCGGAAGTGGCGTTTGCTGTCGGATTCAAAGATTCAGGCTACTATAGCAAGTGTTTCCGCAAGAAATATAATCAGACTCCCCGTGAATATATGAATGAATGGCGGAAAGGATAGAAAGACCGATTACAAAATACTTTCTTAATCGTCTTTTTTAAAAACCTATTAAGATTCGGAAGAATGAACAAGATTAAGAAAGTATTATCAGTATGGATGTTGGTTGCCTGTGTACTACCTGTGGCAGCCCAATATCCGGTGATCCCCGACTCGGTAAAAGAAAGAGGAGCAAAACAAGAAGCAGAGTTCGAACAGAAATCCAATGCGGCATGGGAAAAAGCCTTGCCAACAGTTTTGGAAGAAGCAAAGTTAGGAAGACCTTACAAACCTTGGGCTTCCAAACCGGAGGATTTGATCAAAAGTAATATTCCGGCCTTCCCCGGTGCGGAAGGCGGTGGTATGTACACTCCCGGTGGTCGTGGAGGCAAAGTGATTGTGGTTACTTCCCTGGAAGATTCCGGCCCCGGCACATTCCGCGAAGCCTGTGAAACCGGTGGCGCACGTGTTATTGTATTTAATGTGTCAGGTATTATTCGCCTGAAAAGCCCGATCAGTGTACGTGCCCCTTATGTAACGATTGCGGGACAGACAGCACCGGGAGACGGTATCTGCGTGACCGGGCATTCTTTTCTGATCGATACTCATGATGTAGTGATTCGTCATATGCGTTTCCGTCGGGGGGCACAGGATGTTGCTTTCCGGGATGATGCAGTAGGAGGAAATGCAGTCGGCAATATTATAATAGACCACTGTTCGGCAAGCTGGGGACTGGATGAAAATATGTCTATCTATCGCCACGTCTACAACAGGGATGAAACCGGGCACGGACTGAAGTTGCCTACTGTGAACATTACCATTCAGAATTCGATATTCTCGGAAGCATTGGATACTTATAATCATGCGTTTGGCGCCACTATCGGAGGACATAATAGTATGTTCTGCCGTAATCTTTTCGCTTCCAATATCAGTCGTAACAGTTCGGTGGGTATGGACGGAGACTTTAACTTCGTAAACAATGTTGTTTTCAACTGGTGGAACCGTTCTATCGATGGAGGAGACAACAAGAGTTTTTATAATATAATCAATAACTATTTTAAGCCCGGTCCTATCACCCCGCTGGATAAACCTATTTCCTATCGTATATTGAAACCGGAAGCCGGACGCGATAAAAGCAAACCGATGTCCTTCGGAAAGGCTTATGTAAACGGTAACATCGTTCACGGAAATGCTAAAGTGACAAAAGATAACTGGAATGGCGGAGTTCAGCTTGCCAGTGAAGTGGATGAGGGAAAGTTCTTACCGCAAATCAGAGTGGACAAAGCATTCAAAATGTCGCCTGTAACGATTATGGATACCCAAAAAGCTTATAACTTTGTATTGGATAATGTAGGTGCTACTCTCCCGAAACGGGATGCGGTAGACGCTCGCGTCATCAAGACTGTACAAACAGGAAAAGCGATTTATGCGAAAGATGCTCCGGAATTTATCTCTCCTTACGTGAAAAGACGCTTGCCGGCAGACTCCTACAAACAAGGTATCATCACCGATATCCGTCAGGTGGGCGGACTTCCTGAATACAAAGGAGAAGCATATCTTGATTCGGATGGTGACGGTATGCCGGACGCATGGGAAATTGCCAACGGACTGAATCCGAACGATCCGACTGATGCAAAGGAGGACTGTAATGGAGACGGCTATACCAATATCGAGAAATATATCAATGGGGTGGATACAAAGAAGAAAGTAGACTGGACAGATCTGAAGAACAACTACGATACCTTGTCCAAACGGAAAAGTCTGTTTTAATCGTATGATTTGCTTATGGTCAAATGATCTTTCAGGATTGAATAATTAGAAAACAACGTTTATTGTAATGAATATACAATTAAGAACTATCCTTTTAGGATTATTGAGCATAGGGTTTGCGCAGGGATATGCGCAAACCTTTGCTTTACAGGTTAAGGATGACCGGATCACTTACTTGAATGACGAACAGGGAAACCGGATTCTTGATTTCTCGTACTGTGGCTACAAGGGCTCCGAACAGGATATTCCTTCTGTCCGCAATGCCGTGTTTGTACCTTGGACAGCAGGAGATAATACATCACGTATTCAACGCGCCATTGACTATGTCGCCTCATTAGTACCTGATGCTTCCGGTTTCAGGGGAGCCGTGTTATTGGATCAGGGAGAATTTTCTTTATCCGGAAGCCTTCGTATAAATGCCTCCGGCATCGTACTGCGCGGAGTGGATAAAGAGAAAACGATACTTCTAAAAAAAGGAGTAGACAGAGGTGCCCTTATCTATATGGAAGGGACAGACGATCTGAAGGTGCAGGATACATTGCAGGTACTCTCGAAGTATGTTCCGGTAAATGCGAGGACATTGGAAGTTGTTTCAGGTACTTCGTTGAGAAAGGGAGATCGGGTGCTGGTGAACCGTCCGTCCGGCAAAGAATGGATTGCTTCGTTAGGATGTGATATCTTTGGAGGAGGAATCAGTGCACTGGGCTGGAAAGAAGGAGATATGGTTCTTACCTGGGATAGAACCGTGACAGAAGTAAACGGTAATCAGATAACGCTGGACGCTCCGCTGACAGTGGCGCTGGATGCTAAATACGGTACTTCTTCCGTGATTACTTATCAGTGGAACGGACGCATCCGGGAGTGCGGAGTAGAAAACATGACTCTGATTTCCGACTATGACAAACGGTACCCTAAAGATGAAGATCATTGCTGGACAGGTATATCTATCGAAGATGCGAAAGATTGCTGGGTACGCAGGGTGAACTTTAAGCACTTTGCAGGAAGTGCAATCCTTGTTCAGCGTACCGGTTCCCAAATCACGGTTGAGGACTGTATCTCACGGGAACCTGTTTCTGAAATCGGAGGAATGCGCCGCTGTACTTTCTATACCTTAGGACAACTGACACTTTTCCAGCGCTGCTATTCGGAACAGGGTATTCATGACTTTGCAGCCGGATATTGTGCTGCCGGACCGAATGCTTTCGTACAATGTGATTCGTATGAGTCTTTAGGTTTCAGCGGATCTATTGACGCATGGGCGTGCGGTTTATTGTTTGACGTGGTTAATATAGACGGGCATAATCTGAGTTTCAAGAATCTGGGACAGGACAAGAACGGAGCGGGATGGAATACGGCAAATAGTCTGTTCTGGCAATGTACCGCTGCCGAAATAGAATGTTATGCTCCGGCAAAAGATGCCATGAACCGTGCGTACGGATGTTGGGCACAGTTCTCCGGTGACGGCGAATGGGCACAATCAAACAATCATGTGCAGCCCCGAAGCATTTTCTATGCTCAATTGGAGGATCGTTTGCAGAAGAAATGTGCAGAACGTGCCCGTATCTTGCCAAGGAATACAAGCGCCACCAGCAGTCCGACCGTTGAAGTTGCTATGGAACTGGCCAAAGAGGCTTACAATCCCCGCCTGACATTGGAACACTGGATTGAACAAGGAGCCTTTGCTCCTTCAATAGCTATGTCCGGAGTAAAATCAATCGATGATATGAAAGAAAAGAAGATAACTCCGAACAAGACATCAGCACAACCGGAAGTAACTATTGCAAACGGACGTATCCAAATGGACGGTACTTTGTTGGTAGGAGGTAGCCATACCACCCCTTGGTGGAATGGAAAACTTAAAACCAGCTTTCTGAAAAAAGCAAGCCCTGCCATCACCCGCTTTGTTCCCGGACGTGAAGGATTGGGACTGACAGATCGCATCGATTCCGTAATCGGCTATATGAAACAAAAGAATATATTGGTATTTGATCAAAACTACGGACTTTGGTATGACCGTCGCCGGGATGATCATGAACGAGTGCGCCGTCGTGACGGAGATGTATGGGGACCTTTCTACGAACAACCTTTCGGACGCAGCGGTCAGGGTACTGCCTGGGAAGGACTGAGCAAATATGATCTGAACCGCCCTAATGCATGGTATTGGTCACGATTGAAAGAGTTTGCCGAAAAAGGAAGTAAAGACGGACTATTGCTATTCCATGAGAACTATTTCCAGCACAATATTCTGGAAGCAGGTGCACACTGGGTAGATTGTCCGTGGAGAAGCACCAATAATATCAACCAGACCGGATTTCCGGAACCTGCTCCGTTTGCCGGAGACAAACGAATCTTTGTTGCAGATATGTTTTATGATATCACTCATCCGGTTCGCCGTGAGTTACACAGACAATATATCCGCCAGTGTCTGAACAACTTTGCTGATAACCCGAATGTCATTCAGTTGACAAGTGCAGAATTTACAGGTCCACTACATTTTGTACAGTTTTGGCTGGATGTGATTGCCGAATGGGAAACAGAAACCGGAAAGAAAGCCAAAGTAGCATTAAGTACCACAAAAGATGTACAGGACGCCATCCTTGCCGATCCGAAGCGTGCGGCTGTGGTGGATATTATTGATATCCGCTACTGGCACTATAAAACGGATGGAGTCTTTGCACCGGAAGGAGGGAAGAATATGGCTCCCCGCCAACATATGCGTAAGATGAAAGTCGGAAAGGTTACTTTCACCGAAGCCTACAAGGCTGTCCACGAATATCGCCAGAAGTTTCCGGAGAAAGCCGTAACCTTCTATGCACAGAATTATCCGGCTATGGGATGGGCTGTATTCATGGCCGGCGGTTCATGTCCTGTAATCCCGTGCACAGATAAAGCATTCCTGAAGGATGCAGCGGCTATGGAAGTGGAAGAAACCGATACCGACAACTATAAGAAAATGGTAAAATCTGATATCGGCAGTATCATTTATTCCAAGTCCGGAACAGAAATTCCTGTTCAATTATCGTCCGGAA
>OGMW01001234.1_pt1 | contig 23562 bp, 20 predicted proteins | sample 1573281 | NCBI WGS metagenome assembly OGMW01 (sample SAMEA2581907, study PRJEB24529) | metagenome | biome: Human gut stool | place: China | collected 2011 | reverse complement strand
TGCTGCCCATGCTGCTTATTATTTTTTCGGGAAACGGGGTCGGCTTTGGTTTATCTGGCTTTCTTTTTTAAGCTTAACCTCCTGGTCTTCCTGAGAATCACTGTTGGCCCTCACATGGAATCTTATAATACTCTCAGATATGCCTTCTGTAACTGCCTCTAAATTTCCTGCATAAGACACTCTGTAATAACCAACCAGTCCACTGACAGCTATTATAACAATAAGCAGAATTCCAAGTTTCTTTTTAATGTTCATATGATATTTACCCCCTGATATATCTTCATATCTGAGATTATATCCATATATTTCCATAATAAACAGGAATTTACAAACTAACAAAGGCTGGCATATTCAGCCAGCCTCCGTGTAATCTAAAGATTATTTGTTAAGAAGTCTGATAATACCCTTCTCCTGATTAGTAATATGCTGTCTTATGACAATCTTAGTATTCTCTTCATCTTTCTTAGAAAGCTTATCAATGATGTCTTTATGTTCGCTGATAAGAATAGAATGTGCTCTTGCATCCTTAACATATTCCAGCCTGTATCTGTACATCTGCTCTCTTAGATTATTAATAATCTGAATAAGTCTCTGATTATCTGTCATTGCATATATAATATCATGGAAATTCACATCAGCATCTACAATTGCAACCACATCCTTAGATATAATTGCTGCCTCGAATCTCTTATTTGCCATCTTAAGCTCTTCAATATGCTCCTGAGTAACATTGCGGCATGCAAGTGTTGCTGCAAGCTCCTCAAGTGCTGCTCTTACCTCAAGAACATCTCTCATGTCCTTCTCTGTTATATGGGCAACCTCTGCTCCCTTTCTTGGAATCATTATAACAAGTCCCTCCAGCTCAAGCTTTCTGATTGCCTCTCTTATAGGAGTTCTGCTCACTCCAAGCTTATCGGCGAGTTGAATTTCCATAAGTCTTTCCCCCGGTTCCATCTCACCACGAAGAATTGCCTGTCTTAAAGTATTAAAAACCACATCTCTTAATGGGAGATAGTCATTAACATCCATCTTAAGTTCACCTTTCATATAAAACCTTGCCTTTCTCTATTACTCTGAATGTGTATTATTTCCATATATATTATGGTGTAAATGTTTCCGTTGTATACACCTGCCTTGCCTCGCCCTTCTGTCTTAAGAACTGCTGACAGGCTATCATTGATTGTTCATCTGGAAATATTCCAAAAACTGTCGGTCCGCTGCCACTCATCATGGCATTCATTGCACCATGTTCTATCATATCCTTCTTAATGCTGTCAATAACAGGATACAACGGCACTGTAACTGACTCTAAAACATTTCCCATTCTTGAAGCAACAAGTGCAACATCCTTTAACTTGATAGCCTCTATTATTCCATCTATATCTGGATGCAGCTTAACATCTGTGTTGTCCAGTTTCTCATACACAAGCTTAGTTGATACATTTACAGGAGGCTTTGCTATAAGAATATGACAAAATGGCATATCCGGAAGCCTTGTAAGCTTCTCTCCAATTCCTTCAGCTAATGCTGTTCCTCTCATAAGACAGTATGGAACATCTGCCCCAATCTCAACACCAAGCTTCATAAGCTCTCTCATTGGAACATTAAGTTCGAAAAGCCTGTTCATTCCAAATAATGCACATGCGGCATCACTTGAACCTCCAGCCATTCCTGCCGCAACCGGAATGAATTTATTAAGATCAACCTCAATTCCACCATCCAGCTTATACTTATTCTTCATAAGCATAATTGCCTTATAAACAAGATTATTCTCATTCACAGGGAGAAATCCTATATTAGTCTTAATTCTTATCTCTTCCTCCGGAATCCTTGTCATTATAATACGGTCATACAAACCAACCGTCTGCATTACCATTCTTACATCATGATATCCGTTCTCGCGTCTTCCAATAACATCAAGTCCAAGATTAATCTTGGCTCTTGCCTTTAATCTGATACTTTCCATATATTACCTAACCTTGTATACAAAATCCATTTTCAAAACTATTATATTAAAGATATTGTATGAAATCAAGTACAATATTTAAAATGCACTTTTAAAAAGTTTCATTCTTACGGTACTTATGTGGAGATATCCCCTTTGCTTTCCTGAAAGCATCACCAAAATAATTACTGTCATTAAAGCCACATTCAAATGCAATATCAGTAATTGATTTATTTGTTTCAAGCAGCAGATTGCAGGCGTTCTGAATTCTTACATTAATAATGTACTCCTTAAATCCAAATCCGGTTGCTGTCTTAAATTTCTTTGAAAGATATGACCTGCTAAGATTAAATTTATCTGCAACATACTCTAAAGACAGATTATCTGCATAATGTTCATATATATATGTGGCAACCTCCTGAATAATCCTGTTATCCACATCAATTTCTTTAATAACATTTTCCTCATAATTCTTACAGCGGATAATAAACAGCAGAAGTTCTATTAGCCCAACCTTTATAAATGCCGGCGACAGTTCATCTGGAGAATCATTTTCAAATAGCAGTTTATCAAGCAGGGCAACAACATAATCTCTTCTCTTTTCAGGAATATTAACAACTCCCGGCTTCATGCAGTTTTCCATAAGCTCTTTACCAGTCTGGTTCTGAATCCATTCAGTTGCTTCATTTCTAAAGCTTATAACAATTCTTTCGTGCATTCCTTTTCCATTATAAGTTGTCCTGTGAAGACAGCCGCTTGGAACAATAACAAGATCACCCTTTCCGAACTTATAAATGTTGTGGTCAATAAAGCTTGTACACTCTCCGCTCGAAAGATAGAATATCTCATTAAACGGATGCACATGTGCCCCTACCCCTGTACTACAACTGATATTACTTCTTTTTATCCTCTTAATATCAAAATCCTTCGACATATCCTGAAACATATAACAACTCCTTATCTCAAACACACTTTCGTCTATTATAGTAATTTTTCTGTATTATAAAGAATATTTTTTCGTTTAATTGTAGAAATCACTGTTTTTTATGCTTATATTATGTATAAAGGATTTTGAAATGTCAACAAAAAATCAGTATTTTGATTATTTTTCTGTATTTAAAGAAACATTTTCAACACATTAATTAATATAAGGGGGCTTATCATGGCAAAACCAATAAGTGAAGATAAAAGAAATATGATTCTTAATGGTAATCTCTTTCGTGCAATTCTCATGCTTGCGATTCCTGTTATGATTAATAGTTTTATCCAGTCAATGTACAATCTTACAGATACTTTCTGGCTTGGAAAGATAGGTACTGAGAACCAGTCGGCTATCACGCTTGTTTCACCTTTCCAGAATATCCTGATTAATTTCGGTAACGGCATAACAACCGCAGGTGCAATCCTTATATCACAGTACCTCGGTGCAAGAGAGGATGAACAGGCTAATTCAATGGCTAACCACATCTGCCTTACTTCACTTGCATTTTCAGTATTATGCGCACTTATATGCTGGATTGTCTCTCCGGGACTTGTGAAATGGCTCGGTGCTGAAGGAAGTATATATAAATACGGACTTACATACATAAGAATTGTAGTACTTGACCTGCCTTTTCTGTTTACCATTAACCTCTTCACATCAGTCAGACAATCTCAGGGCGACACAGTAAAACCAATGCTTCTTAATATGTTTGGCGTTGTTATTAATCTTATATTAGACCCATTATTCCTTATGGTTTTCAAATGGGGTATTGGTGGTGCTGCTCTTGCAACTCTCATTGCCAAAATCCCATGTGCAGTGATTGCACTTATTGTACTTACAAGACCTGAACAGCTTATCAGAATAGATTTCAGAGGATTTCAGTTTGATAAAAGCAAGATGGGTTCGATTGTAAAAATCGGACTTCCAACAGCAATCGGCGGAAGCACTATGCAGCTTGGTTTCCTTCTTATGACTAAAAATGTTAATGCTTACGGATTTATTGCAACAAGTGCATATGGTATCGGAAACAAGATAAACAGCATTATTACAATGCCTGCAAATGGTATCGGCTCCGCCATATCTACTATCGTTGGGCAAAATGTAGGTGCCGGTCAGAAAGACAGAGCAGACAAGGCTTACCATTACGCACTCCGTATGGGAGCAATGTTCCTGTTATTCTTCGGCTTGATTCTGTCAAGAAGATTTATTTCACAGGCTATGGTAACATTTTTCTCAACTGATGAAAGAGTTATTCCGCTGGCAACAGATTTCCTCTCACTTATGGCATTCTGGTGCTGGAGCAACGCATTTTACAATGTCACTCAGGGACTTTTTCAGGGAAGCGGACACACCATGATAACCATGATTGTCGACGCTTCAAGAATCTGGATATTCCGTCTGCTGACCCTCTGGGTATGTGCAAATGTGCTTAATATGGGGGTAGCATCTATATGGTACGCCGTTGTTATCAGTAATGGAACTTCTGCCGCCATACTTTATGGTCTCTACTGGACAGGAATATGGAAGAAATCCACTATAAAAATCGAAAAAAAGAAGGTTAATTAAAGAAATACATTTACCGATATACACTATAGAAACATTACAATAAAAGTCCAAGGAGGGATATAATGTCATTAAACGGAGTTAATTCAAATTATCAGGCTTACGAAACAAATACTGCTTCTGGTTCTGATAAGAAGGTTTCAACTAAAGAGATTTCTAAGACTACAGCTTATTCAGATGTAGCGGCAACTTATGAACATGCTTCACAGTCTGAAGGTTTAGTAGCAGCTGTTAACAAAAAAGCTTCTAACGCTTCTATTGTTGCCCAGTTAAAGGCTGACCAGGAAACACGCATGGCTCAGATGCAAAGCCTCGTTACTAAGATGTTCTCTAAACAGGGAATAACTATTGGAACTGCCGATGATATGTGGAAGGCACTTGCTGGCGGTAACTTCACAGCAGACGCTGACACTATTGCACAGGCTAAGGAAGATATTTCTGAAAACGGTTACTGGGGTGTTAAACAGACATCTGAAAGAATCTTCTCATTTGCACAGGCACTCGCAGGTGATGATGAAGAAAAGATGACTAAGATGAAAGAAGCATTTGAAAAAGGTTTTAAAGAAGCCACTAAAACATGGGGCAAGGAACTCCCTGATATTTCCCAGAACACAAGAGATGCTGTTCTTAAGAAATTCGACGATTACTTTGCCGGTAAGAATTCATAATCAATTATTTTCAGAGGTACAGACTTTACAGACTGTACCTCTTTTTATGTCTAAGCCTTCACAAGAAGAAGCTTTGTACCCCGTGGTATAATCACAGACTCTGACAGCCCATCAGCACATTTAGGATTACTTGCCTTTATTGAATCTGCTGTTGTATGATACATTTTAGATACATCCCATAATGTTTTAGTGCCATCAGCAATATATCCAGTCATTGATGGCATCTTTGACAGATCACATTTTTCTTCTGACATATAAGCACTTTTTATGCTGCTATATTCAAAGTTTCTAAAAACAATTACATCCAGTGAAACTGATGATTTAACCTCTATTACACCAGCACTGTTTATTGTGGCTGAAAGCTGCTGTACTGACGGCTTTATGTTGTATTCAAGTGAGTCCGGACTGACACCGTCAATCTTAACTGTACCTGCAAATGGAATAATTGTATGCACACTGCCAAGCGGCTGACTGTCACTTGAAGTTATGTAAAATACATTTGCACTTACAACACCTTCCGCAACCAGCTCTCCTTCTTTATATGTCACATCGTCAAGCTGCACCGTAGCTGTACAGTTGCATATCTGCATAAGGTCAGCATAATTCTCGAGCTGGAGATTGCCTGAAACACGGCTTGATACATTATTTCGTACAACAAGGCAACGCAGCTGTGTATCTGCATTCTCTATTTCCATATCATATGATGGCGAGTATATATCTGCTATAACATCCTTCTTGCGCTCCTCATATGCTTTTACATCCATATCAAGAACCACTTCAACTGCAATATCGCGGTTTTCACCATCTAAGTCCGGCCGTTCCTCAACTGTCTTTCCAATTATCTGAAAATTAACATATGGAATCATATCTGCATTGCAGCCACTTATATCCAGACTTCCTTCAAATGATGCTGTTGTCTCGTACCATTGCACATTTCCTGTTTCTCCATTTCCTATATACATTACAAATATATCTAAATCACCCGCAAGCTTAAGTCCATCATCTGCAAGCCTTGTATTCAGATTCCTTACATCTACATCATCCCAGATTATTTCCTGTATCTCTGGTTTTCCAGCCGGAAGTGATACATTTTCTCTTATTCTGAAATTATCACGCTGATTAACTGCAAGCTGCACAAATTCCAATTCTTCCTTCAACTGCTGAATGTCCGTATTCTCCGTCTCCTCTACTCCCGTTATCATCTGTATATCCTGCAAACTCTCGCATATGAGTTTAAGGGTAACTATAGCCTTGACACTTATTTTTCTTGAATTAATTGCTTTAATACTAAGATCTTCTATTGATGCCTGACATGTAACATAATCACCTGTACAGTCACCCGAAAGATTGACATTTTCAGAAAAACTCATTTTCCCTGTCATTTTTACCGGCTGCATTCTTTCTGAGTCAGATGATGCCCCTATATAAAGAAGTGAAAATTTTAATTCCCCATCAACTGCAGCTTTATCCTTATTTACCTTTACACTGTCGGTCTGGACATTTCCCCATTCTTTCACTATAAGTTCAATATCATCTTTTGTGTCCGGCACATTAAAATCATCATCAAGCGTAATCTGTGCCACTGTATTACATTTCAAACGATATTCATGAATATTTTCTGTTCTGAGTCTCACAGACTGACCTCCTATACATTCTACATTTTAAAAACAACGCTTTCTTCACGTCTCTCCATCTTAAGCACTATTACCGGATATGTCTCAACCTCATTTACAGCTTCCCCCGCTGCCGGACCTATCAGATTAAGATCAATGTACAGTGCATTATCTCCTGTGTATACATCATTTACCTTAATTGAATATCCACTTGTTTCCCTTGTTCCATAACCGGCCACAACATATGTATAATCCTTAGTCGTATATGTAAGCCTCATCACTTTATCTTTTTTGCTTTCAATAAGCTTCTTAAGCTCTTCCGGCAGGTCTGCATTTTCAACCACTGTATAATCAACACTGGTCTTATTATCTGGCTCTTTGCTGCCAGAACACCCTGTCATGGCACAAGCAGGCATAATTATTAACAATGCCAACACAAACGTCATGATTTTTCCCCATAATTTTCCACACATAAAAAACACCCCCACAATAAGACCTAATTAATCTTATGTGGAGGTACAAAAAATATTCATATAAAGTTATTGTTTATGTTCACTCACCATATGAACACGCACGCTCCCAGTGTCCGTCTGTGGCTTACACTTTCAGTATTCCTGCGCTTAGTATGAGTAAATGCCGCTATCTACAAAGTTTATTACAGTGTGCGAAAGCAAACGCACTTCGTTTGAACGAGCTTTCACACACTGAACTTATGTATATAGCGGCATTAACTCCTACACAGCTCGTCATAATTCAAGCGTAAGCCACAGACAGACACTGGGAGCTGGTTGTACATATGCCGAATGAGTGTAAATAATAGATAGTAAGATTTTTTAAACCTTACACTGCGTATCCCTTACTCTTTATAACTTCTATTACCTGATCTACATACTTCTCGCACTCTTCTGTGCTTCCTGCCTCAACCATTACACGGACAACAGGCTCTGTTCCGCTTTCGCGTACGAGGATTCTTCCATCTGCGCCAAGTGCATTGGCAACTGCCTCAACTGCAGCCTTAACATCTGCATCATCCTGTGCCTGTGTCTTATCTGTAACCCTGATGTTCTTAAGAACCTGTGGATATATAACAAGTGGTGCTGCAAGCTCTGACAATGTCTTCTTCTTTGCAAGCATAACCTCCATCATCTTAAGGGCTGTGATAATTCCATCACCTGTTGTTGCATATTTAGAGAATATAATGTGTCCTGACTGCTCTCCACCTATACGGTAGCCGTTCTCTGACATACACTCATATACATACTTATCGCCAACCTTAGTCTTTTCGTACTCAATTCCTACTGCATCAAATGCTTTGTAAAGTCCGAAGTTAGACATTACTGTTGTTACAACCTTGTTTCCGACAAGCTTATCTCTGTCCTTCATATAACATCCATAGATATAGAGAATATGGTCACCTGTTATGACCTCGCCCTTCTCATCTACACACAGACATCTGTCAGCATCACCGTCAAACGCAAATCCTACATCAAGATGCTCTCTTCTTACTAAATCCTGAAGTCCTTCAATATGTGTAGAACCGCAGTTTGCATTAATATTAGTTCCGTCCGGAGCAGCATTTATAACATATGTCTTAGCTCCAAGTGCGTCAAATACAGCCTTTGCAAGTGTCCATGCACTACCATTAGAAGCATCAAGACCTACTCTTATTCCTTTGAATGAATAAATTGCAAGACTCATAAGATATCCCATATATCTGTTACGACCTGCTGTGTAATCAACTGTACATCCAATGTTTTCTCGTGTTGCGTATGGAATTTCTCCAAGCTCACCATCAAGGTACTTCTCGATTTCAGCGATAACATCCTCTTTCATCTTCTCACCTGCGGCATTAATAAGCTTAATTCCATTGTCATAGAAAGGATTGTGACTTGCAGAAATCATAATTCCGCAATCAAAATCTTCTGTTCTTGCAACATAAGAAACACTTGGTGTAGTTGTAACATGAAGAAGATACGCGTCTGCTCCTGATGCTGTAAGACCGGCTACCAAAGAATACTCAAACATATAACTGCTTCTTCTTGTATCCTTACCAATAACAATCTTTGCCTTACCATTCTCATGGTTTTTTCCATAATACCAGCCTAAGAATCTTCCCACCTTAAATGCATGGTCAACTGTAAGAGTTACATTTGCTTCTCCTCTGAATCCGTCAGTTCCAAAATACTTACCCATAATCTACTCCTTAATCATCATATCCGTTAGGATTATTCTTCTGCCATCTCCATGAATCAGCACACATAGTCTTTAAATCACGCTCTGCTTTCCAGTGAAGCTCTCTCTCTGCCTTACCTGCGTCACAGTAGCATGTTGCGATATCACCTGGTCTTCTTGCCTTAATTACATATGGTATATGTATTCCTGTAGCAGCCTCAAAATTCTTTACTATATCAAGTACTGAATATCCATTACCTGTTCCAAGATTATATATTACAATTCCCGGATTATCATTGAGCTTTTCTATGGCCTTAACATGTCCAAGTGCAAGGTCAACAACATGAATATAATCTCTTACTCCTGTTCCATCATGAGTATCATAATCATTACCAAATACCCCCAGTTCCTTTAACTTTCCAACAGCAACCTGTGTTATATATGGCATAAGATTATTAGGAACTCCGTTAGGATTCTCTCCTATTGTTCCGCTCTCATGTGCTCCAATTGGGTTAAAGTATCTTAAAAGAATTACATTCCATTCCGGGTCAGCCTTCTGGATATCTGTAAGAATCTCCTCAAGCATTCCCTTAGTTTTGCCATAAGGATTAGTAATCTCGCCCTTAGGGCATTCCTCTGTAATAGGAACAAATGCAGGATCTCCATAAACTGTAGCTGAAGATGAGAATATAATATTCTTGACACCATGATTTCTCATAACGTCAAAAAGTGTAAGTGAACCGGATATATTATTCATATAATACTCAAGTGGCTTTGCTACTGACTCACCTACAGCCTTAAGTCCAGCAAAATGTATAACACTGTCTATACTTTCCTTCTCAAATATCTCATTTAATGCTGCAGCGTCATTGATATCTGCCTCATAAAATGTAACTTCCTTTCCTGTAATCTTCTCGACTCTTTCTAAAGACTTTCTGCTTGAATTAACAAGATTATCAACAACTACAACATCATAACCTGCATTCTGAAGTTCTACTACTGTGTGGCTTCCAATAAAGCCTGCACCGCCTGTAACTAATATTGCCATTGTTATCTCCTTTATGTTCTATACTAATATAGCCACAAAACTTCATATAACATCTCGTTCTGTGGCTTATTATATGTCTTATGTTACGATATTATTTGTCGCCTTTCATCATACGCTCAGTTGACCATATTTCAACCTCGTACCTGTTGCTCTTATTATATCTCTTTCTAAGGTTCTTGAGCTGCTTTAAGTACTCTAACGTAACCTTTCCTGAAAGCTTTGATTCACCTTCAGTTCTCTGCTGGAATTTGTATGGAATCTCTACAACCTTGCTATATGTACCCATTGCAAGAACCTCAACCATAATTTTCCATCCAATTGGCTGAAGGTCAGCATTCTCAATAACTTCTCTTCTGAACATAAAGAGTCCGCTTGTAGGATCTGATATCTTTCTAAGGCAAGGCAACATAACCTGTCCTATCTTTCTTGCTGTTCCAGATACGAACTTTCTGTACCAGTTAAGTCCGCCATCATCTCCACCTGGAATAAGCCGGCTAGGTATACAGAAGTCTGCACCACTTTCCATAGCCCTATACATATATTTAAGAACGATTGGTGGGTGCTGTAAATCAGCATCCATACATGCCATATATTCGCCCTTTGCAAGCTTAAAACCATCAAGAACAGCAGTTGCTAATCCTGTTCCATTCTTTCTATGTTCCATTCTCACCTGTGGATATTCCTTAGCAACTTCCATAATCACATCAGGTGTATTGTCCTTACTGTCATCAACAAAGACAATTTCATAATCAACACCCTTCAAAGCAACATCAATCTGTGCTACAAGATTTCTGATGTTCTTGCTTTCATTAAATGTTGGTATTACTACTGATAACATTATCATACTCTCCTTTAAAAAGAATTCTCTCGTCATTATACATCAATATACAACAAAGTAAAACATTTTTTTATACTCTGGTAACAACCATGGTTGCCTGTCCCTTAACTATTATTGAACGAAGACCTGCACTTACAAAGAAACTGTCGCCTGCTTTAAACTCCATAGTCTTTTCATAATCATCAGTTTCAATAGTTCCTGAGCCGTTAATGAAAAGTACAGAAACAAAGGATGCCTCATCAACAGTAATCTTTGCTTCGTCATTGACATCATACTTATATACCTCAAAGTATTTGCACTGGACAAGTCTTTCTTCTGTGAAATGTTCATTTCTTGCAATAACAACCTCTGTCTTATTGTCCTTGATATATTTATGGTTATCAACAACATCAAGTGCTTTCTTAACATGAAGTTCTCTTGGATTACCGAACTTGTCCCTTCTGTCATAATCATACATACGGTAGGTACAGTTAGAATTCTGCTGTATCTCACATATGAATACACCTGCGCCTATTGCATGGATTGTTCCTGCCTTAACCATAACAACATCGCCTGCTTTAACCTCTATCTTATTAAGTATGTCTGTGATTGTATTATTATTAATTCTCTCAAGAATTTCTTCCTTAGATGCGTCTCTTGAAAGCCCACAGTACAGATATGATCCCGGTTCACTGTCCACTACATACCACATCTCATTCTTTCCATATTCATTCTCATTCTCAAGAGCATATTCATCATCAGGATGAATCTGTATAGAAAGTGCCTGCTTTGCATCTATGAATTTTATAAGGATAGGGAATCTGTCCTGTGCCTGACATTTCCAGCCTAATGCTTCTTTTCCTATAATATTAAGGTACTCATTAAAGAGCATTCCTTTATATCTTCCCTCAGCTATACGGCTCTGACCGTCAGGATGAGCTGAAAGTTCCCAGCTCTCACCGATGACATCATAATCACATTTCTTGCCATATACATCACGAATCTTGGTTCCACCCCACAGATTATCCTTAAATGCAGGTTCAAGCTTCGCAATAGGACTCTTATCCAGTCTTACATAATTAGCAGATGCCTGTGGGTTATCCTTATTATATATCTTAACAAGATCTGTATCTGATATATTATCTCCAATACCAACCTCTATTACTACCACATTCTTGTCTGTCTTATTAGCAATCCTGTGTTTCGTTCCCACTGGAATGAATACACTTTCATATTTGTTATAATCAGCAGTTTCATTACCAAGTGTAATTGTAGCAATACCTTCAACTATTGACCAATGCTCAGTTCTCTTTTCATGCCGGTGAAGAGACATTGACATTCCTGGAAAAACAGTAAGCTTTCTGACTTTATATCCCTGTGAATAATTAAGTATCTCCTGTATTCCCCATTCCTTATAAGTAGTCCTGTTATAATCGAAAAATGCTTCATAAGTATCCATATTATCTTTCATAATCTGCTTGATATTATCAGCAGATTTCTTTGATGATATATATGTTGCATCATCTGTATTAACAACTACAAGATCTCTTAAATCATTGGCGACAACAAGTCTCTTCGGTGCATTATTTATAATATTAACATTATCGCAGTCATTCTTGATAACACATTCTGACTTAATATTGTTTCCAAATTCAGCTAAATCGCTGGCGTTGCCGACATCCATCCACTCGAAATGTGCTTCAACTACTTTTATTGAATCACATTTTTCAAGGAGAAGTGTTTCAATACTTCCATGTGGCATAGCCTGCATAACCGTCTCTGAAAATCTCACAGACCTTCTTATTGCCGGCACCTTTCTCTTAGCTGTCTTACAGGTAGTGTACAGTTCTGATGCAAGGCGTCTTGCAGCATTAATCATATCCCCTGCCCTGAATACAAGTATTCCACTGTTCCACAGATACCCCTCACCATAGTCATATCCAAGCAGACCTTCTGTCTCATCTTCATCGAAATCTATTCTTGCAATAAACTTCTTAACATTCTCTTTATCCCGGAGAATGTACCCATAAGTGGATGACTGTGATTCTGGCTTAATTCCTAATACCGCAAGATATCCTTCTTTTGCATATTCTTTAGCCTCAATTATTGAATCTTTATAACCATCACCCTCAATCAGGTTGTCCGAATTAACAACCAGAACTAATTCTGACGGGTTGGCAAACATAGTCCCTAACAATACAGCTGCTCCTGTTCCCTTCGGTGTACCCTCGAGGATAACTCTGTACTTAAGACTCTGGAACGCTTTCATCTGTCCATTAACAATATTCTTATAGCTCTCATTGGTAACTATTATAAATTCCTCACAGAATGGCATATTCCTTACTACAGTTTCCTGTAATATGGAACGGCCTTCTTTTATTTTCATAAACTGCTTTGGAAACTGCCTTCTGGATAATGGCCATAAACTATCACCACTACCCCCAGCTAATATTACACATTTCATAGCAATCCTTCCTTAAAATATCTGTTATAGATAATATGTTTATTAGTTATCTGCTGAAGTATCTCCACCCGCTGGTGTATTGCTACTGTCATCTCCGCCTGCTGGCTTATCTCCGCTTTCGTCTCCACCTGATGGCTTATCTGTGCTTTCATCTCCACCTGATGGCTTATCTGTGCTTTCGTCTCCACCTGATGAGGTATTATCGCTGTCGTTTCTTCCTGCTGGTTTATTATTCTTATCCTCGGCAATTGTTCTCTCATTAGCTGCTGTTGTCTCTTCCCTGCTGCTAGTGCTTTCTGCTGCTGAAGTTCGAGATGAGTGTGCTGCAGTTGAACTATCCTTACTTGTCGCAGTCTCCTTAGGTGCTTTGGTTGTATATTCCATCGGTTTCCATTCATTGCTGTTATTCTTATTATTGGCTTTTCTTCTGTTACCACCAGCCATTGCTGCTATTGACACTATAAGGATAATCACTACAAGAATTACCACCATTGACGCATATACAACATTACGTCTTCTTGCTCTTGGTACACCCGGAAACACTCTTCCAACAAATGCTGTAAGCTTGTCCATAAGTGAAACACCCCTTACAGGGACATCATCAAAATCATTGTCCTCATATCCATTCATGTCATATTCAAATAACACACCTTCATCAGAATCCTCATCGTCCGATTCATCATTTTCTATCCCTTCGTCTGATTCATTATCAGGTAAATCTGCATTTTCAGGCTCATAAGCCTCGTACTCGTCGGCAGCTTCTGTTTCCGCTGCTTTCTGCTCTGCACCATATATCTTAATATCAGAATCATCTGTCTCTTTTTCATCAAACGAAGCATAATCTGACATATTCTCTACAACTGATGATATACCGAGTATATTATCCTTCATCATTGCAATAAGCTTAAGAATAAATGCACTGTCTATATCGAGCAAAGTTTCTATCTCGTCAACTGAATGCATCTCATATCCGTAAAGTTCCATCATAATAGTCTGGACTCTTGATAATGACTTAATATTATCAGGTGCATTGTCATACGCCTTAAAATCTTTAAATATTCTGGAATTATCTTTTATTATGTCAAATAATTCCTTATCTTCCTTAATTCTGCCATACTCATACTCGTAATCATCATCTATCTTAATAGTAGAATTATCTATAAGATTAAACATAAACACTGAAACTCTTGTTGCAATCTGACGCATAATATTCTTATTAACATCAATACTATCAAGATTAGTACATATATCAATAATCGCTCTTGGAGAAAGTTTCTTGTAATCCTCTCCAAAAACCGGATATATAAGACAGTTTACATCTTTCTGTATCTCCTTGCATAAGACCTCTTTATCAGTCTTTCCAGTCCTTACATCATTAATCAGTTCCTTCATCTGTTCTTGATTCTTACTCATATTTTATCTCCTCGTGAATATACATTCCGATTGATTATACCACTCTGTTAAAGAAATGTCACGATTTTTCAGTTGTTTTATATAGTCACATCATTTAATGCTTCCATGCACTCATGTCAACATTACCTGATATACCATTCACACGTGCTTTCTCAGTAAACTGCCACATTGTAAATGGTCCTGTATATGTACATTTGCTGTTATACTGTGCAAGCCATACACTACAACCTACATTCCCTGCATATATACGGTTATTCATCCAGTCCTTGTTAGCATACAGTATTGCTGAATAACCACAACTTCTTACTGTCTGTGCAAATGCATTTATAACGGCTGTTCTTTGTGATGATGATATCTTATCTCCTCGTCCGCTTCCATTACCTGCACTCTCAACATCAATTGCCAAAGGAAGTGAAATATTATATTCACTGCAGGCTGATACAATAAAGCTTGCTTCTTCAACCGCTTCGGTAGTATCCACTGCCTGGGTTACAATATAAGCTCCAACTTTAATTCCTGCCGCTGTTGCCTGGCTCATATTGCTATGAAATCTTTTATCAAGTACAAGTCTTGCCGTTTCATATCCTCTATATCCAACTCTTATCATAGCATAATTAATACCAGAAGCTTTTACACTGTTCCAGTCAATATCTCCATTATAAGTAGAAACATCAATAACAAGCGATGACCCCTGTGAACCGTCAGCATTGAAATAATATTGCACTCCATCTATATTCTTCCAGCCTGTTACAGCGTTGGAATTTTCAAAATAATAATTTTTTCCTTTTATATTCTGCCATCCATCAGCATATATATATTCAATCTGTGCCTCAACCTCCATAACTATATACGAAACTGTTTTTATTTCAGTTGAAGTTTCTGTCTCAGATTTTGAACTTTCTTCTATATTAGAGACGCTTTCTTTTTGTGAATTATCAGGTGCCTTTGCAGAAGTACTTTCTTCCTGCTTTGTAGAAGTTTCTGTATTGTCATCTTTTATAAGGAATTTGGTTACAACATTTTCAGAGCCACCTGTAACACTTACAGTTCCAGTTTCATATACATATCCTGTATATTGCTTCTGTGTTCCGTTTTCTTCAACAAGAATACTGTCCTTGCTGCATTTATCAAGCTGGGATGCCGTGAAATCCTGTATTTTTCTGCCTTTTAAGCTGTATATAACATCTGTTCCTGACTTCTTTACTGATGAAACACTTACACTTCCTGAAACTGCATTATCAACATATAACACCGGCTTTATAACTTCACCAGCTGTTGCATTATTTCTGTTTTTCAAAGGATCTTCCTTCTGAGTCACAGCACTGTCAGTAACAACCTTTTCCATGATATTATCAATCACTTCAAATGTTTCTTCTTCTGTAGATTCCTCTTCTTCCGTCTCCTCCGGCTCCGTACTTTCAGGCTGTGTATGAGTCTGCATTTCAGTCTGGGTCTCTGCTGCTTCTACAATTGCCGGCTGGTGTTTAGCGGATTTATTTACGCTTATACCGACTACAATCCCTGTTATCACTCCTGCTATAATAACTGCTGAAGATACTGATGTCACAACAATATGCTTCTTAACCTTGAAGAAATCAATAACCTTTTCCCTGAAATTTCTCTGAAGTTCCTCAACATCAAGAATCTCATACTGCGGTTCTTCTGTTTTTATATCTTCTGCTTCTTTATCTGAATCACACATATCTTCTTCCTGTTATTCCTCTGCACCTCTGATAATAGCTGCTTTCTTAATAACTTCTCCTTCTCCTGGCACATTAAAAACGGTACTCTACCGTGTATTTCCCGGCCGTTAATATTGCTTCCACCTGATTAGTCATAATAATGTTTGAAGTAAACTCTCCCGAATATTGCCCATGTATCGCAGAATGCCTGCCATATATCCTTCATCCCTATACGCTTTACACCGGAATCTCTGACATATACAACCTCCACAGGCATCTGTGCTATCGAAAAACCCCTTCTGTGAATCGCCACTAAAAGTTCTATATCATAAGCAAACCCTGATGTTCTTATAAGATGTGCAACCGGTTTGATTGCCTCAACCCTGAATACCTTAAGCCCGGTCTGCGTATCCTTAACATTAAGATGGAACAAGACTAGAAGCATTATATAATAGCCCATGCTTATCACTTTCCTCTTAAACGGATAATCAAGCTTGGAATCCTTAAGGAACTTACAGCCTATAACAACATCTTTATTATCATCAAGCATTTTCTTAAGATAACCTTCTAACTGTGATGGATTAAGTTCAAGGTCTGCATCAACAAATGCGACATACTTTCCTTCAACCTGCGACACTCCGGCAATTATTGCATTACCCTTGCCTCTGTTTTTTTCAGAACTTACCATACGCACACGGCTATCCTGCTTGATAGCTCTTTCTATCTCAGCTTTGGTATTATCCTTACTGCCATCATTAACCGCAATAATCTCCAATTCAGGAACAAACTTTTCAACAATTCTCAATGTTTCCATGATACTGTGATATATAAGTTTTTCCTCATTGTAAGCCGGCATAACAATAGACAGCATACCATTTAGATTTAACATTTATACTCTCCCTCTGATGTTTACACACCTTTTAATATTACAATGCTATGCCATGTTTTTCAAGTATAGACAGGAAATTAATGCAGATAATATCTTATATAAAAACTATCTTATATATTATAATGAGGTGAATTTATGAATAACTCAGAAAATCTTCCAACAGACAACAACAATAAATCTATCGTAAAAGGGAAAACCATGTATAATTGGGAAACTCACGATAATCAGGACAAAGTGATTGTCGACAGCATTAATGCAATCGAAAGAAGACGTGAGCATATGACTGACGAACAGTTAAGAAAAGCATATGCAGAATTACAGACAGGACTTGGTCCTGATATATACAGTCAGTTATGTGACCGCAAGGCAAGTGACAATTTTCAGGGGTGACTTTATTATGGGTCACCCCAACCACCTGCAATTATATATTATTTGTGGCACAGTCAAGTGCTGCTGCCACAACAGCATCCATGTCATAATATTTATACTCACCAAGACGTCCACCGAATATAACTTTGCTTTCAGCGTCAGCAAGTTCCTTATACTGTGCATATAAAGCGCCGTTCTTCTCATCATTTACAGGATAATATGGCTCATCACCCGGCTTCCACTCAGAGCTGTATTCACGGCTGATAACAGTCTTAGGAAGGTCGTCGCCATTCTCATCCTTACCGAACTCAAACCATTTGTGTTCAATAATTCTTGTCCATGGAGTTTCGGCATCAGTATAATTAACTGCTGCATTACCCTGAAAATTAGGAGTATCCAAAGTCTCTGTTTCAAACCTTACTGAACGATATTCAAGATTACCAAGCTTATAATCAAAGTATGCGTCTATCGCACCTGTATATACAACCTTTTCAGCCTGACTGTCTAATTCTTCCTTAGCATCAGCAGATGCAAGATAATCAACACCAAGTCTTACCTCAATGCTTCCGGAAAGCTCGCTGTCATCAAGCATATTGGCAACCATCTTAGTATATCCACCCTCAGGAATTCCCTGATAAAGTGCGTTAAAATAATTATTATCAAATGTAAGTCTTACAGGAAGTCTCTTGATAATGAATGATGGAAGCTCATTGCATGGTCTGCCCCACTGCTTCTGTGTATATCCCTTAATAAGCTTCTCATATATATCGGTTCCGACAAGACTTATAGCCTGCTCCTCAAGGTTCTTAGGCTCTGTGATTCCTGCTTCCTTTCTCTGCTGCTCGATTCTTTCTGCAGCCTCATGTGGTGTCACAACGCCCCACATCTTATTGAAGGTATACATATTAAATGGCAGTGAATACAACTCGCCTTTATAATTAGCAACAGGTGAATTAGTGAATCTGTTGAATGTAGTAAACTGTGAAAGATACTCCCACACCCTCTTATTATTGGTATGAAAAATGTGCGCACCATATACATGCACATTAATACCTTCCATCTTCTCTGTATACACATTACCGGCAATATTATTTCTCTTATCTATTACGAGAACGCTCTTTCCTGCTCTGGCAGCCTCGTGTGCAAACACTGAGCCAAAAAGTCCTGCTCCAACTATTAAATAATCATACATAATCCTGTTCCTTTTCTATCTTAAATAATGGGATGATGCCGACGCACCACCCCATTAATTATACTTATTATATCACATTAATTCAACATAAGAAGTAATTAATAATAATCAATATCAGATATATAATCTTCTGTCCTTGTATAACCATCTAACTGTATAATAGCATCTGTCAGGACAGTTTCACCATTGTCAGGATTATATTTTTCATAATTCAATACAATACAAGGATTATCTGCATTTATATTTTTATTAAAATTCTTCTTGTCAAGGGACTCTATAAGTCCATTTAATACTTTTTGTGCTCTTTCTTCATCTTTTCTTACATATGAATCCAGATTAATATATGTTCTGGTATCATTATATACAAGAACTGCTGAAAGAGTTTCATATCCACTAGTATATTTATCCCATGTTCTGGAACTGTCATTTAAATACTGCTTTAAAATATCGCTCATTGTCCCAAGCTCTTTTTCATTATTCCTAATGGCATATTCATTCCGTATACCAATATACTTATTATAAGATTGTGGCATATTCTTACTGATTGGAAGAACCATATCATAAGTAACGCCTTTTTTCGAAAAGCGTACTGACATCAAGAATGTATCAACATCTGAAGTAACTGTCTGATACCATTTCTCAAAACCAATCTGTTTAATTTCACTTGTAATTGTTTCATATATATCTTTACAGTCAGAATCCTCCATATTACCTGTTATATAATTAACAGAAATCTTGTCACTATCCGGAAGATCCATATATGCCTTAACAAATTTCTCATCCTTCTTTAACAGACTTGATAGTTTATTGGCATCACTGTCTGTAAGCTGAATCCTTCTGTAATGTGTAACACCGTTCTGTCTGAACCCAACCTTATAATTAGTCACTGAACCTCTGCCGTTATAAATATAATTATGAACACCATTTGATATACATTTATCTTTATATGCACCAAATTTCTCTGATACATATTTGAGAATCTCTTCATCTGTAAACTGAACCTTCGATGATATAGAATTGAAATATCCGTTATCTGAAGCATAGTACATATCCATTGGCTGTATTGATACATACGCAAGTTTTGAAGCATCCGGTTCGTACGATGCCTCATATTTGCCAAATGAATTAGCTCCTGTTCCAATTACCACTGCAAGAACATATCCAAGAAGAATTGATGGAATACACTGCTTTATAACATTCATCTTCTTACTTACTATACATTCATAAACAAACACAACCAATGCACTTACAATAAACAGCACAATAACTGCTATTGTCTCATCATTGTCTATACTTGTATATGCTATCATTACACCTATAAACGCAATTGAAAAGCCGATAAGTGTTCTGATAATCATTGGCAGAACCTTTCCATTAGCTGCTTTTCCCGCTGTTTCACTTTTTCTCTTTACAAAGAGAAGTGCGCCAAGCGCTATATATATAAGTGCAAGCACGAGTGTATATAAGTTACTTGTAAGGCTGAGAACCATATCTGCTATTCCTGATGGACCATTGTATATATCAAATACAGAAAATACCCAGCCAACAATCATATTGTTGGAAGAATCAAGTAACCCCACACCACTGTTACTTATCATGTAAGTTTCTCCATGAAACACAGTCAGTTCTGTAACCATTAACGCAATAAATCTTGGAAGAAACATTATAAGTCCTGTAACACATATATTGCTTAATATGTTTCCTGTAATGGATATTGATACATTTATAATTGCCATGCATAAAAGGCTGCATATAAATATTGAAAGATACATACGGAACATTGTTGCATAATCAACATTAAAATACTGCCTGTTAGCCATGAATAAAACTGCCTGTGATACATATGACACAACAAGTATTCCGGCAATCCATGTAAGTATTGCTGCTGTCTTGCTAAGATATATGCACAATCTTGTATATGGAATTGAATGATAAAAATCACTGCTGCTTCTCTTATTAAGAAAACTCCATACTATCAATGATATAACAGGTACAACAATTATGAATACTAATACCAGAAAATAATTCCCTGAAATTCCACCTACATTATTAACCTGTTTATATTCTTTAATATAGCTTAATGATGAAATAATCGGTACAACTGATATAAGTGTAATTACCGCCATCATTATAAAGCCCGCAAGTCTTGTCTGCTTCAATGTCTGTAAAAACATATGAAAGCTGAATACTTTCTTATTATTCATGCGTCTTATCCCCCTTCACATCAAATGTATAACCGAGTGCTTCCATCTCATAAGTAAATACTTCTTCAAGTGTAAGCGGGAGGACATCAAATACTACCGGATTCATGGCATTTATAATGTCAATGGTCTGTTCCCTGTCACCACTTACTATCATGTTGGCAACTGAACCCTCCTGACGGTATCTAGTAATCCTAATGCCCTCAAACTTACTCTCATCAAAATCATCCTTAAAAGCAACCTGTACCTTGAACTGACTCGTCTTTAGTTCAAATACATCGCTGTCAAGCACCAGCCCGCCTTTGTGAAGAAGTGACAAATGATCACATAAATCTTCTAACTCTCTTAATGAATGTGATGTAACTATAACAGTAGCGTTATTATCTGCAACATCACCACATATTAACTTCTTGACAAGATTACGCATAACAGGATCAAGTCCGTCAAATGTTTCATCAAAGAACATATACTTGGCTCTGGTTGAAAGTGCAAGTATTATAGCTGCCTGTCTCTTCATTCCTTTTGAAAAGTTTGATATACTCTTAGATGGATCAAGTCCAAATGTTTTCGTAAGTTCTGCGAATCTGTCCATATCAAAATTATCATATATTGAACTATAGAACTTAGCCATGCTCTTCATGTTCGCGCCTGCAAGAAAGAATAATTCATCTGCAACGAAAACCAGCTTATTCTTCATGTATGTATTCTCATACACATTAATTCCATCGATTATTGCTTCTCCCTTATCTGCCTTATATATCCCTGACAGAACTCTTAGCAGCGTAGACTTTCCTGCACCGTTAGAACCAACCATACCATATATACAGCCCTCCGCTATATTACAGGTAACATTGTCAAGTGCTGTAAAGTCATCAAATGATTTAGTAACACCTTTTACCTCTATCATATTCTCTTATAAACCTCCTCAATCATATCTGTTATCTCACTCTTACTCACCCCTGCGTATGCAAGCTTTCTTACAATCTCCTTAAGATCTGAAAGCTTTTCCTTAGACTGATTCCCGACAATCTTTAACGCTTCTGCCGATATAAAAGAGCCCTTTCCCGGTACACTCACCAGGATTCCTCTTCTGTCCAGCTCCATGTATGCTTTCTGGATTGTATTCGGATTAGTAGACAGCTCCATCGATAACGACCGTACCGATGGCATCTTATCGCCTTCCTTCATAATCCCTTTAAGCACCTGGTCTTCCACCTGCTTAATGAGCTGTTCATAGACTGGCACTCGCGACATGACATCTATAGTGAACATGTTCCATTCCCTTCTGTGTTTTATTTAAACTGGTTACAAGCTTGCGTAATAACTGTACTATATTGATTAGTACAGTTACAGCATACTATTATATTTAGTTATTGTCAACTGTTATTTTTAAGGTTTTGCAAATATGCCAAGTTCAGGCGCACCATACGAGCATGAAACAAATGCTGCTGCCATCATAAAATCAACAATTGCCATAATCCATGTTCCAAGTACAAAGCTCTCATGCCCGGCACGTCTTAACACATGATACTCCACAGCGAAACCAATTAGCACTGCCACAAAAAATGTTGCAATATCAAGCCACATTTTTGAAAATCCAAGAACTCCCATATATGTGTAGTACAGAAACGGAATTGCCCATGTTGCCACATTTGCCCCCAGAAGAATTGCGAAGGCACTCGCTTCGTATCTGTCCTTTAATGCATACCATGTATATATTCCATACAGATTCATCGGCAGAAACGCCAGCTTCATATGTTCCCATGTTGATTCATTAGTTGGAAAAAACAGCCCGACAAATGTATTCCTTCCTGTCCAGTCATACACAAAATGAAATAAGGACCCTGACACCCATACTGCCAGAATCCCTATTATTATGGTTATATTAAGTTTTTTGATTGTCTTGTTCACAATGCACACCTCCATTATTGTTGAATAATAGAAGTATATGCTTCCATCTGTTGTACTATTCCACTTCAACAGTCATAGTTACATCAGACACTTCTATGTATGTTCTTCCATCACTTACATTAATCTCTGTTCCATCTGCATATGTATACACTGTCTTGGAATAACGGTCTGACTTACTCCACTGGATTGGAACAGCATAACCGTTAGTTATGTAATAACCTTCCCCCCTGCCGACTGTATGAAGATTCCAGCAGTAATTATCATCCATCATGCTGTGTGTAATCTTCTGCACGATAATATTCTTAGTATTAAACTGTTCACCTGTTTCGTGGTCAAGACTTGGCTCGCCACTCGCAAACCTTAAATAATTACCTGACGCAGCATCATATGTAAATGTTGTGTACTGATAACTGCTGTAAGGCACATACACAGATGATGCACTGACTGAATCTTCTCTTTTTGAAAGGTCAACATCTGATACATCATAATTAAGCAGTACTGTGTCCGATGCATTCTCAGCCTCAGCATTGAAACCTTTTTCCTGTACTGCACTCTTTAACCTGTAAAGCGATGTATATGCTGTATGCTCTGTTGCAAGCCCTTCCGGATTACGTCTCCAATAATATGCACTGT
>OGMW01001224.1_pt1 | contig 23682 bp, 21 predicted proteins | sample 1573281 | NCBI WGS metagenome assembly OGMW01 (sample SAMEA2581907, study PRJEB24529) | metagenome | biome: Human gut stool | place: China | collected 2011 | reverse complement strand
GGTGGGGCGATCACATCGCCATCCCCCAAATCAAAGGTGGTAAAATGGGTGGGCACGGCCTGGGTCACCGCCAGCACCCGGTCGTTCATGTTGCCCACGGCCGCTTTCCAGCCCGCCGGTGTGTTGTCCTGCAGTGTCTTGGCCGTCACCAGCTCCAGCGCCTGCCGCTTTTGGTCCAGGTAGACCTTGCGGGCGCTGACCATGTTGAACAGGCCGCCCAGGTGGCTTTGGGCGTATTCATCCGGCCTGTATTGGACCATAAAGGCGGTGATGCGCTCCAGCTCCGCCTGGGCGTTTTCCTGCTCCCCGCCGGTCCACATATCCTGCTGCACCAGGGTCATCAGCGCATTTACGCTGCCGCCCAGTTTGCTCAGCTCCGCCTGGTAGGCCTGCCCCAGCGCCCGCTTGGCGGCCGCGCCCTCCAGGGCCCCCTCCATGGTCTGGTTGGGGTCTATGGCATACAGCCCCTGGCGGATGTCCTCCAGCTTGGCGGTCAGCGCCGCGATCTCGCTTTCCAGGCTGTTCAGGCTTTGCTGGTCCCGCTGCTGGGTGTTTGTGGCCCGGTTGGTCCGCTGGTCGATGGGGGTGCCCGCCACAAAATTGCCGATGCTCTGCTGGTATCCGTCCCGCAGGGCCGTTTTGCTGGCAAGGTCGTTTTGGTATTGCTGGTATTCGCTCTGGTGCTGGGCGGCATAGGTCTCCGCCGCGGTCAGCGCCTGGTTTTCCGGCTGCTGCATGGTCCCCTGCTGTTGCTGCAGGGTGATGAGCTCCGCCAGCAGCTGCTTCTGCACCGCCGTTTCGTAGGCGCTGTCAAAGCATTGTTCCGTCTTTTCGATCAGGCTGCCGGCCTGCTGCTGCAGCGCATAGAATTGATCCAACCGGCGGAACTCCGGCTGGTACAGCGTGTCCAAAAAGGAATTGTAGGAGAAAAATGAGGAAAAGCACAGCGTGCCGAAGTAGACCACCAGCAGCACCTTCGCCTTGCCGCCGTATTGGCCCGCGGCAAAGATGGCGGGCAGCAGCGCCGCAAGGGCGCCCACCACGGCGGCGCACCCCAGCGCCATCAGCAGCTGGGTGGCCCAGCTGGGCGCGCCGAACACCCCCATCAAATAAAGGGCCAGCACATCCAGCGCGGCGAAGATGGCGCAGCCCCGCGCGGCCCACCGCATGTGCTGCGCACCACGGACAGCTGCCCGATCTGGATGCTGGCCCCCAGCAGGATGGCCTGCACCCCAAAGGTGATGCAGGCCCGCAAAAAGAAGCCCAGCCACCCCGAGGCGCCGATCAGCGCCTCCATGCCGGAATAGGTTGTGAAAAAGGACGCCACCGATAGGGCGATAATGGAGATGGACAGCAGCTTCGTAAGGGAATACTGCTTCAGGTTTCCGGCAAAAATATCTGTGATCAGTGTGAGATACTGCTCCACTGTCGATAAAATTCGTAAGAAAAACGTAAAGATATTGGCCAACAGGCGGATGATCTCCTGCACCACATGGCTGGCTACGGCCTGCATGTCGCGCCACAGCCCTTTCGTTCTGGCAAGGGCCAGGGTCAGCAGCGCGGCCAGCGCCAGGCCGCCCAGCAAAAGGATCACCCCTGCGTGCTCCCGCATGAATGCTTGCATTGCAAAAACCTCCTTGTAAAACGGGTCCTCCCGTTTTGCCGATTTATTTGTTTGCGCGCCGGCCTCCGGGGCCTCCCGGCCACCACCCCCTTTCCCGGTTCGTCTATTGCACATTCGCGGTATTTGGTTTGTTATATCAAACCACTTCTTCTACCCCCATCTTACCAAACTGCCGGCAAAATACAAGGGCTTTCGCCAATTTGGAACCATTCTGTCAACACATTGAAAGGAATTCGAAAGAATTGCCCCAGGGAAGGCCGCGGCGCACCGGCATCATAAGGCACAAAACAAGGCCATTTTTCACCGGTTTGTGTGGCGATCTTTCACACAAAGTGCAAAAAGTGTTGAAATCGCGGCGGCGCTGTGTTATATATAAAGGTATATCCATCAAATCAATACGAAGATCTGCGATGAAAAAGAGAGTAGCGCTTTGCCCTTTGGTGAGAGAATGGCGGTCACCGGCTGTAAGCCGCCTGCAAAGATAGGGCGTGAAGTTCACTTTTGAGCACCGGGCTGAACCTTCAGTAGGCTCCGGCGTTACGGCCGCGTTAAGGCCGATGAGCGCCTGCCGTGTGGCAGGAATCAGGGTGGTACCGCGGAGCATAGCTTTCGTCCCTATGGGGGCGGGGGCTTTTTTTGTTGTATACGCCGCTATCATACTTTCAACTCACTACGATAAAAGGAGTGCACACCATGAAAGAACAGCTCAGCCAAATTCTTTCAAAAGCATTGGACGAAGTGCAAAACGTCACGTCCAAGGAAAATCTGGAAGCCGCCAGGGTCAAGTACCTGGGCAAAAAGGGGGAGCTCACCGCCATCCTCCGGGGCATGGGCAAGCTCACCGCCGAGGAACGGCCGGTGGTGGGCCAGCTGGCCAACGAAGTGCGGGCCAAGATCGAGGAAGCCATCGAGCGTGAGCAGGCCGTCATCGCCGACCGCCTGATCGCCCACAAGCTGCAAAGTGAAAAAATCGACGTGACCATGCCCGGCGACCGGGTGCTCATGGGCAAGCAGCACCCGCTGAACACCGTGCTCTACGAACTGTACGATATCTTCACCGGCATGGGCTTCTCCATCGCCGAAGGCCCCGAGGTGGAATACGACTACTACAACTTCGAGGCGCTGAACATCCCCAAAAACCACCCGGCCCGCGATACCCAGGATACCTTCTATATCAACGACAACATCGTGCTGCGCACCCAGACCTCCCCCATGCAGATCCGCACCATGGAAAAGCAGAAGCCCCCCATCCGCGTCATCGCCCCGGGCCGGGTCTACCGCAGCGACGCGGTGGACGCCACCCACTCCCCCGTGTTCCACCAGATCGAGGGCCTTGTGGTGGATAAGGGCATCACCATGGGCGACCTGAAGGGCACGCTGGCCGTGTTTGCCAAGCGGCTCTACGGCGAAGACGCCCAAGTCCGCTTCCGCCCCCACCACTTCCCCTTCACCGAGCCGTCCTGCGAGATGGACGTGCAGTGCCACAAGTGCGGCGGCGTGGGCTGCCCCACCTGCAAGGGTGAGGGCTGGATCGAGCTGCTGGGCGCGGGCATGATCCACCCCCGGGTGCTGGAGATGGCGGGCATCGATCCCAGCGTCTACTCCGGCTGGGCCTTCGGCATCGGCCTGGAGCGCACCGCCATGCGGCGCTTCAAGATCGCCGATCTGCGGCTGATTTTTGAAAACGACGTCCGGTTCCTGGAGCAGTTCTGAGGCGCAGTCTCAGAACCGTAGGGGCGGCTATCAGCCGCCCGCCCGTTTCCAAATTTGAGCCTGGCGGGCGGATAATATCCGCCCCTACACCCGGAATCCGTCCGAGGTAAAACAAGAATAACAAGGGAGTTTTCATATATGAACTTATCTCGCAAATGGCTGGAGGAATTCGTCCATGTGGACGCCTCCGACAAGGAGTTCGCCGAGGCCATGACCCTTTCCGGCTCCAAGGTGGAGCTGACCCACGATCTGGGAGAGGAGATCTCCAACGTGGTGGTGGGCAAGGTGCTGTCTATGGAGCGTCACCCCGATTCCGACCACATGTGGATCTGCCAGGTGGACGCCGGCCGGGAGCAGCCGGTGCAGATCGTCACCGGCGCCTGGAACGTCCATGTGGGCGATCTGGTCCCCGTAGCCCTGCACAAGTCCACCCTACCCGGCGGCAAGAAGATCGAGAAGGGCAAGCTGCGCGGCGTGCTGTCCGACGGCATGCTTTGCGGTCTGGCCGAGCTGGGCCTGGACGAGCGGGACTTCCCCTATGCCGCCATCACCCCCGCCGCCATTCTGGGGGACTACAAGCCCCTGGACAAGGACAAGCCCTCCATCTCCGCCGACATTCAGCCCGGCGACAAGATCTACGGCCCCGTGGTATGCGCCAAGGTGCTGGAGTGTGAGACCCAGCCGGACGGCTCCTTCCACACCTGCGCGGACATCGGAACCGGCACGGTCTGCCCAGACACCGCCTGCCCCAACCTGCACGCGGGCGATCTTGCGGCCTACAACACCAAGACCGGCAGTTACTGTACCCTGGACGACCTCCACGCCCAGCAGGCGGAGTTCCCCCACTGCATCCCCGACGGCATCTTCATCCTCCGCGAGGACTGCAAGCCCGGCGACGATCTCAAGCCCGTCATCAACGCCGACGACCACGTAGTGGAGTTTGAGATCACCCCCAACCGGCCCGACTGCCTGTCCGTCATCGGCCTGGCCCGGGAGGTGGCCGCCACCTACGACGCCCCTCTCACGCTCCACGAGCCGGTGGTGAAGGGCGGCGGCCCCGGCGTGCTCACCGAGCTGCTGGACGTGGAGACCCCGGCGGCCGACCTGGTACCCCGGTACACCGCCCGGATGGTACGCAACGTGAAGATCGCCCCCTCCCCCAAGTGGATGCGGGAGCGGCTGCGCTCCATGGGCGTGCGCCCCATCAACAACATCGTGGATATCACCAACTACGTCATGCTGGAGTACGGCCAGCCCATGCACGCCTTCGACTACCGCTATGTGAAGGGCGGCAGAATCATCGTCCGCCGGGCGGAGGAGGGCGAGGAGCTGACCACCCTGGACGGCCAGGTGCGCAAGCTCAATGCCAACCACCTGGTCATCGCCGACGAGACCCGGGCCGTGGGCCTTGCGGGCATCATGGGCGGCGAGAACAGCGAGATCGTCTCCGACACCGCCGACGTGGTGTTCGAGTCCGCCTGCTTCGACGGCACCTGCATCCGCAAGGGCGCCCTGGCCCTGGGCATGCGCACCGAGGCCAGCGCCAAGTTCGAAAAGGGCCTGGATCCCATGAACACCCTCCCCGCCGTCCAGCGGGCCTGTGAGCTGGTGGAGCTGCTGGGAGCCGGCGAGGTGGTGGACGGCGTCATCGACATCCTCAACCACGTACCCCAGCCCCGCACCATCCGCATGGATCCGAAGCGGGTGAATGCCCTGCTGGGTACCGACATCCCCGCCGCGGAGCAGTACAAATATCTGGAGCGGGTGGAGATCCACACCGAGCAGCACGACTTCCCCGACGGCCCCGCCAACGTGGTCATCCCCTCCTGGCGCGCCGACGTGGAGGGCATCGCCGATCTGGCCGAGGAGGTGGCCCGGTTCTACGGGTACAACAACATCCCCGTCACCCTCATGCGGGGCCAGACCACCCTGGGCGGCTACTCCGCCGAGCAGAAGCTGGAAAACCGGCTGGGCGCGCTCTGCCGTGCCTTCGGGTATGACGAGATCATCACCTACTCCTTCATCTCCCCCGCCTGCTACGACAAGATCCGCTGGCCCCGCGACTACTCCGCCCGCAAGAGCTTCCAGATCCTCAACCCTCTGGGGGAGGACACCTCTATCATGCGCACCACCACCCTGCCCTCCATGCTGGATATCCTGACCCGCAACTACAATTACCGCAACAAGTCCGCCAGGCTCTATGAGCTGGCCCGGGTCTATCTGCCCGGAGGGGAGGACGGCCTGGCCAACGAGTCCAAGGTACTCACCCTGGGCGCCTACGGCGAGGACATGGACTTCTACGCCATGAAGGGGGCCGTCGAGGCCATTCTCAAGGACATCCGGGCTGTAGATATCCATTTTGAGGGTCCCACCGGCGCGCCCTCCGACGCCTCCTACCACCCCGGCCGCTGCGCCACCGTGTGGAGTGGCAGCGACTGCATCGGCATCTTCGGCCAGATCCACCCCCTGGCGGCCCAGAACTATGGCGTGGACGCCGAGCTCTACTGCGCCGAGCTCTCCTTTGACGAGCTCCTGAACGCCAAGGGCCCCGATCCCGAGTACGTCCCCCTGCCCAGGTTCCCCGCCGTCACCCGCGATATCGCCGTGGTGTGCGGGGAGAAAGTCACCGTGGGCGCTCTGGAGGACTGCATCCGCCGGGGCGCCAAGGGCCTGCTCAAGGAGGTTGCCCTGTTCGACATCTACCGGGGCAAGGGCGTGGACGAGGGCAAGAAGAGCGTAGCCTTTAACCTGACTCTGCGTGCCGACGACCGCTCCCTCACCAGCGAGGAGGCTGATGCCGACGTGAAGGCAGTTTTGGAGCTGCTGGAGCAGGAGCTGGGTGCTGTTTTGCGGTGAGCCCCTTCCGCGTCCGGTCGAAATCTTAAAGAATCATAAATTTTAAGTCATCCCCTTTACAGCGCGTCCTTTTTCCGCTACAATGGGGAACAGAATGATACACGGGGAGGTGTACCGATATGGAGATGGACTACACCCGCAAATTCAGCATCCAAAACGACAAGGACCCAGAGATCAAGAAGATCCTCTCTTCCGTCTACCAGTCCTTGCAGGAAAAGGGTTACAATCCCATCAACCAGATCGTGGGGTACATCCTCTCGGAGGACCCCACCTATATCACCAACTACAACAACGCCCGCGCCCTGATCCGCAAGCTGGACCGGGACGAGCTGCTACAGGAGCTGGTGAAGCAGTATCTGCGCGATTGATTGTGTTCCATCCAACGTGCGCTGTCGGTGACAGCGCACTCCTTATACCTGTTTTTTCTTTTTTATTGCACCTGCAACATACAACGACCCGTCCCTTTGTTAGAATAGGCCCAGAAACCGACGAAGGAGGCGTTTTCCCATGAAACGCAGAATCATTCATATCGAGGAATCCAGGTGCAACGGCTGCGGCCTGTGCGCCGCCGCCTGCCACGAGGGCGCCATTGAGATGGTCAACGGCAAGGCCCGTCTCACCCGGGAGGACTACTGCGACGGGCTGGGGGACTGCCTGCCCGCCTGCCCCACCGGGGCCATCACCTTTGAGGAGCGTGAGGCCCCCGCCTACGACCATGCGGCGGTCTTGGCCGCCAAGGCGGCCAGGGCCGCGGACACGCCCCTGCCCTGCGGCTGTCCCGGCAGTCAGAGCCGGGCCATCCGCCGGCCGGAAGCCGCCCCCACCGCTGGAGATATCCCCAGTGAACTGCGCCAGTGGCCGGTTCAGATCAAGCTCGCTCCGGTTAACGCGCCCTACTTTGACGGCTGTGATCTTCTCATTGCTGCCGACTGCACCGCCTACGCCTACGGCGCCTTTCACCGGGACTTTATCCGGGGCCGGGTGACCCTTATCGGCTGCCCCAAGCTGGACGAAGGGGACTATAGTGAAAAGCTCACCGCCATTCTGGCTCAAAACGACATCCGCAGCGTCACCGTTGTACGGATGGCGGTCCCCTGCTGTGGGGGCATTCAGCGGGCCGCCGAGCGGGCCGTGTCCGCCAGCGGTAAACCGCTCTCCCTCCATACGGTCATTGTGGGCACCGACGGCACGCTGCTCCGCCAGGCTTGACACACACTTTACAATTGTGTCTTCTGTTTTTCCGGCGAAACTTGTATAAGCATACGAATTTCCGCCCCCTCCCTTGCAAAGCCCCCGGGAATTCGATATATTATACTCATTCTGGGACAGGGAGGTAGAGCCATGACGCCGGTGCACGAACTGCGCTCTGGGGTTTGGATCATCAATGGTTCCCGCCTGTCCAATTTTCGGCGGTAATAAGTGCAGGGTATCTGTGTAAGCAGATACCCTGATTTATTTTATCGTTTCCTAAAAATTTATTTGGCGCTACAGGAGGGTTTTATGAGCAAAAAAGTTGCCGTCATCATGGGTTCCGACTCAGATCTGGACACCATGCGCCCCTGCATCCAGCGGCTCAAGTCCTTTGGCATCCCCACAGAGGTCCACATCATCTCCGCCCACCGTACCCCCGCCGCCGCCGAGCGCTTCGCCTCTCAGGCAAGGGAGAACGGCTTCGGTGCGATTATCGCCGCAGCGGGCAAAGCCGCCCATCTGGCCGGTGTGCTGGCCGCCTATACCACCCTGCCCGTCATCGGCGTGCCCATCAAGACCTCTATGATGGGCGGGCTGGACTCCCTTCTGTCCATGGTGCAGATGCCCAAGGGAATTCCCGTGGCCTGCGTGGCGGTGGACGGCGCGGACAACGCCGCCATTCTGGCCGCCCAGATGCTGGCCCTTTCCGACGAGGCCCTGAGCGACCGGCTGGTGCAGTTCAAGGCCGGCATGGCCGCCGAGGTGGAAGCAAAGGATCATAAAATCCAAATGGAGGAGTTTTAATATGTCTTACGAGAAACTGGAGCAGCTCTACGAGGGCAAGGCCAAGAAGGTCTTCGCCACCAGCGACCCCAATGTTGTGATCGTGTCCTACAAGGACGACGCCACCGCCTTCAACGGCCTGAAGAAGGGCACCATCACCGGCAAGGGGGCCATCAACAACCGCATGACCAACAACCTGATGCGCCGCCTGGAGGAGAAGGGCGTGCCTACCCACTATGTGGAGGAGCTCAGCGACCGGGAGACCGCCGTGAAAAAGGTGTCCATCGTCCCCCTGGAGGTCATCATCCGCAACATCTCCGCCGGCTCCTTCGCCAAGCGCTTCGGCGTGGAGGAGGGCATCGTGTTCGACGCGCCCACCATCGAGTTCTCCTACAAGAATGACGACCTGGGCGATCCCCTCATGAACAGCTATCACGCCCTGGCTCTCAAGCTGGCCACCCAGGAGGAGATCGACCTGATCAAGAAGTATGCCTTTGCGGTCAACGACCTGCTGCGGGGCTTCATGAAGAAGATCGGCATTGATCTGGTGGACTTCAAGCTGGAGTTCGGCAAAACATCTGACGGCACCATTGTGCTGGCCGACGAGATCTCCCCCGACACCTGCCGCCTGTGGGACGAACAGACCCACGAGAAGCTGGACAAGGACCGTTTCCGCCGGGACATGGGCGGGGCCGAGGAGGCCTACGAGGAGGTCATGCGCCGCCTGATGGGGGATCAGTAATCCATGGGCGGTTTCTTCGGCGCGATTACCAAGCAGGACTGCGTGCTGGACGTGTTCTTCGGTACCGACTACCACTCCCACCTGGGCACCAAGCGGGGCGGCATGGCGGTCTACGACCGGAAGGATGGCTTTCAGCGGCAGATCCACAACATTGAAAACACCCCCTTCCGCACCAAGTTCGACAAGGATCTGGCGGAATTTCACGGCTGCTCCGGCATCGGCTGTATCAGCGACACCGATCCCCAGCCCCTGCTGGTGCGCTCCCACCTGGGCCTGTACGCCATCACCACCGTGGGCATCATCAACAATGCCGACGCGCTGGTGGAGCGTTATTTCTCCGACCACGGCCACCAGTTCATGGCCATGAGCTCGGGTAAAGTCAACGCCACCGAGCTGGTGGCCGCCCTTATCAACCAGAAGGACGATCTGATCTCCGGCATCCGCCACGCCCAGGACGAGATCGACGGTTCAGCCACCATTCTTATTCTGGATGCCGACGGCATCCTCGCCGCCCGTGACAAGCTGGGCCGCCTGCCCGTGCTCATCGGCCAGGGCGAAAACGGCTGCTGCGTCTCCTTCGAGTCCTTCGCCTACCATAAGCTGGGCTACCATGACGCTTACGAGCTGGGCCCCCGGGAGATCGTACGGGTCACGGCCGGCGGCTGGAAGACCCTCTCCCCCGCCGGAGAGCAGATGAAGATTTGCGCCTTCCTTTGGACCTACTACGGCTACCCCAACTCCAACTACGAGGGGATGAATGTGGAGGTCATGCGCTACCGCAACGGGGAGATCATGGCCCGGGACGAGGTACACCGGGGCCAACTGCCCAAGGTGGACTATGTGGCCGGCGTGCCCGACTCAGGCGTGCCCCATGCCATCGGCTTTGCCAACCGCAGCGGCAAGCCCTTTGCCCGCCCCTTCGTCAAATACACCCCTACCTGGCCCCGCTCCTTCATGCCCACCAGCCAGGAGGCCCGCAACCAGGTGGCCAAGATGAAGCAGATTCCCGTGCCCGAGCTCATTGAGGGCAAGAAGCTGCTCTTTGTGGACGACTCCATCGTCCGGGGCACCCAGCTCCGGGAGACCGTGGAATTCCTCTACGAGTCCGGCGCTGAGGAGGTCCACATGCGCTCGGCCTGTCCGCCCGTCATGTACGGCTGCAAGTACCTGAATTTCTCCCGCAGCAACTCCGACATGGAACTGCTGGCCCGGCGAACCATCCAGGAGCTGGAGGGGGACGAGGGGCAGCAGCATATCGAGGAATACGCCGACGCCTCCACGGAGCGCGGCAGATGCATGCTCCGCGCCATCTGCGAGAAGCTGGGCTTCGACTCTCTGGGCTACCAGTCCCTGGACGGCCTGCTGGAGGCCATCGGCATCGACCGGGACAAGATCTGCACTTACTGCTGGACGGGGAAGGAGTAAAAACGCTCCAAGGGGGACGCTGTCCCCCCTGGATACCCCCCCGCGCCGCCCCCGGCGGCACAGCGGGTTTGATCCCCCCTCACCCGCGCACGGCGCAGGTGGTCGCCCGCCGATGGCGGAGCAAGCAGCGGCGTACTCCGGCGAACTGAATTCGCCTGCGGACCTCTTTTGCAATTCTTTTACCCGCAAAGCGGGTAAAACTCTGCAAGGCTTTTTCCTCTACCCCAGCGCCCCATTTCCTCATTGTTATCTGGAGGTTTTGACATGAAGAACTCCCATTCCGAATCCTACGCCGCCGCCGGCGTGGACGTCACCGCCGGCTACGAGGCGGTCAACCGCATCAAGCCCCTGGTGGAGTCCACCTACATTCCCGGTGTCATGGGCTCTCTGGGCGGCTTCGGCGGCCTGTTCGCCCCCAATGTGGCGGGCATGAAGAAGCCCGTCCTGGTCTCCGGTACCGACGGCGTGGGCACCAAGCTGAAAATCGCCTTTCTCATGGATAAGCACGACACCGTTGGCATCGACTGCGTGGCCATGTGCGTCAACGACATTATCTGCTCCGGTGCCTCTCCCCTGTTTTTCCTGGACTACGTGGCTGTGGGAAAGAATGTGCCCAGCCGCATCGAGGCCATCGTCTCCGGCGTCACCGAGGGCTGCCGCCAGGCCGGCTGCGCCCTCATCGGCGGCGAGACCGCCGAGATGCCCGGCTTCTACCCCGAGGACGAGTATGATCTGGCCGGCTTCTCCGTGGGTCTGGTGGACGAGTCCGACATGATCGACGGCTCCACCCTCTGCGAAGGGGATCTGCTCATCGGCCTGTGCTCCAACGGCGTCCACTCCAACGGCTTCTCCCTGGTGCGCAAGGTGCTGCTGGACAACCCCAAGGCTCTGGATATCTATGTCTCCGAGCTGGGCCGCACCATCGGCGAGGAGCTGCTGCGCCCCACCCATATCTACGTAAAATCCATCCAATGCCTGCGCCAGCACGGCGTAACTGTCAAGGCCATCAGCCACATCACCGGCGGCGGCCTGTATGAGAATGTGCCCCGCATGATGAAAGAGGGCCTCACCGCCCGCATCCGCACCGCCTCCTACCCCGTGCCCGCCATCTTCGAGCTCATTCAGAAGTCGGGTGACATCCCCGTGCGGGACATGTATAACACCTTCAACATGGGCATCGGCCTGGTCATCGCCATCCCCAAGGATCAAGTGGGCCACGCGCTGGACGTGCTGGCCCGGGCGGGCGAGCAGTCCTACGTCATCGGCGACGTGATCAAGGGCGACGCCGGCGTGGAGCTGGTCTGAGGGCAGGGCGCATGGTACGAATTGCCGTCTTGGTTTCCGGCGGGGGCACCAACCTCCAGGCACTGATCGACGCCCAGAGCCGGGGTGAGCTGAAAAACGGCCGCATCGCCGCCGTGCTCTCCTCCCGGCCCGACGCCTACGCCCTGGAGCGGGCCGCCCGGGCCGGCATCCCCGGCTATGTGGTGGCCCGGAAAGACTTCGCCTCCAACCGGGAGATGACCGTGGCCCTGGTGGACAAGCTCCGTGAGCTGAATATCGGGCTGGTGGTGCTGGCCGGCTTCCTGCACATCCTTACCGGGGAGATGGTGGCCGCCTTCCCCAACGCCATCCTCAACGTCCACCCCGCCCTCATCCCCTCCTTCTGCGGCGCGGGCTACTACGGCCTCCACGTCCACGAGGCCGCCCTGGCCTACGGCGTGAAGCTCACGGGCGCTACCGTCCACTTCGTCAATGAAGAGCCCGACGGCGGCCCCATCGTCCTTCAGAAGGCGGTGGAGATCCTGGAGGGGGACACCCCCGAGGTACTCCAGCGCCGGGTGATGGAGCAGGCGGAGTGGCATATCCTCCCCCAGGCCGTCTCCCTGTTCTGTGAGGGGCGGCTCCGGGTGGAGGGAAGGATCGTCCATATTTTATAATTTCATAGGAGGTATGGAGACATGAGCGATCTGCGTCTTCTGGCACTTGTCCTCAGCGGCGGTTTCCTGTTCTTTGGTGGAATCTGGCTTGGCGGAGACTACGGGCTCGCTCTGTTGCTGCTTGGCTTGGTCGTTCTGCTGGTTCCTGTTGTTCTGGCGTGTATTTCCCTGATCCGCTGGCTGGTACCTCCTAGCCAAAGCTCTCATGAGTAGTCCAGGTAGGAGATGTCTTCATATGAAACGAACCGCAGTCATTGTAATCCTATCTTTGCTTGCAGCATTCGTATTTTCTGCCTGCGCGCCCGCAGCCCCCAGCGGTCAAACGCCTGAATTTTTGAATGACATCGGGAAAACACTCATCGAATTAAAAAATGAGCATCCAGAAGGCGAAATAATTGAAAGCTTAGATTCATCCCCAGATTGTGCCGCTATATGCTTTGGGGAGCCGGAGGCGGAATATGCTTATTACTTTTTCGGAACGCAGAGCGGCGATTCTGAAAAGGCCATGAGCGAATGTGAGGAACAGCTGAAATGTGCGGGCTTTGTCACCACCGCAAACATACTTTTCCCAGACATGGAAGATGACATGTCCTTTGAAGATTTTTTCTCCTTGATCGGTGTGGACGATTATGAGTATTTCGGGGAAGATACGCTTGCAGCAGGTTGGTTAAGATTCATGTATCAAGATATGGAAGTAATGGTGAATACAAACGAAATGACTCCTGGCCGCGGATTACATTTTAATTTTACAGGAGCAGAAATCGTGAAGCGTGATGCTCCGGTGTCGATTGCAGACCCAGAAATATTAAATACCAATAGTGACCTAGCGGGTGCAGTTATGTTCGATGAAACTATTTTGTTAGAACATATTGCTGCAACTGGTATGTGCATTTCTTTCCCGAGGGATTGTCGAATAATACATCCCCCTGTCTGTAGACTTATTTCAAGAATTCCTCACAAATGTTACATTCAGCAAGGCAATAACAGTATGATATCGTAGAATGGAGATTATCATGAAAAACCTGGATCTTACCGCGCTGCTACGCGGCAACCCCTATCCCGGACGCGGCATCGTGCTGGGCAGCTCCCCCGACGGGGAGAAGTCCGTCATTGCCTATTTTATCATGGGACGCAGCGAGAACTCCCGCAACCGGGTCTTCGTGGAGACCCCTGACGGCATCCGCACCCAGGCCTTTGACCCCTCCAAAATGACCGACCCCTCCCTTATTATCTACGCCCCTGTGCGGGTGTTCGGCACCTCCACCATCGTCACCAACGGCGACCAGACCGACACCATCCGCGAGGGACTGGCCGCGGGCAAGACCTTTGCCCAGGCCCTCCACACCCGGACCTTTGAGCCCGACGCCCCCAACTACACCCCCCGTATCTCCGGGCTGGTGAAAAAGAACGGTGACTACACCCTGTCCATCCTCAAGAGCGCGGACGGCGATCCCGCCTCCTGCCGCCGGTATTTCTTCGCCTATGAGGCCCCCCGCGCCGGGCAGGGCCATTTCATCCACACCTACATGGGCGACGGCACCCCCCTGCCCTCCTTTGTGGGGGAACCGGAGCAGGTGGAAATCCCCTGCGGCACCCCCGCGGAGTTTGCCGATCTGTTGTGGGACAGCCTCAACCCGGAGAATAAGGTCTCTCTCTTTGTGCGCTACATCGACCGGAAAACCGGAGATTGGGAGACTGTGATCAAAAACAAGCATGCATCAGCCTGACGGACGGCCGCAGGCCGCCCCAGATACACACAGTCCGAGGGCGGCCCGCGGCCGCCGCTCACTTGACGGAGGTTTATCGCAATGACAGAACTGGAACTGAAATACGGCTGCAACCCCAACCAGAAGCCGGCCCGCATCTTTATGGAGGAGGGCGAGCTGCCTATCCAGGTGCTCAACGGCAAGCCGGGCTACATCAACTTTCTGGACGCCTTCAACTCCTGGCAGTTGGTGAAAGAACTGAAGGAGGCCACCGGCCTGCCCGCCGCCGCATCCTTCAAGCACGTCTCCCCCGCTGGCGCCGCCGTGGGTACCCCCCTCACCGACGTGGAGCGGAAAATCTACTTTGCTGAGGATATGGAGCTCTCCCCCATCGCCTGCGCCTATGTCCGCGCCCGGGGCGCTGACCGGCTGTGCTCCTACGGCGACTGGGCCGCCCTCTCCGATGTGTGCGACGCCGACACCGCCCGCTACCTGGCCCTGGAGGTATCCGACGGCGTGATCGCCCCTGGCTACACCGACGAGGCCCTGGCCATCCTCAAAACCAAGCGCAAGGGCGGCTATAATGTGGTGCAGATCGACCCGGACTATGCCCCCAAGGCCGTGGAGCACAAGGACGTCTTCGGTATCACCTTCGAGCAGGGCCGCAACAGCTTCGCCATCAACGAGGCCCTGCTGGACAACATCGTCACCGACAACAAGGAGCTGCCCGAGTCCGCCAAGCGGGACATGCTCATCGCCCTCATCACCCTGAAGTACACCCAGTCCAACTCCGTCTGCTATGTGAAGGACGGCCAGGCCATCGGCGTGGGCGCGGGCCAGCAGAGCCGCATCCACTGTACCCGTCTGGCGGGGAACAAAGCGGACAACTGGCTCCTGCGGCAGCATCCCAAGGTGCTGGGCCTCTCCTTCGTGGACGGCATCCGCCGTCCCGACCGGGACAACGCCATCGACGTCTACCTCTCCGACGAGTACGAGGACGTGCTGGCCGACGGCGTGTGGCAGAACACCTTTAAAATCCGGCCCGAGGTGCTCACGGCGGAGGAGAAAAAGGAGTGGATCGCCCGCCAGTCGGGCGTGACCGTGGGCTCCGACGCCTTCTTCCCCTTCGGCGACAATGTGGAGCGTGCCCGCAAGAGCGGCGTACAGTACATCGTCCAGCCCGGCGGCTCCATCCGGGACGACCACGTCATCGCCACCTGCAACAAGTACGGCATCGTCATGGCCTTTACCGGGATGCGGCTGTTCCACCACTAATGGAGGCACACCGCTACGGTCTGAGCGCCGCCGCTCTCAAATGTCTGGCCGCGCTGTTTATGCTGGTGGATCATATCGGGATGGTCTTTCCCACCATGCTGACCGAGCTGGGCCTGCCCACCTGGGCGGATGGGCTGCCCCGGCTCATCGGGCGGCTGGCCTTTCCCATTTTCGCCTACTTCGTGGCCGAGGGCTGCCGCCGCACCCGCTTCTTCCACCGCTATCTCATCCGGCTGGGAGCGTGTGCCCTTCTCTCCCAGGCGCCCTTCACCCTGGCCACCGGCGTCTGGGGCGGAAGTGTGCTCCTCACCTTCTTCCTCAGCGCCGGAGCCATCTATGGCTATGAGCGTCTGTCCAAAGCAGAGCACGGCCCGGCCGTGTCGGCCATTCCCCTGTTCGCGGCCTGTGCGCTGGCACTCCTGCTCAACGTGGACTACGGCTTCCCCGCCGTGCTCCTGATCTTCGCCCTTTACCTCTGCGGTGATAATCGCCGCCGAAAGCTGCTCTGTCTGGGAGCCGGTCTGGCTCTCCTCTATCTGCTCTACCAGCCCCTGATAGGGCTGCTCTCCCTCCCACTGTTCCGGCCGGACTGGATGGCGGGCTATCTGCTCCATGCCCTCCCTGTGTTCGCTCTCTACGCATTGTGCGCCGAGGCATCCCTCCTTCTGTTGGCCTGGTACCGTGGGCAATTGGGTGTGCAGAGCAAGTGGTTCTTTTATGTGTTCTATCCCGCGCACCTGCTGGGCCTATGGGCCCTGGGGCTGGCGCTGAATTGAGGTGTAAGCAATGAATGTTTTGATTGTCGGCGGCGGCGGGCGGGAGCACGCCATCGCCTGGGCACTGTCTAAAAGTGAGCAAGTGGAACAGCTTTACTGCGCCCCCGGCAACGGCGGTATCGCCGCCCTGGCCCAGTGCGTCCCCCTCTCCGCCACCGACGTGGATGGAGTGGTGGCCTGGGCCCAGGCCCATTCCATTGATTTTGTGGTGGTGGCGCCGGACGATCCCCTCGCCCTGGGCATGGTGGATGCCCTGGAGGATGCGGGCATTCCCGCCTTCGGCCCCCGGGCGGACGCCGCCATCATCGAGGCCAGCAAAATCTTTTCCAAGAATCTGATGGCCAAGTACCACATTCCAACCGCAAAGTATCAAACCTTTACAGAGCTCGCCCCTGCTCTGGCCTACATTGAGGCCGAGGGCGCGCCCATCGTGGTGAAGGCTGACGGCCTGGCCCTGGGCAAGGGCGTTATCGTGGCCCAGACGGTAGCCGAAGCCCAGGAGGCCGTCCGCTCCATGATGGACGGTCGCAAGTTCGGCCAGGCCGGCGCCAGGGTGGTCGTCGAGGAGTGTATGACCGGCCCGGAGGTCACCGTGCTGGCCTTCTGCGACGGGGAGCATCTGGTTCCCATGCCCTCCTCCCAGGATCACAAGCGGGCCTTTGACGGCAACCAGGGCCCCAACACCGGCGGCATGGGCGCCATCTCCCCCTCTCCCAACTACACGCCCGAGGTGGCCCGCCGCTGTATGGAGGAGATCTTCCTGCCCACGGTGGCCGCCCTCAAGGCGGAGGGCCGCCCCTTCCAGGGAGTGCTCTACTTTGGCCTGATGCTCACCCCCGACGGCCCCAAGGTGGTGGAGTACAATGCCCGCTTCGGCGATCCCGAATGCCAGGCGGTGCTCTCCCTGCTGGAGACCGATCTGCTGGACATCTTCCTGGCCTGCCGTAACGGCACTTTGGACCATCTGAACATCCGGTGGAAGGACGGGGCGGCCTGTTGTCTGGTGCTGGCCTCCGGCGGCTACCCCGGCTCCTACGCCAAGGGTCTGCCCATCACCGGCCTGGAGGATGCCGGACAGCAGGCCGTGGTTTTCCATGCGGGCACCAAACTGGGAGACGACGGCACGGTGTTCACCAACGGCGGCCGGGTGCTGGGCGTCACCGCCACCGGGCCGGATCTGAACGCCGCGATCGACAGCGCCTACGCCGCCGCGGGGCACATCCACTTCCAGGACATGCACTTCCGCACCGACATTGGCCGGGTTTGAAGCCCTTGCGCCCCAAGGGGTGCTACTGCTGGTTGTCAAATTGGATGCTCCGGTTGGTTGCGTCTATCCGGGCCGTTCTGCTAAGATGAGCCCAAGAAAAAAGGAGGTTCATCACCATGGAATTTCGTGAACGGCTCTACCAGCTCCGCAAAGGGCGGGGCATCTCCCAGGAGGAGTTGGCCCACACCGTAGGGGTCTCCCGGCAGGCGGTACAGAAGTGGGAGGCGGGGGCCGCCACCCCGGATCTCAACAACCTGTCCGCCTTGGCCGACTATTTTGCCGTCAGTTTGGACTATCTGGTGCGGGGAATCGAGCCCGAAAAGCCCGCAGCCCCTTCCCCTCAGCAGGCTGTCATCCAAAACTACTATAGAGGCTGGCGCTATGAGTACCGCAGCCGCCGCACTCTCTTCGGCCTTCCTCTGGTTCATATCAATCTGTGTGACCGCAGTCTGTGTCGGGCCAAGGGGGTCATCGCCATCGGCAACGTGGCCACCGGCCTGATAGCCATCGGAGGCTTTTCCGCCGGTCTGCTGACCTTGGGCGGATTCAGCGCCGGTCTGCTGGCTCTGGGCGGCCTCGCCGCTGGGGGGATCTCCCTCGGCGGCCTGTCCGTGGGCCTGCTGGCTGCCTTGGGCGGGGCGGCATTCAGCCTAGGAATTGCCTTCGGCGGCGGCGCTGTCAGCGGCTATGCGGCCCTGGGCGGGGCGGCGGTGGGGCAGTACGCCGCCGGGGGCACTGCGTTCGGCTCCACCCTCGCTATCGGACGGGACGCATATTCCTCTGCCGCCGGTCTGGCTCTCACCCTGGAGCAGCTTCACGGCTACTCCCCCGAGGTCCTGTTCCAGATGATCCACGCCCAGCTCCCCGAGGCCCCTGAGTGGGTCGTCCGCCTGCTTCTCTGCGTTTGTCCCTGAAAAAGAGCCCTTGCGCGGCCGCGCAAGGGCTCTTCCCTTATCTGTCTTCTCTGTAAGCTGAACTGTGTCCACCCGTCCCGGTGCCCCTATCATCACCGTTGAGAAATCTCCATGTATAGAAGGGGATACGGCGCTCCCTGTTCATCGCAGTCTGTCCTTTTATATACACAGAATCCCATGTGCTCATAAAAACCCTTTGCCTCTGGGTTCTGTTCATTGACCGTCACGCTCTTAACCCCACAATGCTTCATCCCATATTCAACGAGCAGCCTTCCCAAGCCGTTTCCCCGTTTGTCCGGAACGAGAAACAGCATTTCAAGGCGGCCGCCATCTACTCCCATAAATCCGACCGGAGCTCCGCTTTCCTCTCTGGCGATGACAAGCCTTGGAACCAAATTCAGCGCCCCGGGAACGTATTCCTTGATCTGTTCTATTTCACGGCTGGATAAAAAGTGGTGCGTTGCCCTCACGGACTGCTCCCAAATTTTCAGAAGCTGCTGGAGCAATGCAGGCTGCCGTTCCTTCACTTCCGCTATTTCCGTATCCTCACCCCATTTGATTGCATTTCCAACATCAGCCTGCCACACAAATGCTGCGGCTTCGGTCAGCCGGCTTGCTTATTTCTCATCCAGTGGGAGTGGGTCCGGTGCACGGTGGGTCAGCTCGGCACAGCAGGACTTGGTCAGCTTGTCCAGTCCCTCATCCTGGCGGGCCAGCTCCCCGGAGATCTGCTCCAGCGTCTGCCGCACCTGGTCCAGCTCTCCACAGGCCCTGGAAACCGCCGCGTCCATATCAGCGCGCAGGCGGCCGTAATTCCCCTGTACCCGGTTCAGCCACTGCTCCACCTCGGCCCGTGTCTTGCGGATGCGCTCCTCCGCCTCCGCCTGAACCGCCTGGGCGCGGCAGTGGGCCTCCAGCTCGATACCGGCGGTGCGGTCCTTCACCTTCTCATAGGCCGCCGCCGCCGGCCCAGCCTTGGCCAGCTTTTCCTCGCTCTCCTTCAGCCGGGCCTCGGTATCGGCCAACCGCTGCTTCGCCTTCTCCAGCTCTTCCTCCAGCAGGGAGATCTCCAGCTTGCGCTCCTCCGCCTCCTTGTGGGCGGCGGCCAGCTCCCCCCGCAGGGCCTGGAGCTCCTTCTCCTTGGCCTCCGTCTGGGCCTGGGCCGCGGCGATCTCCTCCGCCTGGGCCGCCTGGGCCGCCTCGGTCTCCGCCAGCTCCCGCCGGACAGCCTCCAGCTTCTCCCGGTGCTCCTGGTTCGACGTCTCAATATAATTCAGCACATCCTGCTTCTGAAACCCGCCAAAGGTGGACGTGCGGAACTGAAGTTCGGTGTCGCTCATACGGCACACCCCTTTTCTACAGAATCAGAGTTATTTTATCACAATTCCCGCTATAACACAAGCGCCACCCAGACCATAGCTATCTGCACAATTCTTTCTTCTCCCTACTTGCGGTTTTGCGCAAAATCAACTATAATTATAGTTAATATTACGGCAAAATGTCCGGTCTATCGGGCTGATCCGGCGGTATTCTACGTTCAGAAGCATTTGAGAACGGAGGTAGTTTTCCCATGACCTATCTGGCCCACATTGCCGGCGACGGCCGGAAACAGACGGCGGCGGAGCACCTCAACGGGACGGCGGAGCGTTGCGCTCTCTTTGCCGCTCCCTTCGGCGCGGAGGAGCTGGGGCGGCTGGCCGGCCTGAGCCACGACCTCGGAAAATACTCCATGGAATTTCAGCGCCGCCTTGCCGGCGGCCCCAAGGTGGATCACGCCACCGCCGGCGCCTTTGCCTGCTGGCGTATGGGGCAGCCTCTCGCCGCCTTTGCGGCGGCGGGACACCACGGCGGCCTCCCGGACGGAGGCACTCAGGGGGACTCCCCGGATGCCGGAACCTTTTTGGGACGGATGAAGCGCGCGGAACGGGGCATGCTGCCCGACTGCTCCCCCTGGACGGAAGAGATCGCCCTCCCCTCCCCCGCTCCTCCCCCCTGCGGCGCGGAGCCGCTGTCCCTGATGTTCTTTACCCGGATGCTGTTTTCCTGTCTGACGGACGCGGATTTCCTGGACACCGAGGCCTTTATGGACGGCTCCCCCCGGCCGGAGCACCCCGCTCCTCTGGATGACCTTTGGGAGCGGCTCCAGCGCCATATCTCCGGCTGGTTTCCCCCTCAGGGAGAGCTGAACTCCCGCCGCTGCGCCGTTCTGGAGCAGTGTATCCGGATGGGCAAAACCCAGCCCCCCGGCCTGTTTACCCTCACCGTCCCCACCGGGGGCGGAAAGACGGTGGCCTCTCTGGCCTTCGCCCTGGCCCAGGCTAGGGCCAGGGGACTGCGGCGGATCATCTATGTGATCCCCTACACCTCCATCATCGAGCAGACCGCCCAGGAGTTCCGAACCATCCTGGGGGCGGAGAACGTGCTGGAGCACCACTCCAACGCCGCCTATGAAATCGACGCCGAGGCCACTCCAAAAACGGTCCGCCTGGCCCAGGCCGCGGAGAACTGGGACATGCCCGTGGTGGTGACCACGGCGGTGCAGTTCTTTGAATCCCTCTATGCCAACCGCCCCTCCCAGTGCCGCAAGCTCCACAACCTGGCCGGAAGCGTCATTCTCTTCGACGAGGCCCAGCTGCTCCCCCTCCCCTGCCTGCGGCCCTGCGTCCACGCCATCGCCCAGCTCGTTCAGCATTACGGCGCTTCCGCCGTCCTCTGTACCGCCACCCAGCCCGCACTGGGGCCGCTCTTTGCAGAGTTCCTGCCCGGCCGTCCGGCGGTGGAGCTCTGTCCGCCGGAGCTGTGTCCCCCGGAATCCTTCCGCCGGGTGTGCTTCCGCCAGGCGGGCCGGCTGGACTGGGACACACTGTCCGGACAGCTCCAGCAGCACGAGCAGGTGCTCTGCGTTGTCAACAGCCGCAAGAGCGCCCAGGAGATCTTTACGCGGCTCTCCGGCGAGGGGAACTTTCACCTCTCTACCCTCATGTATCCCGCCCACCGGCGCGCCAAGCTGGAGGAGATCCGCCGCCGGCTCAAGGAGGGGCTCCCCTGCCGGGTGATCTCCACCTCCCTGATTGAGGCCGGGGTGGATGTGGACTTTCCCGCCGTGTTCCGGGAAGAGGCGGGCCTGGACTCCATCCTCCAGGCCGCCGGCCGGTGCAACCGGGAGGGCAAGCGCCCCGTCTCGGAGAGCATCGTCACCCTTTTCCGGGGGGAGGCCGCCCCGCCGCCTCTGTTCCAGACCGCCATCGGCGCGGGCCGCATGGTGCTGGAGCAGTATGACGACATCGCCTCCCGGGAGGCGATCCAGGCCTACTTCCATACGCTGCTGGAGCTGAAGGGGGCGGAAGCGCAGGACATATATGGTATTCTGCCCAAGATTCGCACGGAGCTGTTCCCCTTCCAGTCCGTGGCGGAGCGCTTCCACATGATCGACAGCCCCACCCGGACGGTCTACATCCCATTGGGCGCGGGCGCGGAGCTGGTCGGATGGCTTCGGGCCGGAGAGCGGAGCCGGACGCTGTTCCGCCAGCTCGGCCAATACGGCGTATCTATCTACGAAAACCACTTCGCCGCCCTGGACCAGGCCGGGGATCTGGAGCGGCTGGAGGATGGCTCCGCCATCCTTGCCACCCTGTCCCTCTATTCAGAGGAAACCGGGCTGTCCCTGGAGGTGGACTGTGGGAAAGCCTTCTTTGTCTAAACAGCAGGGGAGCGGAGACGCTTCCGTCTCCGCTCCCCTGTGCCTCCTAATTAATATACATTTCTATATTTCAATCCACGCATGTTGCGACAGAAAATATTATATCACATGTGTCAACAAAAATTCATAGATATGTATTTTAAATAGTTTGACAGATGACTAACTCTGATGTATAATATAGTCGTCTAAATGAATAGACGCAGGATGGAACGCCGGGCAGACGTGAGGTCTCATTCACTCTCTACTCCGTCTGCCGGTGCTTCCCCTGTCCAAACAATATATTATGTATTATGAAAGGAGTGAACGCCTATGTCCATTCAGCTGGAGGTCTGGGGGGATTATGCCCTCTTTACCCGCCCGGAGATGAAAGTAGAACGGGTGAGCTACGATATCATGACCCCCTCCGCCGCCCGGGGGCTGGTGGAGGCCATCTACTGGCATCCTGGGCTGAAGTGGATCATCGACCGCATCCATGTGTGCGCTCCCATCCGCTTCACCAACCTGCGGCGCAACGAGGTCAAGTCCACTCTCTCCGCCCGCTCGGCCCGGACGGTGATGGAGCGGGGCAAGGGGGAGCTGTATCTGTGCACATCCGACGACATTCAGCAGCGGGCCGCCCTGCTGCTGCGGGATGTGCGGTATGTTATTGAGGCCCATTTTGACATGACCAGTCAGGCCGCCCCCGGAGACAATCCGGGCAAGTTTCAGGACATTGTCAAGCGCCGCATCAAAAAGGGGCAATTCTACCACCAGCCCTGCTTCGGCTGCCGGGAGTTTCCAGCCCATTTCCGCTGGTGCGAGGAGCTACCCCCCTGCCCGAAGGAGCTGCTGGGAGAGCGCGATCTGGGCTGGATCCTGTGGGATATGGACTATACAAATCCGGAGGATATCCGCCCCCTGTTCTTCCGCGGCACCCTGCGGGACGGGGTGCTGGAGGTGCCCGCCCGGGACAGCGGGGAGGTGCGGGGATGATTTTGCAGGCGTTGACCCAGTATTACGAAACTCTGGTGCAGGCAGGCGTGCTTGCCGGCCCCGGCTGGGGGCCGGTCAAGGCCTCCTATGCACTCTCTATCGCCGCAGACGGGACGCTAGAGCAGGTTACGTCCATTCAGACGGAGCAGCTCCGAGGGAAAAAGACTGTGCTCGCCCCCCAGGTGCTCACGCTCCCTGCTCCGGTCAAACGCACAGTAGGGATCGCCGCCAATTTTCTGTGCGATAACTCCGGCTACATTTTGGGCGCAGACAATAAGGGCAACCCTCAGCGCTCCCTTGCGTGCTTTGCCGCCTGCAAGGCGCTTCATACCTCTGTTTTGGGGAGTGTGGATTCCCCCTCCGCTCAGGCCCTGCTGGCCTTCTTCCGCACCTGGATCCCGGAGTATACACTGGAGCATCCCGCTCTGGCAGAGTATCGGGAGGACATACTGTCCGGGGCCAATCTGCTCTTCCGTTATAATGGAAGCTATATCCATGAAGATCCCGAGATTCGGCGTGCCTGGGAGCGCCGCTATCGCGCCGATACCGACAGCCCAAGAGGTATCTGCCTCGTCACCGGCGAGGAAGGGCCGGTGGAGTCCGTTCACCCGGCCATCAAGAATGTGTCCGGCGCCCAATCCAGCGGCGCAGCTCTGGTCTCTTTCAACGCACCGGCGTTCTGTTCCTACGGCAAGGAGCAGAACCTCAACGCCCCTACCGGCAAATACGCCGCCTTCGCCTATACGGCCGCCCTCAATTACCTGCTGGCCGACCGGGAGCACGTCTACCGGCTCGGGG
>OGMW01001218.1_pt1 | contig 23815 bp, 17 predicted proteins | sample 1573281 | NCBI WGS metagenome assembly OGMW01 (sample SAMEA2581907, study PRJEB24529) | metagenome | biome: Human gut stool | place: China | collected 2011 | reverse complement strand
AACTGGTTAGGAATTCTCAATCAGATTTTTCTTCCACATATATGCCTCAAGAGCCAAAAATTTTGTAGTTTTTGGACATAAAAATACTCTTAGCTGAAACTGAAACTAATCGTAAAGAATATTTTAACATTTTTTCATTGATAAAAATAATTTCCTGCATAAATCACTCCATCGTTGGGTATGAACGCCGAAAGTGCCTTTTTAAGTCCCATCTTTCTAGGGGTTTACCCTAAGAAATGATGCTAAAATCCGTGCAATAAACATCCTCTGAAAAACATGACCAGTAAGAATTCAAAACTTTTTCTCGTGCTTCTTTGCGGCACGATGTCTGCCTTCGGTCCGTTCATGATGGACCTTTATCTGCCGGCGCTCCCCGAGCTGCAGAGTTTTTTCAACACCAGTGCCTCGCTTACGCAGGTCTCGCTGATGACCTCTATGGTGGGGCTCGGCGCGGGACAGCTTCTGCTCGGGCCAATCAGTGACAAATTCGGGCGCAAAAAGCCTCTGCTGCTCTCGCTGCTTGTCTACACCCTTGCCTCAATCGCGCTGGTGTTCTCGCCGAACATCCATGTGCTCATCACACTCAGAGCGATCCAGGGGCTTGCGGCATCCGGGGCAGTTGTAATGTCACGTGCCATTGCCGCCGACCTGTACAGCGGCCGTGAGCTCGGTAAATTCTTTGTCATGCTGATGACGGTTCACGGACTCGCCCCGGTGCTCTCTCCGATGGCTGGCAGTGCACTGCTCACGTTCACGGACTGGCGCGGGGTGTTCGTTTCGCTCACGCTGCTCGGGATTGTTCTGATCGCAGCCGTCTTTAACTTCGTGGAATCGCTTCCAGCAGAGCACCGTCTCAAGGGATCCATCTTCAAGAGTTTTCTCGTCTACCCGAAAATCTTTGCCAACAAGACCTTCATGAGTTTTGTCACGATGCAGGCGCTGGGATTTGCCGGGCTGTTTGCCTACATTTCCTCCTCGCCCTTTATCTTTCAGAAGATTTTCGGTATGGCTCCGCTCGCATTCAGTATGTGTTTCGGTGCAAACGGGCTGGCAGTGATGACTGGCGCACAGATTACCCAGCGGACAAACCGCAGTATGGCCCTCAAAATCGGCGTGCTGACTTTTGTGCTCTCCACGCTTTACCTGGCGTTTGCACTTAACACGGGGCTCTCGGTGTACTTTGTCGAACCGGGATTCTTTGTGATGGCACTCTCTCTGGGTTGCATTTTCCCGACAGTGTCTATGCAGGCTATGGCTGCGGAGCGAAAGAATGCCGGCAGCGCCTCCGCGCTTCTCGGGTTCTGTCCTTTCCTCTTCGGCGCCGTTGTTTCGCCCCTGGTGGGGCTCGGTAACATCCTGCTTCCCACCGGGATTATTCTTGCCCTCTCGGGCTTTGCTGTGCTCTTTTTGTATTTCGTTGTGAAAGACAAACTCAACTTCAGCTGAAGAGTTGACCGGCTGGCAGACATGGGTTTAGCCGTGTCTGCCAACTCCTGAGGCTACGGACAGCGGACGGCGACGGGAGAATTGTTAAGTCTCCGTGTGCCTCAAATCCGGATACCTGTACTACAATAAAGACCTTTTTAACAAACTTCCCCGGCCCTGGGGCTGTATTCCTCTGCGGCCTGAATTGCCATGACAACAAGTGAAAAAATCATTGAGCGTCTGAAAAGCGCTGGCGTTCCCTTTAAATCCAACGACAACATTGCTGATTTCATCACCGAGGAAGAACTCGCGGAACTCAAGACTGAAGTAACCGAAAAGGTTCGCAGTGTTCTTCGCAGTCTGGTCATTGACCTTGAAAATGACCCCAACATGGATGAAACTGCCGAACGAATCGCGAAGATGTATCTCGAGGAGACTTTTGTCGGCCGTTATACCGAGATGCCTAAGGTGACCTATTTCCCGAACGCCAAATCGCTCAACGATATGCTGATTGTCGGGAATATTCCTATCCGCTCGACATGCTCGCATCACTTTGCACCAATTATGGGCGAGGCCTGGATCGGGATTGTCCCGGGGGAAAAAGTCATCGGTATTTCCAAATTTTCCCGTCTCATCTCCTGGATCATGAACCGTCCTCAGATTCAGGAGGAGAGTACCGTCCAGATCGCGGACCTCCTTGAAAGCCTGATTCAGCCCAAGGGGGTTGCCGTTTATATCAAGGCGACTCACGCCTGTATGACCTGGCGCGGTGTGAAGGATCTCAGCTCCTGCATGACCACCATGGTGATGCGCGGCGTCTTTGAAAACGCCGACAAGCGCCGGGAATTTCTGGAGGCTGCCAAATGATCACCGCCAGCCGCTATCACGATATCTCCTGCGGTCATCGCGTTGCGAACCATGAATCCAAGTGCTCACATCTTCACGGGCACAATTACCGAATCACCTTTGACTGCACCGCGCAGGAGCTTGATGCTGTAGGGCGTGTGATTGACTTCTCAGTCATCAAAGACACGCTCTGTGCGTGGCTTGAGAACAACTGGGATCATCATTTCCTCGTCTGGGAAAATGACCCCATCCGCGATGCTCTCAAAGATATCGATCCCACAGTTGTCGTTGTCCCCTTCAATCCGACGGCGGAAAACATGGCCACCTATCTTGCCGAGGTCATTGCTCCCGAAGTGCTCTCCGGCACCGGAGTGCGCGTTGTACGCTGCACGGTAGAGGAAACCCGCAAGTGCTCTGCAACCTGGAGCTTCGGTAATGCCTTCTAATTTCTTTGTCAACGAGATTTTCTACTCGGTGCAGGGAGAGGGCATCAAAACCGGCATACCTGCAGTGTTCATCCGCCTGCAGGGCTGTCTGTGCCAGTGTCCCTGGTGTGATACCAAGTGGACCTGGAAGCTCGGCCGTGAGACTGATCTCAAGCTTGATGCCTGTTTCACAAAAGCCGACAGTGCGCATTTTGCCTCTGCGACAGCCTCCGAGATCGTAAGGGAAATCAAAACCCGTTTTCCTCAGACGCCGCTCGCGGTGATTACCGGCGGTGAACCCTGCCTTCAGCCCATTGATGAACTCTGCCGGGCGCTGCTTGAGGCCGGTCTTGCCGTTCAGATTGAAACGAGCGGCACTGAACCCGTCGTCGTGCCCGACGAGGTGTTTGTAACCATGAGCCCTAAAGTCGGAATGCCGGGCGGGCGCGAAATGCACCGGGCCTCGCTTTCCCGGGCTGATGAGATCAAGATGGTGCTTGGCAGTGAAGAGGACCTCAAGGTGCTCGACAGTCTTCTGACAGACTGCCGGCCCGATGTCATTATTTCCCTCCAACCGCTCAGCTGCGGGCGGGAATCCACCGAACTCTGCATCGCGACAGCACTCAAGCGCGGAGCACCCTATCGCGTGTCACTGCAGTCGCACAAATATCTGCAGGTGAGATAAAACCGAAAAAGGGAGTCTTTAAGATAGAGACTCCCTTTTCTTTTAGGCATGCGAGAAACCCAGTCCCATAATGCCGATGATAATCATCGAGAGACTTGCCAGACGGATAAGGTCGGCGGACTCGTTAAAGAGAAAAATCCCGATGAGTGCGGTGCCGACAGCACCGATACCGGTCCAGACCACGTAGGCTGTGCCCATGGGAATGTGTCGCGTGACCTGGTAGAGCAGGAAGATCGACAGCAGCATCGCCGTGAGCGAAAAACCGATCCACAGGTAGGTGCCTGTCACATTCTGGTTACTGTGAGCAATGGCACTCATTTTGAATCCGAGCGGCCAGCCAAGTTCACAGATACCGGCAATAATCAGAAAAATCCAGCTTATCATAATAGAAAACCTCCAATATCAGGTGGAGAAATTTTAATGTCTCCCTCTAGGGGTAGAGTCAAAACGCAAACGCCGCTCCGGTTTTTAAACTTACTCTGCCTTCTCCTGCAATTTGGGCTAAACTAACTGAGAGACCTGAAAACGAGGAGTGAGGTGGCAGAAATGGCAATAACTGATGACAGCATCCGCGGACTTTTCCGGATTGGAGAATTTTCAAAAGTCTCCGGTATCAGTATTAAAGCGCTGCGGCACTGGGATGACATGGGGCTGCTCAAGCCCGTCATTGTCGACTCGGAAAGCAAGTACCGGTACTACCGTCTCAGTCAGCTGCAGGACGTTGACCGCCTCAATATGATCAAGGCTCTCGGCATCCCAATGTCAAACCTGATGAACTGGGCAAAAGAGGCCGGGCACGAGAGCATTTCGGACTTTACCGGACAGGACTATTTCCGGCATGTTGAAGAAACAATCGCCCAGCAGAAGGCAGCTCTGGAATACGTGGAGAACTTTCTGGCCTCTCAGAAACGCCGTTATACCTATGAGTCAATGCTGAAATCCCGTGGCAGGCTCGAAGGCGTCAGCCCGTCGAAATACTATTTCAAAGAGCATATTTTCAGTACCGGCTGGGAAGAGGGGGTCAGGGAATATGACATCCTGACGGCGCTGTTTGGCTTCCCCAAGCGCTGCGGAACCCCCATGACCGGTATTGACTGGGGGTTCATGATCTCGCGGCAGCCCGGCACAGGGAATGTGGATATTTCCCTTTTCCTCGAGTCGCTGGTTACCACCCTTAAATCCCCTGTGCCGGAGGGCGTTGAACTATTCAAGACAGCTACGGCAAACTATCGCTCGACGCTCGACATCTCCAGGGAACCCCTTTGGGCGCTGGTACATAAGTACGGGCAGGCTGTGATGGAAAAACCGGGGACGGAACTCTGGGTTCATGTCTGCACACTGGTCGAATCTGCAGATCCTCAGATTGCACTAGAGTTCCGACTGTTACAGAAATAAGAGAGCCTATTGAAGCTCACATTTGTGAACGTTGACAAATCCGGATCTCTCCTGTAAATTTCCGTCGTTCAACTTCTTTTTTTGTTTTTTATGCACAAGCATCTGCTTAACGGCCGGGTTTTTCTGCTCTGGCTTCTGACAGTGACGCTGGCAGTGTTGCCTCTTCTGGCACCGCTGCCTGTGCTTGCGCATACGCCTCAGCAGCCGGTGACTGTTGAGCACTCCGCTCACGACTTCCACTGCTCTGAAATGAGCACACAGACTGAGATCGCATCAGTTTCGACTGATCATTCAGACAGCCACAGTCCCTGCTGCTCGCCCGATTTCCATCTCTGCTGCTCACCGCTCATCGCGATGGATAATCCGTTTACTGTCGTCACCCGCAACGATGCCCGCCGCGGGGAGTTCCCCGCCGTACTGCTCGAGGATCCGCAGACGACACCTCACGGACTCTACAGGCCGCCACTAGCCTGATCTCCAACCCCAAAACGTGTTTTCTTTTTCTGGACTCCTGAACTGCAGGGGTTCAGTACCTCTTCGTATCTGTAAATTTTGGAGATCAGTCATGTTGATGACGCACTATATGGAACTTTTGATGATCAACTCCCCGTGGAACCTGTTGATCTTTATGGCGCTGCCTGTTGTTCTTGCCGAAACCATTGCTATTACGGAGCTCGTCCTCCTTTTCAGCAAAAATGATCACCCCTTTGTAAAGGGGCTCAATAAAGTCTGCGGTGTACTCGCCGGGATCGTCTTCCTTGGAATTGGCGGCTACCTTATCCCCACCGTTGTTATTCCGGTGACCGCCGCCGGTGAATGGCGCACATGGGTCGACTGGCTTGCTGTACTGACGTATCTGCTCGCCGGCGTTCCGATGATTCTGATTGCTCTGCTTAATCTGAAAATCATCTTTGGCGGGGCTGGCGAACGCACACGCATGGGCTTTCACGTCGCCTGCGTGGCTGCCTTCCTCGTTCTCTCGCACATTGCCATGATCGCCGGTATGGCTGATCCGGCAGTCGCAGGCTGGCAGGGCAATGAGATGATGCACGAGATGGATCACAGCGCCCACAGTGCACCGATCGATCACAGCGCTCACATGCAGATGGACCACAGCCAGCACTAAAAAGCCGTTAAAACAAAACCCTGCAGATCAGAGTGACCTGCAGGGCAGAAAAGGCAAAAAGTATTACTGCCAGGTGTTGCAGACCTGGGGATTACCGGAGGTGAAGCCCCGTTTGAACCAGGTCTTGCGCTGCTCAGATGTGCCGTGCGTGAAGCTGTCAGGAACCACGCGACCGGTCGCTTCCTTCTGCAGTCGGTCATCACCAATGGCTGAAGCAGTGTCAAGCGCCTCATCGAGATCGCCCACCTCAAGGATCCCGGCCTTCTGCATGAAGTAGCCCCAGACCCCTGCGTAGCAGTCAGCCTGCAGTTCCATCTTCACCTGAATGGCATTGGCTTCCTTCTGGCTTACACGACTCTGCATATTGTGAACCTTCTCGGAAATTCCCTGCAGGGTCTGAACATGATGGCCGACTTCGTGAGCGAGCACGTAACCCAGTGCAAAGTCACCGCCGCCACCGTATTTTTTCTGCATATCCCTGTAGAAAGACAGGTCAATGTAAACCTTCTGGTCATTCGGACAGTAGAACGGCCCCATGGCAGACTGGCCTGTGCCGCAGGCGGTATTGGTATATCCGCTGTAGAGAACGAGTTTCGGGAACTGGTAGTTTTCACCGTTTTTCCTGAAAATCGCCGTCCAGACATCTTCCGTTGTCTTCAGAGCCACAGAACTGAATTTTGCCAGCTCCTGCTCCTGGGCAGTGAAGTTCTTCTGTGAGCTCTGCTGCGTCTGCTCGGCAACCGGCGCATCCACCGGCACACCGGTAATGAGCGGCGTGAGGTCAATGCCGTAGTAACCGGCAATGATCACAATAACAAGCACAATCAGACCGGTTTTCCCGCGCAGAGGGATCCCGCCCATTCGGGGACGACCGGAGCCTCCCCCCATAGGGAAGGGGAATCCGCCACCTTCACCCCGACGGTCCTCGACATTATTACTTTCAGGTTTATCTTGCCAGCGCATAGTGCAAACAAACTCAGGTAGTTAACAGTAAGTCCATTATAACGAACGACCCTGCGGCACAAGCAAAAAAGATTTTGCAGAGTGTGGAAGTGGTGTCAGAACAGAAAATCGCACAGATCCTCACTTATTCGCGATTTTTAACATTGATTTCCGTTTTGTATTACACAAATGACGTGACGGGAGAGCAAAGAAAAATAACCCGATAGAATGTCAATTCTAGGAGATTATTTTAGAATAGACGTATTGAAAAGTTGATTCCTATCCCGATGAAATCCGACGTCATTCTTTTTGAGAGCGCTGCGGTTGCGGAGCCGCCCGGTTCAAAACCCAATGCGGCGCTTGCCTATCTGGCGACACTGCACTCCGAGACAAGCCGCGCCGCCATGAAAAGCAAACTCAATGTGTTGGCGAGACTGGCAGGCTACGACTCGCTCCTCACTTGTGCGTGGGAGGCAATCCGACCCGAGCACGTGCTCGCTCTTCTTGAGGCACTCGAGCGGGAAGGGAAAAAAGGCAATACCGTGAACTGCTACCTCGCTGCGATCAAGGGGGTAGCGAAGGCCGCATGGCTCGTCGGCAGTATCTCTCATGAGACGATGTTAAGAATAGGTGCCATAAAGCAGCGCCGTTTTTCAAGACTGCCCGCCGGCCGCTCACTCTCAGCAGCAGAATCGGGAGCACTCCTTCACAGTTGTGACCAGCGGCACGATGCTATCGGTCGCCGGGACAAAGCCATTCTTGCCCTGATGCTTGGCTGCGGACTTCGCCGTGGTGAAATCCCGGAATTGCGCGCTGAGCATTACGATCGCGAAACCGGTGAGCTCACGCTGATCGGTAAAGGTGATAAAGAGCGAAAAGTTTATTTGCCTGATGAAGTGCAGGCGATATTAAACCTCTGGCTTTCAAAAGACAGAGGTTATGAAAAAGGACTCTTATTTGGCCGGATATTTAAAAACGGTCGACTTGATTTATCCCGTGCACTCGATGCAAGAAGTGTAGGGGATATTCTTGATTCACATAAAGATTCTGTACCGGGGGCAAACTTCACAGCGCATGATCTGCGCCGAACATTTGCAACCAGATTACTGCAAAATAACGTAGATATCGTGACAGTTCAAGGCATGATGGGACATTCAAGCGTTACCACAACGGCCAGATATGACCGGCGCGGAGAGGAATCCAAACGTCGTGCTTCAAGAAAGGTTTTCCTCTGATTAAAGGGGGATAAATCCGGATACTGTAAATGCATATTTTTCCCCGGTATCCTTGCTGATTCTTGATGATTTCGCTCAGACATTAAATAATGAGAGAATCCCGTTGAGGAGTTCTATTTATGTCTGAAAACTATTCTGTTAAACCCAAAATCCGTAAACTGCCCGGAGAATTGAGCTCTGTTCTGCTCGCCGGTAACAGCTTTATGTATTACAACAACGGCATCGTGCAGTGGCTCCAGGGCATGATTGCCGCGAGTGAGCTCACCCACCCCTCTGTCAGTATGGTGACGATTGCCTACGGCGGTCTTGACTGGCATGATATGGGCTCATATCTGAGGCCAGGCGCTATCAATTCCTATACCGTGCTTAACGACGGCACCAACCGGCTGAAATTCCGTACTGACGACGGTCCGGTGTTTGATGCGGTAGTGATGCAGGACAACTCGCAGGGTCCGATTCATCCGGAACTCTCAAAGCGATTCCGGGAGTATGCGAAAAAGCATGCTGCGACTATCCGTGAAAACGGTGCAACGCCGCTCCTGATGCTCACCTGGGCTTTTACCGGAAAGCCGGAAATGACGCAGCAGCTCGCTGATGCCACCATCACAGTGGCCAACGAAAACGACATCATGGTGGTGCCGGTAGGGCTTGCGTTTGCTAAAGCGCTTGAAAAGCGTCCCGATCTGAAGCTCGTCATTGCCGATAACCGCCATCCGTCCATCGCCGGCACCTATCTGGAGGCCTGTGTACTGTACGCGGTACTGCTCAACCGTACACCGGTCGGAATTCCCTGGTACGGTCTTGGAGAGCTCATTCTCACGCCGGTGGATGCCACCTTCCTTCAGCAGGTTGCCTGGGAGACGGTCAGCGCATTCTTCGCCGGCTGATCTCAAGCTTTATTGAGCATCCCGGTGTCTGTCAAAGTGCTGACACCGGGACAGTCTTCTAAACCGCCTCTATAGCGGTTCTTTTTTGTGCTCTGCTAAACGCTGGAACGCTCTGCCGGCGTTGACCTCAGTATGAAAAACGAAATTTTGCCGGCCACCCGAATCAGCACGGTTGTTGAATTTATAATGTAATTTCGTCTGCAATCTTTCTTTGGCTCCAATCATGGCTATCAACACCGCTGAACTACTCAAACATTTCATCACTTCCACGACGACAGCACAGCGCCGCGTTGCTTATGAAAATATCGAAAGGGCTAAAAATGACGATTCCTTTTTCGGTCTGCTGTACGACTGGGAGCTTCAGAAACCGAATGTTTGGTCCAAACCGCAGTTCCAGCGGGAACTTGTTCAGGGGCTTGAGACAGCGAGCAGTGAAGCGGTAACCATTCTTTCTTCACTCTTTGTGCATCTGCAGTCCGATAAGCACATCGGTCCTGCGCTCTCAGAAGGGGAAATCCGCTCCAATCCGCCAAGCGAAGCGGATATTTCAGGTCTGGTGGAAATGCTAGTCTCCTCACACTGCTCGCCGCAAATGTGTGTTCTGATCGGTTTTGCCAGAATCTGGGTACACATCCTTGATGCAGCAAAGAAAGACGGTGCCAAACCCGAGCAGATTCAAAAGACACTGCAGAGCGCACTTGAAACAGCCGCCCACTATTTTGACCTGCAGACCGCTACGCGAAAGATTGTCCGTCAGCTTCGCGGCCCCCTGAACCTTCCCGCCCCCGAGGGGGAAGAAGAGGAGAAAGCCAAACCGGCAGCGAAGAAAAAGACAAAAGCAGCGCCGGCGGTAAAACCCTCTGTCGCCAAAATCACAGAAGCGCTGAAACAGGCCACAACCACCCCGGAACAGCCCGAAACGGCCGTTACTGCCAAGAAAACCAAGCCCGCAGTGGTGGAAAAGCCCGCTGAGCCGGCCCATGCCGACCCTGCAGCCCAAAAGCCGGTCGCTGAAACACCGGTGGCTGCTGAGAAAGCTTCCGAACCGGCTCAGAAGAGCACTGCCAAAGCCGCGCCAGAGAAAAAGGCCAAGCCGCTTGAATACATTGTGCTCGATGAGCAGCGGGCCGGCATTCCCAAGCCGCCGGAAGGCTATACGCGCACCCTTGGCTATGCCCGCCGTTACGGTCAATTCATTAATTTTTACGGCGTTGCCAACTGGGACAGCAATCTCGAGACCTTTGTCACGGAAGAATTCAAATCCATCTTTCCGTCCTTCGGGGCCGTTAACCTCAAGGTCAGCTCGCCCAATCAGATTGCTGACGGGGCGTTTCTTATCATTGACTGGATCAGCTACGATCTGATTCAGTACCGTGACCTGCTCTCGAATGAATGGCGAAAAGACTATGTCTACCAGCTCGACTACGTGCAGCTCCATTCAAAGGGGAGGGTGTTCACGCTCGAAGAGGCAGGGGGCTATCCCATTGTCACCCCGGTTGAACAGACACCGGATTTTCAGAAATTCGTCTATGTGGAACTCGGGTTCGAGCAGAATGCTGAGAACAGCAACAAACCCTTCCCGATGCCTTCCATTCCGGTGGTGCTCAGGTACAAAGACTATCTCTACGGTCCGTATTCTCTGAAACGCGACGGTGCCAACCGCCCCTACATCAACTTCGGGCAGCTCAGCAATGACGGCACGGTCAGAGGTCTGCTGCCCGATGCGTCCGATACGGTGATTTTTGCGCAGCTGATGTACTGGCCCGAGAACACGGGTACAGAACCCTTTACCCGCACGCTCCCGATTGTGCTGGCAAAAAAATCACAGCCGATTCTGATCGATACGCTTAGCGACATTCAGCTTCTGGAGCGTTTTAAAAACACCGGTCAGACAGAAAATACCGGGAAAATCACTGACTGGATCGACGCTCAGCTCAGAGAGGACACGCTTTTCAGCTCAACGCCCGCGTTCCGTGAAAGCCGCGTTGCGCGTATCTCGGCGCTGCTTGGCAATTTCCGTGTGAATCAGCAGACCATTGATATGCTCGGCAACACGCTGATGAGCCATATGTCGAAGTTTCTCAGCAACAGCAAGATGCAGGAGGCGCTCGCCAAAATCATTCTTGCCAAGCCTCAGTATGTCTCTCAGCTCTCGAGTGTAAAAGCGGTTGAAGAAAAAATCAGCACACTCAACGCCCAGCTCAAAGACATTGAAGCAAAAAAGGCGACGCTGGAGAGCGAAATCGCCTCTGCCATGGAACAGGCTGAAGCGGAGTTGCGGGACAGACATGCCGGGCTGATCAAAGAAAGTGACACGCTCTCAAGCACCAACGCAAAGCTGCGTAAAGAAATCGGTATTCTCGGCTCCGTCAGCGACCAGGCAAAGCTCAAGGCCTCCCTGCAGGCTGAGGTTGATGCTCTTAAGGCGCAGGTGGATGCACTCCAGGCAGCTCAGCGGGATGCCGAGACTCATCTCTCTGAGGCCTTCAGCAGTCCGGCCCGCTATGCCTTTGACGGCGCCATCTCCTCCAAACTGCTTTCTGCCGCGGCCGCCTGGGAAAACAGTGCCGAGAATGAAAATTATGAAATGCGTGCCAGAGCCGTCGCGGCGGTGAAACCCGCAGAACTCTCCGGACACAAACTCGCGAAATATCTGGTGAAAAAAGTTCAGAACTATCGTGCCTACGATGACAACACGGTTCTGAATTTCTTCATCCTGCTCACCCAGAACTTCCTGACGATTTTCTCTGGTCCTCCGGGCGTGGGGAAAACGTCCATCTGTGAAATTCTTGCTCACGTGATGGGGCTCTCGAGTTTCGGTGAGCAGCTCACCGCTGAGCAGCAGGCGCTCTGGGACAGTCCCATGGCAAGAAGCCGTTTTCTGCCTGTCTCCGTTGAGCGCGGCTGGACCTCGAAACGCGATTTTGTCGGTTACTACAACCCGCTCTCCAAAACGTTTGAGAGTATTGATCCGCTGCGCCGCCAGGCGTTTGCCGAGCTCGATACCGAGCACCGTCTCGGCATCGCGAATGTGCCCTTTGTGATGATGCTCGATGAGGCAAACCTCTCCCCGATGGAATACTACTGGGGTGATTTCATGCGAATCTGCGACAAACGCAACGGCACCAATGCCTACGTGTCGCTCGGCGGTGACGCACAGTACCGGATCCCCGATACACTGCGCTTTGTTGCCACGATCAACAATGACTTCACCACGGAAAACCTCTCGCCGCGTCTGCTTGACCGTGCAAGCATTGTCACACTGCCGGATCTTGAGGTTACCGGTATCGGCATCGTCAACGACGATGAGGTTCTCCCTGCTGTGAGCTGGGAGGAGATGCAGAAATACTTCGGACCGAGTGCCTCTCAGACACATAAGACCGAGGTTCTCTCTATCCTCTCGAGCATTTACGACCGCTTTACCATGATCGGTATGCCCGTGTCGATGCGCACGCGCCTGGCCATCCAGAACTACGTCTCCGCTGCCTCACGTATCTTCACCGATACGGATCAGCCCGGGTATATCGCAGCGGTGGACTTTGCCGTCATGCAGCGGCTCCTGCCGCGTATCAACGGCAATGGCGACGCCTACCGCCTCGGGCTCTCCGATCTCAAGACGGTGCTTGACACGAACGGCCTGACACGTAGCTCCAGGGTGCTCGAGGGTATTCTTGCCCGCGGGGATGCCTCCATGGACTGGTACCGGTTCTTCTGATCGATGCAAAAGCTCAAGCTCACTGCCAAGGGACTCCCCGCTGTTGAAATCGCACTGCGCGGTTATGATGCCCCCCTTGACACCTTTTCGATTGAAGCCATTCGCGCGACCGTATGTACAGACGTTGCCTGGACATTTGAGGTGCCGATGACGGCCTTCGATGAGGTCAGGGGGAATGTGCGCCCTGAGCACTGCACCTATCAGCTCTATGTCAATGACACCTTCGTGCCGACCCAGCCTCAGGTGAGGGAAGATACGCTCATCCTCACCCCCTTTGATTTCGCAGGTGGTGAACCCCCGCAGCCTTTTAAAGACTATATCGGCACGGCTGCCGTTGAAATCCGGGAGCTCCACCCGGGGGCTGAGGCAGTGAGACTGTTCAGCGAGCCTGTACTGCTTGCCATTCCCCAGGGCCCCGTTGCCCGGTTTGTCCGCCTGATGGCCGACACTGTCGTGCGCGGGATGAAAGAATGGGGCAGCAAAGGAGAAGAGTCACCTCAGAGCGGCAGTGGTGTCACAGACGGCAGCCGGGAAACAGATTTGCGCTCCCGCCTGCACACGCTGGAAGGGATTCTCAAAACCTATGAGCAGCAGGCGATGTACTTCAGAGCAAACGCCCACTTCAGTCTGGTGCCAGGCGAAAAAATTGAAGGTGTCGGCCGGCTGACCGGGTTCTCGGAATCAGCGCTGCGTTACGTCATTGAACACCCCGATGAGCTCGCTCTGAGTGAGAACGGGCAGGGTATTCGTATTCAGCACAGAGCCTATGTGCCGCAGCACATGCTTGTGCAGACAAGCAAAAAGTCATTCGATGTAATTGAAAATCAGGTTGTTCTCGGTTTTCTGAAAACCATCGAAGAGGGGCTGCAGAAAGAAATCACCACCCTTGAATCACAGAAAGCGAGAATGCCGACGCTTCTCGATGCGCAAAACGGCTATATCTGCAGTGCTGAGGCTATGCTCGGCGAGGTGATCCGCATGGTTGACGATTACACCGCCAGACTCCGTCAGTACCAGAGCAAGGTGAGAAAACTCTTTTTCGCCTACAGTCAGATCCTGCCGGTCAAGGCACGCCCTGTCACCAGAGTGCCGCAGCCGACACAGTTCTTTCTTTCGATCCCTGCCTACCGCATGATCTACGACGGTATCGTGCAGTGGATGAGCATGGGGGCGCTGAGCTTTACCCGTGAGAATATCCTTCTCACCTGTGTGGAACGCTCACGGCTCTATGAACACTACTGTCTGGTGCGGATTCTTGATGCGTTAAAGGCTGGCGGCCTCACTTACCAGGGCTGTGACTTTTTCCCCTATGAGCGTCCGGGGTATACAGGCGCAGAATCCACACTCCCGAATACATTCCGCTTCAGCGTGACGGATAAACACGATGCTGAGAGCCGCGTTACCCTCTACTATGAGCCGGTCATCAGGACACCACGCTACAGCGGCGCCAACGGCCTGAGCATCATGCGTACAAGCCTTTACGCGTGGCGACAGCAGGGGGAAATGAAGCCCCTTTCTGAGCGCTATGCCTACTACACCCCTGACTTTGTCGCCAAGGTTGAGCGTGCTGACGGCAGAACCATCTGGCTGATTGCTGATGCCAAGTACTCGCGTGACAGCAAGGTGAAGTCGGAAGAGACGCAGTCAATTCTCTTTAAATACCTCTTCAGTCTTGAACCCGTTGAGGAACATGCTGTGATTGACGGGGTCTGGCTCCTGCTGCCCTGGGGCAATGAGCAGCACGCTATTGAACGGGTGAATGCCCTCGGTGAGCGTAAGCGGGCGGACATCACTTTTGAACTCGTGAGCCCCGAGCAGTCACCTGACACGCCGCAAGAAGGAAGCTTTGCCGGCGCCGTTCTTGCCGCTGTTGCTTAAGTCCTTCCCGCAGGGTGAAGACGCTCTGCAGCTTCACGCTAAGCCGAATTCTGTTGACGTTCAAGGTCACCCGTAACCCGTGTTTTGCGGTGCACTTAACGCACGGGCGACATGCACATCTCTCACACATACTGCTTTTTGACCATATTTCGCAGAAAACTGTCCTCCTGCACGCAATACACATCCGCCACAACAACCTTCTCTGCAAATTCAGCCGAAAACGAATTTCTCTTTTAACCATTTGATTTTTAAAGACTTTTGTGCTTAAAGAAACCTGAGTCAGTGATCACTTCCAGCAACAACATCGTTGTTCACGGACGCGACGCCGCCATTTCACGCAGTTGTACCCCGATTCCGCCCTCACCACCTTACGACAACACATCAGTTTTGCCGTTCGGAGGGTACTAGCGCGAACGCATACATTCCGGTCAACATATCGGAATTTAATATTCGCCTTATATTTCAAGTGGTTATGCCATGGTTAGATTGCACTTTTTGTGCTCACAGCACTGAACACGCCGTTTTTTTCTGTCTTTCTAAGCGCACCTGCGCAACCATTAGCCTCTGCAAAGGCTTTTTCCACATCGCGCCACCGGCACTTTCGCTCTGCCGGAGGCTGTTTGAAGCAATTTTTAATTTCGATGGACGCTTTTCACGTGCAGCACTCACCACCTCACGTTCAGATGGTTAACGCAACGTTCTGCTGGACCAGGGGAGGGACAGAATAATCGGGGCGACCAAATCTGCCGGGAAGGAAGAATTTGGTTTTCACATAAACCCGTTTTTGTGCTACAAGAATTTTTCGGGAAAGGGGGCGCGATTTTTGTCACGCCAGATTTCGGTGCATTCACTTTCCTTGTGCAGCAGTCGTATTGTTGACACATCCCTTGGAAACCACCAATGCCGTCTTCGTCAAAGGCAAGATGTTCCCTCAGAAACGCCCACAGAAGAGCGATTTGACTCTAAAATTCAGGATAAACAGACCCAATGTGGAGGTATTTTTTGTATGAATAAGCAGCAGCTTGCCGCAAAGATTTGGGAATCGGCAAATAAGATGCGATCCAAAATCGAAGCCAATGAATATAAGGACTATATTCTTGGCTTTATCTTCTATAAATTTCTTTCAGAGCAGGAAGTGCGTTATCTGAAATCTAACGCCTGGACTGATGAATACCTCCCTTACCTGACAGAAGAAGATGAGGAAACCGTAGTAAGCGTTCAGAAGAATCTGGGCTACTTCATCTCCTACGAAAACCTGTTCTCCACCTGGCTTGCCAAAGGGAGAGATTTCAGCGTTCAGGATGTTCGTGATGCTCTTTCCGCCTTCAGTCGCCTGATTAACCCAACCCACAAAAAAGTGTTTGGGGGAATTTTTGATACCCTGCAGACAGGGTTGAGCAAGCTTGGGGATAGCGCTGCTTCTCAGTCCAGATCGATCAGCGACCTTCTGTATCTGATCAAAGACATTCCGATGGACGGTAAGCAGGGATACGACGTTCTTGGCTTTATCTACGAATATCTGATTGAGAAGTTTGCCGCTAATGCAGGTAAAAAAGCGGGCGAATTTTATACACCCCACGAAGTTTCCGTTCTAATGTCGGAAATTGTTGCTCACCATCTGAAAGATAGAGAAAAAATCGAGATTTTTGACCCGACCAGCGGTTCGGCCTCTCTACTGATCAACATCGGTAAGAGTGTGTCGAAGTACATTGATGGAGCAGACAGAATCAAGTATTACGCTCAGGAACTGAAGCAGAACACATATAACCTTACCCGAATGAATCTGGTCATGCGTGGAATCAGGGCTGACAATATCGTCACCCGTAATGGGGACACGCTTGAAGATGACTGGCCTTATTTTGACGAAAACGATCCTGCCGGCACGTACAATCCGCTTTATGTCGACGCTGTCGTGTCCAACCCTCCTTATTCTCAGGCATGGAACCCTTCTGATAAAGACACAGATCCCCGTTATGCAGGTTTTGGGATTGCCCCGAAAGGAAAGGCTGACTATGCCTTCTTGCTCCACGACCTTTACCACCTGAAACCTGACGGAATTATGAATATTGTTCTTCCCCACGGAGTTCTATTCCGAGGAGGTGAAGAAGGGGAAATTCGCAAAAATCTGATTGAAAAAAATAAAATCGATGCCATTATCGGTCTCCCCGCCAACATCTTTTTTGGCACTGGCATCCCGACCATCATTATGGTTCTTAAACAGAAGAGAACCAATACTGATGTTCTGATTATTGATGCGTCAAAAGGCTTTGCAAAAGAGGGAAAAAACAACAAACTCAGAGCTTCTGACATCAAAAAAATTGTAGATGTAATTAAAGCCAGAGAAACGGTTGAGAATTTCTCCAGAGTAGTCAGCCGCGATGAGATACGAAGTAATGATTACAACCTAAACATCCCCAGATATGTTGACTCCTCAGAGGAATCCGAGACCTGGGATATCTATGCCTCAATGTTTGGTGGAATCCCTCTGTCCGAGATCAATAAATTCCAGAATTACTGGAACGCATTTCCACACCTGAAAAGAGACCTCTTTGAACTGACGTCTCCCGAATACTGCAGACTTGCTGTCGACAATGTAAAGACTGCTATCCGGGAGCATAGCGATATCAAGGCATTTGAAAGAAATTTCAGAGAGGTTTTCAGCAGCTTTGAGACATATTTGCATGAAGAGCTCATTAATAAACTGAGCAGTGTCAACCTCAGCAGAACCGAAGAGCTGTTGACCCAAAATATTTTTGATCGCCTCCGCGCAATTCCGCTGATCGACAAATATGAGGCATACCAGCTCCTCGATGACGACTGGAGCAGAATTGCTGTCGACATCGAAATTATCCAGACAGAAGGTTTTGCAGCGACAAAAGTTGTGGAACCGAATATGGTTGCCAAGAAGAAAGACGGGAGAGATGTAGAAATTCAGGATGGCTGGAAAGGACGCGTTTTACCGTTTGAGCTCGTGCAGAACCTATTCCTGAAGAACGAGTTAAAGGCGCTTAAAGATAAGGAAAGCCGGTTATCTGACATCAGCTCAGAATTCAATGAGCTGATCGAAAGTCTGTCTGATGAGGATAAGCAGAGAGTCCTAAATGAGGATAACACCGCCTTTTTGCCGAAAGAAGTTAATGCAGCAATGACTGAGATAACGGAAGAAATCTCGGTTTCTGAGGAAAAGGTTCTTCAGAAATACCTGTCACTATCCAATGCAGATGAAAAAATTGAGTTCACGCGCAATCATCCTGAAATCGACTGGGAGAGAATGTCGCCGAACAAAAATGGAACCTACGGGAAGTCGGAAATAAATAAATTTCTCGATTCACTGAAAGCGAATTACGAATTCGAAGAAGGCTCTTTTGAGTATGTTGTTACCAGGGTGAGCAATCTTTTTATCGAAGAAAAAAACTTAAAGAAAGAAGTTAGGGATCTGGAAGAAATTCTTGTCTCAGAAACGAAAGATGTTATCGAAAGTCTTTCAGATGAGCAGGTCGTCCGCGTGTTGCGCGGCAAATGGGTAGACCCGCTTCTGCAAAACCTGCTGAAGCTGCCGGAACAAATTGTCTCTAACGTGATCAATGATGTTGACGCCCTGGCCAAGAAATATGAAAACACCCTGTCAGAGCTTGAGCGCGAAATCGAGGAAACACAAAAGACTCTGGTCTCAATGATTGATGAACTCGAAGGTAGTGAATACGACATGCTTGGGCTGGAAGAGTTCAAAAAGCTTCTTGGAGGTAAATAAGATGGCAGAAAGCAAGAAAAAACCAGCCATTAGATTTTCTGGATTTACTGAAGCTTGGGAACAGCGTAAGTTAGGGGATATTGTTGAAATAACCATGGGACAATCTCCTGAAGGATCTACTTATAGTATCTACCCATCAAAATACATTTTGGTTCAGGGAAATGCAGACTTAAAAGATGGATGGGTGAATCCTAGAATATGGACCACTCAAAAAACAAAAACTGCAGAATCTGGTGATTTAATAATGAGTGTGAGAGCCCCAGCAGGGAGTATGGGAAAAACAGGGTACGATGTGGTCATAGGACGAGGTGTTGCTGCATTGAAAGGGAATGAGTTTATTTATCAGTTACTTGTAAAAATGGATACTGATGGGTATTGGAGAAAATTTTCTACAGGTTCGACTTTTGAATCACTCAACTCTATAACACTTTTCAATGCTGAAATATTGATTCCATCTGAAAATGAGCAGAGACTCATAGGAATTATTCTTGAATTAACTGACCGTCTTATCACTCTTCATCAGCGTAAGCTTGAGATGCTGAAAAAAATCAAAAAATCTTGTCTAGAAAAAATGTTTGTTTAAGCCAGACCATCACAGACTAGCAATGAGAGGTGTTCTATGACCTTTAATAAAGAATCTGATTTTGAAGAAGCCTTAATTAAAAAACTGACAGAACATGGTTGGGAAAAAGATGTTCTAAGAAACTATACTGAAAAAGATTTTCTTAGAAACTGGGCAAATATTTTATTCGAAAACAACAGAGATATCGACAGATTAAATGATTATCCCCTTACTGATTCCGAGATGGAGCAACTTATAGAACAGATAAGCGCCTTAAAAACACCATTAAAATTAAATGGCTTCATCAATGGAAAAAGTGTGTCCATAGTAAGAGACAATCCAGATGACAAACTGCACTTAGGGAAAGAAATTAGTTTAAAAATATATGATAGAAAAGAAATAGCGGCTGGGCAAAGCAGATATCAAATCGCATCCCAACCAAAATTTCCTACTAAATCGAAAATTTTGAATGATAGGCGGGGAGACGTTCTTTTATTAATAAATGGAATGCCAGTCATTCACATAGAATTAAAAAAGAGTGGCATCCCTGTTAGTCAAGCTTGTAACCAAATTGAGAAATATTCAAGGGAAGGGGTATTCAGCGGTTTATTCTCGCTAGTGCAAATTTTTGTAGCAATGGAACCAAACGAAACGGTCTACTTTGCCAATCCTGGATCGGAGGGAAAATTTAACCCTGACTATTATTTTCATTGGGCAGACTTCAACAATGAACCAATTAATGATTGGAGCAAGATAGCCTCAACATTACTCTCAATTCCAATGGCTCACCAGCTTATCGGGTTTTATAGCGTAGCCGACGATTCAGATGGAATTTTAAAGGTAATGCGGAGCTACCAATATTTTGCAGCCAGTGCTATCTCAGATAAAGTTGCAAAAACTCACTGGGATGAAAATAATAAACTTGGCGGTTACGTGTGGCATACCACTGGTTCGGGCAAAACAATGACCAGTTTTAAGTCTGCACAGCTGATTGCAAGCTCTAAAGACGCTGATAAAGTTGTGTTCCTCATGGACAGAATAGAGCTAGGGACTCAGTCTCTCAAAGAATATCGCGGTTTTGCAGACGAAAATGAAGATGTTCAATCCACTGAGAATACGGGCATTCTAGTTGCCAAGCTCAAGAGCAACGATCCGGCAGATACATTGATTGTTACGTCTATTCAGAAAATGAGTAACATCAAGGATGAACCTGACGGTCTAAACAAGCACGATATCACAGTGATCAACAAAAAACGCATAGTTTTTATCGTTGATGAAGCTCATCGTTCAACATTTGGCGATATGCTCATTACGATTAAAAATACCTTCGAAAAAGCGATTTTCTTTGGGTTTACTGGTACACCTATTCAGGAGGAAAACAAAAAAAAGAAGAATACTACAGCAACAGTATTTGGTAATGAATTGCATCGATATAGTATTGCCGATGGCATCAGAGACAAAAATGTTCTCGGTTTTGATCCATATAAAGTTTTAACTTTTCAACCTGGTGACATGCGTAAAGCTGTAGCACTGGAAAAATCAAAATCTTTAACAGAAAGTGAAGCACAATCCGACCCTGTAAAAGCTGAAATTTACAATAAATACATGAATCCTAGCCAGGTACCAATGGCAGGGAGAACTGACGAATCTGGAAAATATATTTCGGGTATCGAAGACTTTATTTCCTCAACACAGTATCAAACAGATGAGCATCAAAGGAGTGTTGTCAAAGATATCGCTGATAACTGGACCTCCTTAAGTAGAGAAGGTAAGTTCCATGCAATTTTTGCAACTAGCAGTATTCCAGAGGCTATCGATTATTATTATTTGATGAAAGAGATGCTTCCAAACCTCAAAATTACAGCCTTGTTTGACCCAAATATTGACAATTGTGGAAATACTGAACAAAAAGAAGAAGGCTTGATAGATATCGTCACTGACTATAACAATCTCTACAACCAAAACTTTTCTCTCGCGACTTTTTCTAAAATGAAAAAGGATATTGCCGCACGTCTTGCTCATAAAACGCCTTATGAAAGAATCGACAATAATCCAGATAAACAAATTAATATTCTTATTGTAGTTGACCAAATGTTGACAGGGTTTGATTCAAAGTGGATCAACACGTTGTATCTTGATAAGCTCTTGCGATTTGAGAATATTATTCAGGCATTTTCAAGAACAAACAGACTTTTTGGCCCTGATAAGCCTTTCGGAACTATACGATATTACAGAAAACCATTTACTATGGAACAAAACATAAAAGCTGCAGTGAAACTCTACTCTGGTGATAAACCTTTTGGATTGTTTGCTCTGCATCTCATTGAAAACCTTAAAGAGGTTAATCGTCTCTTCAAAGATATTAGTGATACATTCTCTAACTCTGGGATCACTAACTTTGAAATTTTACCTGCAGACATCGAATCACGGAAAAAATTTGCAAAAGACTTTAATGAATTAAATAGTTTCTTAGAAGCGGCAAAAATTCAAGGTTTCAAATGGAATCAAGTGTCCTATTTTGACAAAGATACCGGAGAGAGTATTGTTGTTGATATCAACGAAACGACTTACTTAATTTTAGTTCTTCGCTATAAAGAGCTTAGAGGCAGCAACAACCCTCAAAACCCAACTGCTGAAATAGATCAATCACCCTATGATCTTGTCGGTTATATTAGTGCAATTGATACGGGCTTAATAGATTCGGAGTATATGAACTCTCGGTTTTCAAAATATGTCAAACTTATGCATGCCGAAGGTTCTAGTAAAGAGGATCTTGACAAGGCTGAAACTGAATTGCACAAAACATTTGCAACTCTTTCACAAAAAGAGCAAAAGGCTGCGATTTTATTTCTCCATGATATTCAAAGAGGGGATATCAAAGTCGAAGAAAATAAAACATTTAGAGACTATATAAATGATTATTTGTTAAAAGAAAGATTGGAACACATAAGGTCAATATCTTCAAATCTCGGCGTTGATGAAGAAAAACTAAAATATATTATGAGTTTAAATCTTAATGAGAGCAATCTAAACGAATTTGGAAGATACAAAGAATTGCAAGATACTATTGACATTCAAAAAGCAATTAAATACTTTGAGCACTTAGAAAAACAGAAAATCATCCCTCCTAAGGCATGGATAAAAGCTGACAACTTGCTCCGTAAATTCATCCTGAGCGGCGGGTTAGAAGTTGCCCAGCAAGAAGAAATCGTCTAACTTCCGCAACAAACAAGGGCTAGCAATGTTCGCTAGCCCTTGTTTTCTTAACAACCCAAATGTTGACGGAAATTTCTTGTAGACTTCTAATATATCAACAAAGAAAGTATGATAGTTTATTCATATTTTTGGAACACATTATTTCTGACCTTTAACTTATCACCTTCATCAGCAAAACTTACACAAGGGATTTAAAATGTTAGAAACAATCACTAAAAATGACTCATTCTATAAATATTACGCACAGTGGATTTTAATCTACAAGGATGGTGCAATCAGACCAATAACAATGAAAAAATACACTTTAACACTTTCTTGGATTAAAAAGCTAGCGCCAAATTTAAAAATAGTTGAGTTAACAAGAACAACTTACCAAAAACTTCTTAATGACTATGCAGAATTTCATGAAAGACAAACAACTATGGATTTTCATCATCAACTAAAAGGCGCGATTTTAGATGCAGTTGATGAAGGTTTGATTGAGAGAGATCCAACACGCAAAGCTATAATTAAAGGAAAAGCCCCAAAGCAGAAGAAAATCAAGTACTTAAATCAATATGAACTACATAAGTTACTTGAAAATTTAGATCTCGGTGCAACCATAAATTGGGATTGGTTTATATTACTAGTAGCCAAAACCGGCATGAGATTTTCTGAAGCCTTAGCTGTAACCCCAAATGATTTTGACTTTTCTAGGCAAACATTGGCTATTAACAAAACATGGGATTACAAAACTAATAGCGGATTTATGCCAACAAAAAATCATTCTTCAGTACGAAAAATTCAACTTGACTGGCAGCTTATAGTTCAATTCTCTTCGCTTATTAAAGATCTACCTAAAAATGAACCAATCTTTAAGGCAGAAAAAATATATAATTCTACAATCAATGGAATATTAACTCGTCACTGCAACAATATTGGTATACCAGTCATCTCAATTCATGGCTTGAGACACACCCATGCATCGCTGCTTCTATTTGCAGGAGTATCCATAGCAAGCGTTGCTCAACGGCTCGGCCACTCCAGCATGACCACTACCCAAAAAACTTACCTTCACATCATCAAAGAACTTGAAAACAAAGACGTAGACCTGGTTATGAGGTCGCTTTCCAGCCTCAACTAAGAGCATCTTTCACTTACGCTGATGAAGAGTGATTAGCTTCTCGATTGCAACCAAATATCGTCCAATTTTTACTTGTTCTTCTATATGAGTTACTGGGATTGGTAACTGAAAAAATACATCTTTTTTTATACTAAATCTATCAGATCTTGCTCCTGAATCACCATTGAAATACATGTAATAATACCATAGAGTACTCTTAAAAAAGTATTCTAAATATGTTGTATCAATATCATATGTGCGAAAAACAGTGTATAAAGGTGACATTACACCCGTTTGCCCCAGCTTGTTTCGGTTGATTGGGCCGACAGGAGCTGTTATAGATACTCGTGGGTTGTATACAAAATCTTCGGGATGCACCACATAATAATTATTTAAACTTTCGTTTTTTGATACAGAGTGATCAAAGAACTCTTTTTGATTGATAATTCCAAAATCTGCTGAATTTGTAAATGTTTCTCTATATTGAAATTTATTATTTTTTTCATTTACTTTACTAGCAACTTCAGCTAGCTTACGCTGTTCCCAAACATAAAATCAGAATTTCATAGATGTCAAGGGGCATAATACCGTGCCCCTCTGGGAACTTAAGTCCTGTACCCCCATC
>OGMW01001215.1_pt1 | contig 23861 bp, 20 predicted proteins | sample 1573281 | NCBI WGS metagenome assembly OGMW01 (sample SAMEA2581907, study PRJEB24529) | metagenome | biome: Human gut stool | place: China | collected 2011 | reverse complement strand
GACGTAAAGCAAGCTGGGCAAGTTTGTAAGGCTTAACTTCAGCCATGTATTTGCACCATGCTATGAGAATTACTGCCATTCCTTCGCCGTGTGTAATACCATACTGGGCGCTGAGCTCGTGCTCGATTCTGTGTGAACCCCAGTCAGCGGCACGTCCTGTATCCAGAATTCCGTTGTGAGCAACAGATGCAAGCCACTGGATCTCGGCACGGGCATCATAGTTTGCAGGATCTTTCATCAGACGTTTGGCATTGATCATTGCTGCCTGAACAGCACCTTCGATCATGTAGTCAGTTGTATCGGTGTGAGCAACATCAGAGAAATATCTCTCTAACAGGTGGGAGAGGATATCAGCACATCCGCAGGATGTCTGGTATGCCGGAAGTCCCATGGTATATTTTGGGTTCATGATCGCAAATTTCGGAATGATCATGTCATCTTCGAATCCTAATTTCATCAGTCCGTTAGAAACGATAGCTGCATTGGATGTTTCAGATCCACTTGCCGGAAGAGTTGTGATAGCGCCAACCGGAACTGCTGTTTCCGGTGTTGCTGATCCATCAAAGAAATCCCATACATCTCCATCGTAAGGAATACCAAGTGCGATGGATTTTGCTGTATCTACAGAACTTCCGCCGCCTGCAGCGAGTACGAAGTCTGTCTTGTGCTCTTTACAAACTTTAACAAGGTCACGGATCAGTTCGATCTTCGGGTTCGGAACAACTTCCCCACATTCCTGGAAATCGATTCCAAGTTTATCGCAGGCATCTTTAATAACATCCCAGATGCCAAGTGTTTTGATGAAATCTCCGCTGTAAACAAACATCAGAGAAGTAACTTTATATTCTTTTAAAAGATCGTACATATTATTTTCAGCTCCGTCACCGAAGAAGATGCGGGCCGGGTTTCTATAGTGAAAGTTTAACATTTGTATTGCCTCCTGAGGGTTCTATACCTGATTTGTAGTATTTAGCAATAACAAATGGGAATGTTGCATTGTTGCAATTTATCTTCCCATACATCGGATAGACGTTTATCTGTGATAATCATATCAATATTTTTCAAATCTGTGATCTTATATTCCGCAGTATCTGAAAATTTGGTATGGTCAGCGACCAGATAATGTTTACGTGATTGAGAGATGAAAGCTTTTCTTACCTGGCTTTCGTTCATATTGTTGTCGAGCAGACCGTGTGTTAAGTCGATGGCTGAGTTGCTGATAAAGCACTTATCTGCAATGTAATAGGATATCGTATCCGTAGTCTGATATCCTGTAAATGAATTGGAACGCTGACGGAATGTTCCGCCAAGTGCAATAAGCTTCAGGGCAGAAGATTGATTGCCAAATAAATTTATAATACGAAGAGAGTTAGTAATAATGGTCATTTTCTGATTCCGTTGTACAAGTTCCTTAGCAAGTGCCAGGCAGGTAGTACTGCAATCTAAAAAAATAGTATCTCCTTCTTTAATAAAGCGATCAATTGCACATGCTGCAAGTCGTTTCTTTTCCTGTGAGAAAAATGTTTCACGTAATTGTACGGGTGCACCTTTGTCATCTGCATCCGGCAGGAATGCTCCACCATGGATACGCTTCAGCTTGTTCTGCGCTTCCATTTCCTTTAAATCCCTTCGGATCGTTTCTTCACTACAATTCAGCTTCTGACTCATTGTGGAGATCAAGATGCTTCCATATGTATGAAGTTCCTCGTCCAGGTGTTTTTGTCTGTCGATCTTTAACATAACTCGTAAATCCTTTCAGTATTGTTATAGGAAAAATATATAATATTATTGAATGCATGAATATAATACCAAAAAAACTCGCATTTTTCAACATTAAAATTGAACAAAATTGGATCTAGTTGTGAAAATGACTATAAAAGTCAAGAAAATACCAAATAAAGTAAAAAAAATTAACAAAAATAGTGTTGACAAATGTGTATCAATGTTGTAATTTGTTGTTATAGCAAAACAGACGAAGGAGGGTAGACGTAATAAAATGTGATTTTGAGAGGTATTTAGGAAAAATGACATTTTATGTTGAATGCAAGCGCACAACAACATGACACAGTATCAAAATTCAATTCAAGCGAACGTTATTGTTAATGAAGAAACGGATACAAAACAAAAGACCACAAGATAATCCAGGAACTTCATTAAAAAAAGAAAATACATATAACGTTAAGAAAGGAAGAGTAAAATGGAAAACGTTAACAACAAGAAAGGAAGCTTTATGGGGTTATTACCTCTGGTAATATTCCTGGTAGTTTATTTCGCAATGGGCATCGGAACCGGAGATTTCGGTAACTTCCCATTAATGATCGGTATCTTTTTAGCATCCGGAATTTCATTATTTATGAAAAGCCCGGTAGCTGAGAAAAAAACATTTACAGAGAAAGTGGTTATGTTCTGCAAAGGTGGCGGAGATGACACATTGATCCTGATGGTAATCATCTACATGCTGGCCGGAGCATTCTACGGAGTAGCAAGCGGAATGCACGCAACAGATACAGTAACAAACATCGGTATTTCAATTTTGCCGGCTAACATGATCCTTCCGGGATTATTCTTAATCGGTTGTGTACTGAGTTTCTCAATGGGAACTTCAATGGGTACTGTAGCAGCCCTGATGCCAATCGGAATTGATATCGCATCTAAAACAGGCATAAGCTTAGCACTTGTCAGCGGTATAGTAGTAGGAGGGGCAATGTTCGGTGATAACCTTTCCTTCATTTCTGATACAACAATCGCAGCAACAACAACACAGGGAATTGGAAACAAAGAAAAATTTAAAGCAAACATTTTCATGGTTGGACCTGCTGTTATCATTACAGTAGTAGCACTTGCATTGTATCCGATTGATGCAACTAAGATTTCCGCAGGCGGAGCAATCAACTTTGTGAACTTAGTTCCTTATATTTTAATCATTGCATTATCTCTGGCAGGAATGCATGCAGTAATGGCTATGACAATTTCCGTTATTTCCGGAATGGTTATCGGAGTTTTCCACGGAGATTTCTCATTTGTAAAATCATTCACGGTTGTACACGAAGGTATGATGGGTATGCAGGACATGGCAGTCATCGCTATCTTCGTAGGTGGTCTTGTTGCAATCATGCAGTATCTGGGTGGTATCGACTGGTTGCTGAACAAACTGGCTAAGGGAATGAAATCCAAAGTAGGTGCAGAACTTAGTATCGCAGCACTTGTAAGTTTAGTAGACGTAGCAACAACAAACAACACAATTTCAATCATCGCTGTTGGACCGATCGCAAAAGATATCTCAGAAGAGTTTGATATCGCTCCGGCAAGAACAGCCAGCATTCTTGACCTGTTCTCATCTGCATTCAATGGTTTAACACCATATGCAGGACAGTTACTGACAGCCGGTGCTATGGCTAAGATCGCTCCTGTAACTATTATGCCATATGTATGGTATGACATCCTCATGATCATTTTCGGTGTAATCTTTATTGTCATCGGATGGCCGAAATTCAAAGGAAAAGCTGCAAAAGCAAACTAAGAACAGAAATTAAAGACAGAAAGCAGGAATTTAAAAATGGATAAATATTCAAAGCATTTTTTGCTGAATGTTGATACAGCAAAAGAATATGCAGTAGAAAAAGTTGGATATTTTAAAGAAGACGAAAAATTAGAAGCAATCGAGATCGGTGATGGAAACATCAACTATGTATTTAAAGTCTGGAATCCGGAAACAGGAAAATCTCTGATCATCAAACAGGCAGATACCGTTCTTCGTTCATCAGGAAGACCGCTTGATATGCATCGTAATAAAATTGAAGCAGAGATTCTTGGTATTGAAGGAAAATTATCAGAAGGATTTGTTCCGGAAATTTACCTCTATGATGAGAACATGTATGCATTATCTATGGAAGATATTTCCGCTTATAAGAACCTTCGTACAGAAATGGCAGCAGGTAAGACTTTCCCGAAACTTGCAGATGATATTGCAACTTTTATGGCAGATACGCTGCTTCCAACAACAGATCTGATCATGAACAGAGCAGAGAAGAAAGAAAAAGTAAAATTATTTACAAACCCGGAACTTTGCGATATTTCAGAAGATCTGGTATTTACAGAGCCATACTATGATTACAAGGGACGTAACATCATCCTGGATCAGAATATGGATTTTGTAAAAGAAAAACTCTATGGAGATGAAGACCTGCATGCAGAGGTAGGACAGCTTCGTGATGACTTTATGAATCATGCACAGGCACTGATCCACGGAGATTTACATTCAGGTTCTATTTTCGTAAATCAAGAAGGAACAAAGGTAATCGATCCTGAATTTGCATTCTATGGACCAATGGGATATGATATCGGTAATGTAATCGGAAACCTGTTCTTTGCCTGGGCAAACAAATACTACACAGATTCTGAAAATACAGAATTCCTGACATGGATTGAGAAGACAATCGGAGAAGTTACAGATAAATTCAAAGAGAAATTCTCAGCAAAATGGGATGCGCTTGTTGAATTTCCGCTGTACAAGACAGAAGGATTCAAGAAATATTACACAGACAAAGTAATGGCAGATTCCTTTGGATATGCCGGAACAGAAATCATCCGTCGTGTCGTTGGAGACTCAAAAGTAAAAGAAGTTACTTCTGTTACAAATGTTGACCAGAGAGTACCGATGGAGAGAGCTTTGATCCAGATTGGTATTAAGCTGATCAAGGAAAGAAGAACTCTGAAAGACGGAGCAGCAATCAAAGCTGTGGGTAAAGAATATTTAAAATAAGTAAAGAAATCACTTTCCGGGCTGGTAAAACGGTCCGGAAGGTATCTATAAGAAAAGGAAGATGTATGATGGAAAGATGTGATCAGGATTTGGCATTCATGCTCCAGTATGAAAATGTAGCATGGTATGAGAATGGAAAAGTAAGAATATTAGACCGTAGAATTTATCCTACAGAGGTAAAATTTGTTGAGTGTACAACTTATAAAGAAGTTGCACAGGCAATCACAGATATGGTTACGCAGAGTGCAGGACCATATACAGCAGCTGGTATGGGAATGGCACTGGCAGCACACGAAGTAGAAGGAAAGACAGAAGAAGAGCAGATCAAGTTCTTAACACAGGCTTCTTATGATATTTCACATGCAAGGCCGACAACAGCAAACCGTATGGGAATTATCACAGAAGGTTGCTTGAAGGTTGCAAAAGAAGCACTTGCAGAAGGAAAAAGTGCAGTAGAAGCATGTTTCAACAGAACTGTTGATTCTCTGAACAGAAGATATACAACAATGGGTAAAGTCGGAGAGAACCTGGCAGCTCTGTTCCCGAAGAACGGAACAATCCTTACACAGTGCTTCGGTGAGACAATCATCGGAATGATGCTTCGTGCAGCAAGAAAGAACAACAACGATATTAAAATCTTCTGTGCAGAGACAAGACCGTATCTGCAGGGAGCTAGACTGACATCTACATGCTGTGCACAGATGGGATTCGATACAACAGTTATTACAGATAATATGGTAGCTTATTCTATGCAGCACAAAGGTATCGATCTCTTTACTTCAGCAGCAGATACGATCGCAAGAGATGGTCATATTGCTAATAAGATCGGTACTTTCCAGATTTCCATTCTGGCAAAATATTTCGGAATTCCATACTATGTAACAGGAATCCCGGATGAAGACAAAATGTACGGAAAAGATATCGTTATCGAGGAAAGAGATCCTGCACAGGTACTTTCTTACCGAGGTATCCCGAATACAATTCCGGAAGTAAAAGGAATCTATCCATCATTCGATATAGTACCGCCACATCTCATCAGTGGTGTTGTAACAGATAAAGGTGTCTATGTACCGTATCTGTTAAATGATTACTTCAAAGGTGAAGTGAAAGACTTCTACTAAAATTAAAACATTATAGCCGGGACTTTTGCCCCGACTTTAGATAAAGAAAAGAGGTAAGAGCAATGGTTACATGTATGAATAAAGAGAGAAAATATGGCTCTGTTATTTCTAACGGAAAAGTTTCCGTAGACTGTGACAATCCGACAGAATATGGCGGAGACGGATATGTATTCGGACCACATGATTTCATCGAAGCCGGATATGCAGCATGTTTGGACGTATGCGCACGTAAGATTTGTGAAGCAGATGGAATTGAATTCAAAAAAGTTATTGTAACAGTAGCACTTGATTATCACGATGATAAAAAAACATATATCAGACATAAGATCGAAGTTACAGGAGTTCCGAAAGAAGTATCCGAAGATGTAGCGAAGAGAGCTTATGATGATTGCCTTGTGAAAAGTAATCTTTCCAAAGAACTTGTATTTGAACCACTTGGAGAATAGATTTAGTAGAAAATAGAAACGACAGCGAACAGGACAAGAGTAAAAAGGAGAGAATGATAAAATGAAATTATTAATCAGAGCACCTTTTATTGAAAGTGAAAGAAAAAGACTCGAAACTTATTTTGATGAGATCGTATATGATCCGTGGACAACTACCGGAGAGCGTTATTATGAAGATGAGATGCTGGAAGTTCTGAAGAAAGAACAGCCGGACGCACTGATCACAGAGCTTGACCGTGTAACAGAAAAGGTATTAAACGGATATGACAAACTGATTTTCATCGGAGACTGTCGTGCAAATCCGGCAAATATTGATGTAGAAGCATGCAAGAAAGCAAATATACCGGTTCTCTGCACACCGGCAAGAAATGCACAGGCTGTAGCAGAGATGCTGTCAGGACTTCTTGTAAGCTATATGCGTAACCTGGTTCCGGCAGTACAGTGGATCAAAGACGGTAAATGGGTAGAAGGAACAACTCCTTACTACACATGGATGGGAAACGAGCTTTGCGGAAAGAAAGTCGGATTCGTCGGCTTTGGAGCAGTTGGAAAACATGCAGCTAAGATCCTTGAAGCATATGGCTGTGAGATTTCTTTCTATGATCCATTTGTAGATTTTGTAAAAGACAGCTACAAGAAATGTGAACTGGAAGAGATTTTCAAAAATTCAGATATCGTTTCTATTCATCTTCCGGTACTTGACAGTACTAAGGGAATGATCAATGCAGATTTATTTGCAAAGATGAAAGAAACAGCTATTTTCGTAAATACAGCAAGAAGTGCAGTTGTAGATGAGCCGGCTCTGATGGAAGTATTAAGAAATAAGAAGATCCGCGGAGCAATCCTGGATGTTTTGGAAGTTGAACCTCCGACAGAGGAAGCACTGGAGATTGCAAGACTGGACAATGTACTTCTGACACCACATATCTGCGGTGCAACTTATGAAGTAACAGATCATCAGTCAAGAATTCTGGCTGACCGCATCGATGCATGGATGAAGGAAAATAAATAATTTAATTCAGTTAAATAAGGAGAAAAGCAGATGGAAACAAATTATCTGGTTGTAGATATGGGAACCGGAAATTCCAGAGTAGGACTTGTCAGTGCCGATGGAACCATCTGGGGAATTCGAAATTACGAAAATCAATATTACAAAGATAAACAGTATGAAGATGCACAGTATTTTCTCCCGGAAGAATGGGAACAGAATCTTTTAGACGGCTGTAAAGAGCTGCTGGAGGAGTTTCCGGATCATCCGGTACGTGCGATCACTTCATCCGGAGCCCGAGAAAGTATTGTCCTTTATAATAAAGAAGGAAAGGCTTATCTGGGACTTCCGAATATTGATAACAGAGGCCGTGCATGGATGGCAGAGATTGAAGACTGCACATTCATTTATGAAAAGACCGGTCGCTGGGTAACAGAAGACTTCCCGGCAGCAAAGCTGATGGGATACCGCAAAAAATACCCGGAAGAGTTCGAGAGTATTGCAAAAATCACAAGTTTAAGCGAGTGGATCGGGGAAATGTTCACAGGCAAACTGGTTATCGAACCATCACAGGCATGCGAGACACAGCTCTTTGACATTGGAGAAAAAGACTGGTCCGAAAGACTCTGTAAAGACTATGGAATTTCCATGGACATTCTGCCGGAGATTGCCAAAGCTGGAGACAGCCTTGGCACGATTAAGAAAGAAATGGCAGATGAGCTGGGAATCAGCAACGATGCAGAATTCATCGTCGGCGGAGCTGATACACAGATTGCGCTGAAGAGTGTTGGAATGGGTGTCGGAGATGTTGCGGTAGTATCCGGAACGACTTCGCCGGTTGCAACAATCACAGATTATAAATATTATGACAAACAGGAGCGCTGCTGGACAGATTCCAACCTTGGCGGGGATACTTACCAGGTTGAGACAAACCCGGGCGTTACCGGACTGAACTATCAGAAGATGAAAGCTTTTCTCTTTCCGGATACTTCTTATGAGGAGTTGGAAGAAGAGATGGCAAAACAGACCGAGTATTTATGTACCGCATCTTTCTCATCCTTATATTTCTCAGAGAAACGTTCTCTGAAAAAGGGTGGATTTGTTATGAAAGCACCATTTGACGCAACGATGAAACCAATCCATCTGATCTGGGCAGTCGTAGCTGATATTGCATGTTCTATCTATGTACAGTACAGAAGTCTGTGCGAGATGACAGGACATGAGAAAGAATACATTTTAGGATGTGCAGGTGGTTTCCAGTCGAAGATGTTATGCCAGCATTTGGCAGATCTGACAGGAAAGAAACTGATCATCCGGGACGGATTCAGCCAGGCATCCATCAATGGCTGCTTAAGAATCTGTAATGCATATTACGGAATTGAATCCGAAAAAGAGACAGAGCAGGCAGAAACGATTTACACACCGAAAGAGGACAGCCTGATTCTGGAATATTACAAAGAATGGTTGAAAAACCGTCAGATGTTAAATCCTTAAGGGAGTTAGCATAGATTATGAAAAAGAAACAGAAATTAATGAAGAAAGAGGGAAAAAACAATGTTAATGCAGGAAGAAAGAGAACAGATTGTAGAATATGGCAAAAAGATGAGCGCTGATAGACTGACATCCGGAACAAGCGGAAATATCAGTATTTATAACGCAGAAAAAGGTTACATGGCTATCAGCCCTTCAGGAATCGGATACTTCGATGTAAAACCGGAAGATGTAGTTATCATGGACCTGGATGCTAATATCGTAGATGGAGACAAGAAACCATCAAGCGAGTGGGCACTTCATACAGCAATGTACAAAACAAAACCAGAATGTAGAGCCGTTGTTCATACACACTCCATGTACTGTACAGTATTTGCAACACTTCGTCAGCCACTGAGAGCAGCTCACTATGTAATCGCAGATGCCGGTGTAGATGAAGTACCATGTGCTCCGTATTGCACATACGGAACACCGGAGCTTGCGAAAGCAGCTTCTGATACAATCGGTGACAGCAACGCAGTTCTGCTTGCTAACCACGGTATGCTCGCTTGCGGCGGAAGCTTAAAGAGCGCTTATTCTCTGGCATGTGGAATGGAATTCTGTGCTGAGTTAGAGTACCGTACAAAGACAATCGGTGGTCCTGTATATCTGTCTAAAGAAGAAATGGCAGAAGTACTGGAAAGCTTTAAGAGCTACGGACAGCCGAAAAAGAAAAATTAATTTATCCGACAATTCACATTTTAAAATAATATAAATAACCCTCCATTCCCTTAATATACATTGTATAATAGAGAAGGGAACCCCTTGAATAAAAGAGCCACCGCGAAAGCGATGGCTCTTGCCCTTTTTGCGAGTGCTCTGCGGTGAAATGGGGACAGGGCTTTTTGAAATGGGGACAGGGCTTTTTGAAATGGGGACAGGGCTTTTTGAAATGGGGACGGGGCTTTTTGAAATGGGGACGGGGCTTTTCTCAAAAAGCCCCGTCCCCAGAAGCTGCCAGCGGCAAGGTTTGAGAAGTGAGAAAAATGTGGTATAATGAACAAAACTGTCGAAAGTCTGATTTGGACGCATACGGGGAACGGCAGAGAACAGTAAACGAAGGTAAGGGCAATATATGTTTAATAGGAAAAAAATAGGAAGAAGATGTCTGGCAGCGCTTCTTGCACTGTCTTTATGCCTGGGACCGGTGGTGCAGGCAAATGCAGCGAGAACAAACAGTTCGGCAACCGCAAAAACTACAGCCGCGAAAAAGACCGGAAAAAAACGCAAAACAAAAAAGAAGCTGACACCGGAACAGCAGCGGGAAAAAGAATTAAAGAAAGTCTATAAGATGAAGATCCAGTCGAACCAGATCAAGGGCTGGCCGAAAGGACCGGGAACTTACGGAGAGTCCGGAATTGTGATGGATGCCGGTACAGGTGCGATTCTGTATGCAAAAAACATTGACACACACGAATATCCGGCGAGTATCACAAAGGTGCTGACAGCATTGGTTGCACTGGAGAATGGCAAGATGGATGATCCGGTTATATTTACAAAAGACTGCGTGTCATTTATTCAACCGGGCGATTCCTCCATCGGGCTGAAAAAAGGGAATAAGATCACGCTGGAACAGGCGTTGTATGCGACACTTCTTGCATCGGCAAATGAAGCTGCGTACGCAGTCGGGGCAAATGTCGGTAAAAATGCCGGACATGATTACAACTGGTTTGTGCAGCAGATGAATGTAAGATGTAAAGAACTGGGTGGAAATAATTCTCATTTTGCAAATACGAATGGTCTGCATGATCCGAATCATTATACGTGCGCCAGAGATATGGCACTGATTGGAAGAGAGTTGTTCAAACATCCGGAATTTTTCAAGATTGTGCAGACACTGAATTACACAATTCCAAAATCAAAGACCGTAGAGAAGCACGAATTTTATCAGAAACATAAGATGTTATGGCCGGGCAATTCGAACTATTATAAATATGTAGTTGGCGGAAAGACCGGGTTTACTTCGGATGCACTGGCAACATTGATCACGATGGCAAAAAAAGGCGATACGAAACTCGTCTGTGTTGTGATGCGTACACACGGAAGAAATATTTTCCCGGATACGAGACATTTATTCGATTATGCATTTAAGAATTTCAAAAAGACTCCGGTTTCCGGCAATGAGACATCAAAAGATGTCGGGGAGATCCTTGCCGATGAGAACAGCGGTTATGTCATGCTGCCAAAAGGGGTAAAATTTTCAAATCTGAAGATGAAGATGGAAGTAGACAAGAGCATGCCGTCCGAAGCAACATTGACTTATACTTACAGAGGCAATCTTGTCGGAAGTGCAAGAGCGAAGCTGAGCCAGTCTTATCTGGATGCACACAAGGCAAAAGTTGAGCCAAAATCATCTGTGAAAAATCAGAGTAAAGTTACAAAACCTGGCAAAACTGAGAGGATGATTAAAAATAAAGTCAAAAAAATCCTTCCGGAGAAAATCTGGAAGCAGCTTGCAGCTAAATATCAGCAATACGGAAGAACGAAGAGTTATGAACTCGCCGGGCTGGTGGCTGTTCTGTTCGTGCTGATTCTGCTGTTTATTGCGCGTTTGATTAAGATGCGACGGTTTAAGAAAAAGCGGAAGAGGAAACGGTAAAGGAGAATAGAATACGCGCACATAAAAGAGCTGCAAGACGCCAGAAAATAAGGCGCAGTTATTTCAGCTATAGGTAAGTTCATAAATAGTATATAAGAAATACTAATACCTAAAATTAAAAAATGTAATATTTATATTGACTTTTGAATCCGTGAACGTTAAAATAAAATCAATCAGTGATTAGAAAATTCGGATAAATCGGATAAATCAGAAAAAACTGTAATTATCTACAAAAAATACTGATTAGAAAGAAAAATTAGAATACACACGGAAGTTTTACGGTTGCGAAAGAAACAGGTGGTAGGAAAGAAATTAGAGCTTCTGACGAGTGTAGTATTCGGACGGAGGTTTAATTATGGAACAGAAACAAGAAAAGTTTAGTACCATAGGTTACATTGCAGCCGCTTTAGGTATGTGTATTGGTACAGGAAATGTCTGGCGATTCCCACGAGTATGTGCGGCGAATGGTGGAGGAGCATTTATTTTAGCCTGGACGATCGCAATGCTGATTTTTGCAGTACCGCTTCTCTCAACGGAGATGGCAATTGGTAAGAAGACCCGGCTTGGATGTATCGGTTCTTTCCGTAATGTTGGTGGAAAGAAATATACATGGATGGGATTTTTCGTGGCAGCAGTTTGTTTTTTCTTGATGAGTTATTATTGTGTACTTCAGGGATATTGCATGAAATATGCGGTAAATTCAGTTACCACATTTAAAGCGAATCTGACAACCGAGACTACATCAGCAATGTGGACAGCATTTACAGATTCTAAATGGCAGGTTATTTTATTCCACGCAATCGGATTTGCAGTTGCATGTTTTATCGTTTATCAGGGAATTGCCGGTGGTATCGAGCGATTCTGTAAAGTAGCGATCCCGTCATTGTTTGTCATTCTTGTCGGACTTGCAATTTACGCAGTTACATTAAATGGAGCAAGTCAGGGACTGCAGTATCTTTTTACAATTAAGAAAGAATATCTTCTCAGTCCGAATACATGGATCCAGGCATTTATCCAGGCAGCATGGAGTACCGGCGCCGGATGGGGATTCATTATTACATATGCAAACTATGTTGGAAAAGATGAAGACGTTCCGACAAGCTGTCTGATCATGGGACTTGGTGATAACCTTGGAGCCATCCTTTCAGCACTTGTAGTAATTCCTGCAATCTGTGCACTTTCTGCAACACCGGAAGCAGCAAATGAGGCACTTAACCAGGGTAACTTCGGACTTACATTTATTTATATTTATCAGTTATTTACAACAATTCCGGGTGGAAGATTTATTTCATTTATCTTCTTCGGACTGCTTGCAATTGCAGCTATTACATCACTGTTCTCGATGATCGAGGTCGGTGTCAAATGTGTAGTTGACCTTGGCGTATCCCGTAAGAAAGCAGTTGTTGGTGTTTGCTTTGCAGGATTCCTTGTAGGATGTTTCTCATGCTGGTCATTAATCAACATCGATAATCAGGACTGGGTATGGGGAATTGGACTTTTAGTAAGTGGTGCGTTTATTGCAGTGCTTGCATGGAAATATGGAGTAGAAAAATTGCGTACAGAAGAAGTCAATGCAAAAGGCGCAGACGTACATTTACCAAAAGCATACTATACTGCATGTATGTATATTATTCCTGTTTTAGTAGTAGGAATGGTTGGTTACTGGCTTTTTCAGACAAAAGAATGGTTCCCGAATACATGGCTGAATCCATTTATTATACAGGATAATACGGGAACAGTATTACTTCAGTTTGCAGTTGTTATTGTTGTAGGTATTGCACTTTCCAAATTCTTCAATAGTAAAACTGCAAAAGGCGAGATGAAAGAAGACGAGATCGCAAAATAATAGAAAGAAGGTATGTGTTATGACGATGGATGCAATTATTATGATGGTAATTACAATTGTAGGATATGTTGGTGGATTTGTTTACTTTCTTTCAAGAGTGTTTAAAAAAGAAAGAATGAAAGCGAAAGAGCAGAGTAAATAAGTGTTTATAAAATAAGAGCGGTGCACATATGAGTGTATCGCTTCTTTTTTTGAATAAAACCTATTGACATAGTAGGTTTATAGTGATAGTATACTTTACATGAAGAAGAGATAAGGAGATGAACAAGATGATCAGAAACTGTATTGCAGTGAGAAAACACTGGCGAATGTTAGTTTATCAATTGTGCTGTGTGGCAAGGTGTTGCAGCCGATGTTGCTGCCCACAGTTTTAAGATGAAGTATCATCGCATATTTTATACAGGAAGATGCCATAAAACCATTCGTGTGCAAGCACATCATAGCTTTAGGCTTTTGCCCCTGGCATCATAGAAGAAAAACGTAGAACGGTTACAGATAAATAGAAAGAGGGATTTAAAATGGCAAATATTTATAAAGGAACATTAGGATTAATTGGAAACACACCACTTGTAGAAGTAACAAATATTGAGAAAGAATTAGGTCTGGAAGCAAAAGTACTTGTAAAATTAGAGTATTTCAACCCGGCAGGAAGTGTAAAAGACAGAATCGCAAAGGCAATGATCGAAGATGCAGAGAGCAAAGGACAGTTAAAGGAAGGTTCTGTGATTATCGAGCCAACATCTGGTAATACAGGAATCGGACTTGCATCCATCGCAGCAGCCAAAGGATATCGTATCATTCTTACAATGCCTGAGACAATGAGCGTTGAGAGAAGAAATATTCTGAAAGCATACGGTGCAGAGTTAGTGCTGACAGAGGGCGCGAAAGGAATGAAAGGAGCAATTGCCAAGGCCGAAGAGCTTGCAAAAGAGATTCCGAACAGCTTCATTCCGGGACAGTTTGTAAATCCTGCAAACCCTGCTGTGCACAAAGCAACAACAGGACCGGAGATCTGGAAAGATACAGATGGTGAAGTTGACATCTTTATCGCAGGTGTCGGAACCGGAGGAACACTGACAGGAACCGGTGAATATCTGAAAGAGCAGAAACCGGAAGTGAAGATCGTAGCATTAGAGCCAGCTTCTTCACCGGTATTATCTGAAGGAAAGAGCGGAGCACATAAGATTCAGGGAATCGGTGCCGGATTTGTACCGGACGTACTCAATACATCTGTATACGATGAGATTTATAAAGCAGAAAATGAAGATGCATTTGCAGCAGCAAAACTGCTTGCCAAGAAAGAAGGCGTACTGGTAGGTATTTCTTCAGGAGCAGCACTTCATGCAGCAATCGAATATGCGAAGAAACCAGAGAATAAAGGCAAGACAATCGTAGCATTACTGCCAGATACAGGTGACAGATATTATTCAACACCATTATTTACAGAGTAAATAACCTGCGAAGTAAGTAAAACATTTGCTGAGCGGAAATGCCTGTAAAAGTGAGTAAAACATTCGCCGGACAGGCATAATCATAAAGTAGATACCATGAGTAGAAATACAGAGTAAACCTAAAATGTTTACTCTGTATTTTGCCAGTTAAAAATAAAAGATAAAGGATTGGGGTAATATGAAATTTTCGAAAAGAAGCCGCTATGGCATACAGGCGTTAATAGATCTGGGGATATATGCAAAAACGGAATGTGTACAGTTAAAGGATGTGTCGGAGAGGAATGATATTTCCGTCAAATATTTGGAGCAGATATTTACTGCGCTCAGAAAAGCAGGATTTGTAAAAAGTATCAAAGGTCCACAGGGCGGATATCTGCTTGGAAAATTACCGGAGGAAATTCGCATATCTGATGTAGTTGAAGCGATGGACGGAAGCTATGAACTGGATGAAGAAGTGTCCGAACTGCCGACTGCACAGGTGATTCAGAGATGTATTATCAATCCGGTCAATGAGCAGACCAATCAACTGCTGCAGGGACTGACCTTAAAAGGATTAGTGGAAAAGACAGAAGAGATTACTGCATATTCAGCGGAGATGTACTATATATAAACACCAGAGTCACAAGCCTGAAACCACGATGTGCTTGCACGAGAGTGGTTTTATGGCTTAGTGACTTGCCACAATATGAGGATAAAAGCAGGGTGTAGCCCTGCGATATCCGAATATTGTGCAGGATTGTGGAAGTGCATAGCACGGAGCAATCCGTAAGGTGTTTATATATAGGAAACAGAAAAATAGAGTCACCGTCCCGATATGAGCAAAATGAGCTGCGAAGCAGCGAAAGAGCACGTAGTGACGTGCGGATTTGCGAATATAGTGGTGGAGCCCAGAATAAAAATGGCTTAGTGACTTGCCACAATATGAGGATAAAAGATTATGACATTAACACAACTTCATTATATTATTACAATTGCACAGACTAAATCCCTGAATAAAGCAGCGGAGCAGCTGTTTGTCTCTCAGCCGTCGCTGACCAGTGCGGTAAAAGAACTGGAGAAAGAGCTTGGAATCACATTATTTTACCGAAGCGGACGTGGAGTTACGCTGACGAATGACGGAACTGAATTTTTATTATATGCGAAGCAGATTTATGGACAATATGAAACCGTAATGGAAAAATACAGCGGTGGTGGCAGCTATAAGAAGAAATTTGGTGTCTCCACACAGCATTATTCTTTCGCTGTAAAAGCGTTTGTAGATATGGCAAAAGCTTATGATATGTCACAGTATGAATTTGCAATCCGGGAGACGCAGACCAAAGAAGTCATTCAGGATGTCAGCACGATGAAGAGCGAAGTCGGCGTTCTCTATCTGTCAGATTTCAACCGTAAATCTATGACAAAATTATTTCGCTCCGCGGGACTGGAATTTCATCATCTGACCATTTGCCAGGCATATGTATATTTGTGGAAAGGACATCCGCTGGCAAACGAAGAATCTATTTCTTTTGAGCAGCTTGGCAAATATCCGTGCCTTGCATTTGAACAGGGAGATGACAGTGCATTTTATCTTGCAGAAGAAATCCTGTCTACGAATGAATATCCGCAGATCATCAAGGCAAATGATCGTGCAACGATGCTGAATCTGATGATCGGATTGAATGGCTATACGCTGTGCTCCGGCATCATCTGTGAGGAACTGAACGGTGATGAGTACCGCGCAGTTCCATTTAAAGATGATGAAATGAACCCGAACAGTGAGATGGAGATCGGGTATGTCACAAGGAAAAACTCTATTTTAAGCCGCATGGGCGAGCATTATATAGAAGAGATTAAAAAGTATCTGCGGATTGAGTAGCCAGTCTGAATTGCTGTACTCCGGCGGAAGTCAGTGATGTTCCGCCGCGTCCTCTGGAACTTTTAATCCAGTTTTTTTTATGTAAATATTCAAAAGCTTTTTTTATCTCATGTTCGGTATAGTCATAATTTAGTTCTTTTAATATTTTCATACGCCCCATTGGCTGTTGGTAGAGAAGAGACAGAATGCGCTGGCATAAAGTTTCTTCTCTGGAAAACAAATCGGAAAATTCCACAGAAGAATTGGAAATAGATGAATCCTTTTGTGAATGTATGAGATCTGTCTGGGAGGTTGTAATTATTTTTTTGTTGTATCCAGGTGGAAGATCATCCGGTGTTAAAGCTCTGGAACCCATGTATGCCATATATTCAATACAGTTTTGTAATTCGCGGATATTTCCCTTCCATGAATAAGACAGCAAAAGTTCCTGTAGCGCAGGCGTGATAGAATGATGGATTTTAAAACTTTTCAAAAAATGTTCGGACAATGGCAGGATATCATCGATACGTTCTCTGAGTGGCGGGATCACGAGTGTAAACATACTGATACGGTAATACAGATCCAGACGGAAGAGTCCCTGTTCGATCATGTCCGGAAGGTTTCGGTTTGTTGCCGTGATGATCCGTACATTGATTGGAATCGTCGTGCTGCTTCCGAGCTTTCGGATTTCCTGTTCCTGCAGAACACGAAGGAGCTTCGCTTGCAGAATGACAGGCATTTCGCCAATTTCGTCGAGAAATATGGTTCCGTTTTGCGCAAGTTCAAATAAGCCTTTTTTACCACCGCGTTTTGCACCGGTAAAGGCACCCTCTTCATAACCAAAAAGTTCACTTTCCAGTAATTCATTTGAAAGGGAGGCACAGTTGAGTGCGATAAACGGATGAGCACTGCGTGCAGAATACTGGTGCACAGACTGGGCGAACAGTTCTTTCCCGGTTCCGCTTTCTCCGCTGATAAGAATCGGAAAATCTGTAAGAGCCATTCGTTTGGCTCGTTGGATACAGTCTTTCATAACACTGCTTTTACAGATAATATCAGAAAACTGATATTTGGCAGCAGCATTTTTATGGATTGATTTTTTACGGATCTCATGTTCCAGAGATTCGATTTTTTTTGCATCTTTTAAGATAATTAAGAATCCTTTTGTATCTTTGTAAAGTGAAAATATATGCTTGGAAAATGTATATATTTTTTCTTGTTTTTCTAATTTAAAAATATAATTATCCCGTTCTGACGGATCCATAATCAGTTCCCGGACTTCCATTGGAAGATAACGGATCAATTCCCGGGTGTCAATAGTCTGTTCGTTCAAATTCATCATAGACAAAAAAGCCTGATTGACAAAAGCCGGATGGTCACTTGTGTTTAAAAAGAGCAGACCATCATCGATCAGGTTGATCGTCAGAGTTAACAGGTCTTTTGTGTTTGAATAGAGATCCAACGGTGCGTGTGAAAAGTCGCTGTTCAAAATTTCTTTCGATGTCTGATACAATTTCTCAAGCAGAGAGTTCGTTTTGATTTCCAGAGCAACCATCACAGACATTAATGTGTCTGCTGAAATCAGACGCCATCCAATGTCGATAACTTTTGTGATATATGATGGGATAAAACGCATCTGTCCCGGAGTGACCGCAATATCAACACTGTAAGTTTCCGGATTGTCCGGATAAGATGGAACGAAATCAATATGATTGATTCCCAGTTGATAAAGATAAGCAGCCATATCAAACGCAGAAGTACGGTTTGTAGTCATTAACAGGACTTTTGTTCCGGGTACGATATTCATGAGCTTTTTATAACCAGTATTTGAAATTGCTTTTACGCCATGAATAATAATTGGGTCATCGTCAAAATGTTTAAGTATTTCTTCATTATTAATCGGAGAAAGAGCAAGAACAGCATCGGCTTTCAGGTGTTCGCCGATTTCATCTGTAATTGTATGTGTTTCCAGTTCGAATAATCCACCAAAAAAATCTAAAAGTTCCTGGCGGTAATGCATGGCATTTAATAAATCGTAGGTAATTAAAATCAGCTTTTTCTTCATTGAATTCCCATCCTTCTTTGAATATAATGGATAATATCCTGTTTTATCCAATTATATCCTAAAAAATACTTGAAGAAAAGAAAAAATAGAGAAAAAACGCGAAATAAAGCAGGAAGAAAGTTGGCACGGTTTTTGCTCTATATAAATATATCAGTCATAAAGGAGGAGAAAAGGAATGGCAACAGAAACAAAGGAAAAGAGAAAGGGAGCAGAAGAACAGGTACAGGTAAAATGGTATGGTTATATTGCATTACTGGTAGGTATTCTGTTTTTCTCAGGATTATTTCAGAAAGCACCAGGAGCGCTTAAAGCATTAGATTTCAATAATGTAATGGGAAGTTTTGGAACGCTTGGAGAATTAACAAAAGGATCGGGTACGCTGGCGGAAAACTTCCGTGGAGTCGGAGGATCCGGACCGAAGGACGGATGGTTATATGCACTTACATTATTGCCGTCAGTTATGTTTGCACTTGGTATGGTAAAGATCATTGAACATCTGGATGGAATGAAAGCAGCACAGAAATTACTCAGCCCGTTGTTAAAACCACTGATGGGACTTCCGGGAAGTGCCGGACTTACATTGATTACAAGTATTCAGTCAACAGATGCTGCAGCAGCTATGACAAAAGAATTAAGTGATAATGGTTATATCACAGAGAAAGAAAAAGCGATTTTCTGTGCGTTCCAGTTTTCAGGAGCGTCTGTAATTACAAACTTTTTTGCATCAGGAGCCGCATTATTCCCATTTATTGGAGACCTGGCAATCTGGAAACCGCTGGTATTGATTATTGTGTTGAAATTTGTGGGTGCAAATGCAATGCGTTTCTGGGTAAACAAAATGGATAAGAAAGAGGAGGCATAAACATATGGAAGCAAAGACAGAGAAGAAGGGAAATATTATTGACGCATTTGTAGGCGGAGCGAGAAATGGATTTAAGATCGGTACAAATTCTATGGTTCCGAATATTATTTTTGGATTTGCTGTGATTTCAATCTTAAATCTGACCGGATTAATGGAAATTATCGGAAAAGTATTTACACCGATCATGGGAATCTTTGGACTCCCGGGTGTTGCTGCAACAGCATGGATGGCAATTTTTGTATCTATGGGAGGAGCCGCAGGTGTTATCGCCGGACTTTTTACGGCTGGACAGATGACAAGTGCACAGGTTGCAATTATGCTTCCGGCATTATTGCTTTCCGGAGCACAGGTGCAGTTCATGGGACGTATGCTTGGAACAGCTGAACTGGATACGAAATACTATCCTCATATGTTTACGATTGCAACTGTAAATGGAATTATTGCAATGTTGATCATGAATTATTTTATTGTTTAAAATAATGTAGCAGAAAGGAGAAAGAACAATGGCAGAACAGAAAGATTATATCACTTATGTACATGAGGTTTATGATTATTTACATACAATTCCAGAACTGGGATTTGAAGAGTATAAGACATCTGCATTTATTCTGAGTGAATTAAAGAAATGTGGATTCAGGGATGAAGATATTGTTTCGGGAATTGCAGGAACAGGTATTCTTGTGACGATTGATTCTGGTAAACCGGGACCTGTACTGGCGTTAAGAGCAGATATAGATGCGCTGGAATTTATTATCAATGGAGAACGCAAAATTATTCATGCATGTGGACATGATGGACACATTTCTATGCTGTTGGTTGCTGCAAGAGAAATTAAGAACAGAGGACTGGTGAAGGCAGGAAGACTGAAAATTTTATTTCAGCCGGCAGAAGAAAAATTGTTTGGTGCTTTAAAAGTGATTGAATCAGGAGTACTGAATGATGTTGAGGAAATGGTTGGCATGCATTTGCGCCCGAAACAGGATTGCAGACTGGGAAAGGCAATACCGGCAATGTATCATAATGCAAGCTGTATTATGCATTTTTCTATCAAAGGAAAAACTGCGCATGGTTCAAAACCACATCTTGGTGTCAACGTAGCAGATGCACTGTCGCTGTCTACACAGGCTGTTAATATGATCCGTGTAAATCCGGCAATCCCGAGTTCTGTAAAAGTGACAAATGTTAAAATTCCGGGAGAAACATATAATAATATCCCTGAAGAAGCATTTATGGCGTTGGATCTTCGTTCAGAGAGCAATGAAGAGATTGAACATATGAAAGAACTGGTTGTCAGAGCTGTGACAAAAGCATGCGAAGCAGTCGGAGCAGAAGCGACATTAACATTTAACAGTGGAGTTCCGGCAGCAGAATTTGATGATGATATGATTAAACTTGCAGAAGAAACAATTCTGGATGTATTTGGCGAACATGGTTCAATTGGAATCTTCAAAAATTCAGGTGGAGAAGATTTCCATTACTATACACAGAAGCTGCATTGCAAAACGACTTATATGGGACTGGGAGCGGATGCAGTTCCGGGATTCCATAATCCAAATGTTGTGATTGATACAAAGGCACTGGAATATGGTGTACAGATTTGGTGCAGACTGGTAGAAAAACGGATGCATGATTAAGAAATAAGGAAAAATAAAATAAACACCCTCTAAGAAAAGCAGACTGTCATTTTAAGAAAATAAAGTGATAGTCTGTTTTGTTTTTTGTTCCCTGAGTTATAGCTTCATCCTATAACTGGATATTTTTCTTATGTATTAGACAAGAATTACCTACCATGTTAGTATGTTTACAGAAACAAAGAAACACAACAAAAAAGGGCAAATTAAGGAAACGCAGTAAGCGTAATATGGAGGGACAAAATTATGGCAGATATTAAGGATTCAAAAAACTGGGGATTTGAAACAAGACAGTTACACATTGGACAGGAGCAGGCTGATCCGGCAACGGACGCAAGAGCAGTTCCGATTTATGCATCATCATCTTATGTATTCCATAACTCACAGCATGCAGCTGACAGATTTGGACTTCGCGATGCAGGAAATATTTACGGAAGACTTACAAATCCGACAGAAGATGTATTTGAACAGCGTATTGCTTCATTGGAAGGTGGTTCTGCAGCACTTGCAGTAGCATCCGGAGCAGCAGCAATCGATTATACATTCCAGGCACTTGCAAAAACAGGTGAGCATATCGTAGCATCTAAGACTATTTACGGAGGAACATATAACCTTCTGGCACATACACTTCCACTTACAAACGGTGTAACAACAACATTCGTTGATCCGGAAGTTGAAGGTTCATTTGAAGCAGCAATCCAGGAAAATACAAAAGCAATCTTTGTTGAGACATTAGGAAATCCGAACTCTAATTTAGTTGATCTGGAAGAGATTGCAAAAATTGCACACAAACACAATATTCCATTGGTTGTAGATTCAACATTTGCAACACCATATCTGATCCGTCCATTTGAATATGGCGCAGACATCGTTGTACATTCAGCAACAAAATTCATCGGTGGACACGGAACAGCAATCGGTGGTGTCATCATTGAAGGAGGAAACTTCGACTGGAAAGCAAGTGGAAAATTCCCATGGATCTCTGATCCGAACCCAAGCTACCACGGAATTTCATTTGCAGATGCAACTGCACCGGCAGCTTTCGTTACATACATTCGTGCAATTATCTTACGTGATACAGGAGCAACACTTTCTCCATTCCATGCATTCTTATTCCTTCAGGGATTAGAGACATTATCACTTCGTGTAGAACGTCACGTAAGCAACGCGCTGAAAATCGTAGATTACCTGGCAAATCACCCACAGGTAGAGGCAGTACATCATCCGTCTCTTGAGAGTGAGCCGAGCCACGAATTATATAAGAAATATTTACCGAACGGTGGTGGATCTATCTTTACATTTGAGATTAAAGGTGATGCGCAGAAGGCAAAGGACTTCATTGATAATCTGGAACTGTTCTCATTGCTTGCCAATGTAGCGGATGTTAAATCTCTTGTTATCCATCCGGCTACAACAACACACAGCCAGTGCACAGAAGAAGAACTTCTCGATCAGGGTATCAAACCAAATACAATTCGTCTTTCCATTGGTACAGAGAATATTGACGATATCATTCAGGATCTTGATGAAGCATTTAAGGCAGTTGCTGAATAATACAGATATAACATCCTTATATATTGTATAAATAAAACATGAATAAAAAGACCATCTTCCGGATTTTCCCCCATATCTGAAAGATGGTCTTTTTTTTGAAATGTTTCAATTGTATGGTTTACAGACTTGACAAATTATAAAAATACTATATAATACAGAAATGCAAATAAGTTGCAAATGTAAATAAGTTGCAAATACAAATAAAGTGCAAATATAAGGAGAACTATATGTCAGAGATTATATTAGATTCAGTAATAGACAGCATCAAGCTGCTACCTTTTCTTTTTCTTCCTTATCTGTTTATGGAATGGCTGGAGCATAAGTCAGTTGCGGCAGCGAAAGAGAATCCGTACAGCTGGAAAATTCGGACCGGTATGGGGTGGACTTCTGGGAGTGATCCCACAGTGTGGATTTTCGGCAGTGGCATCCAGCCTTTTTGCCGGACGTGTGATCACAGTGGGAACTTTGATCGCGGTGTATCTGTCTACTTCAGATGAAATGTTTCCAATCATGATCTCCAATGCAGTTCCTGTAGTTACAATTGTGAAAATCCTGACCTGCAAAGCGGTGATCGGAATAGTTTCCGGCCTGGTGCTGGAGTATGTTTACACACATATTCTGAAGAAACAGGAACCTGATGTGGATATTCATGAAATCTGTGAAGAAGAACGCTGCCATTGTGAACATGGAGTTATTTCTTCAGCAGCATTTCACACATTAAAAGTTTTTGTATACATTTTCTTGATTTCTCTTGTTTTAAATATTATCATTGGATTAGTCGGAGAAGAGACACTGGCAGGACTTTTTACAGGAACACCGATTGCAGGTGAACTGATCGCAGCTTTAGTGGGACTGATTCCCAACTGCGCTTCTTCTGTAGTGATCACCCAGTTATATCTGGATCATATTATCGGAGCCGGGGCGATGATGGCGGGACTTCTTGTAAATGCAGGAGTTGGGCTTCTGATTCTGTTTCGTTTGAACAGAGACAGGGTTCAGAATCTGAAAATTGTGGGAGTACTTTATGGACTTGGCGTATTCTGGGGAATTATTATTGAATTTGCAGGAATTGTTTTCTGATTAACCGGGTCTGTCCTGTCAGAAGAAGCTGATTTGTTACTGTTCACACATCACTATCCCGCGAGGTGTTTTGGCATGAATATGCCAAA
>OGMW01001213.1_pt1 | contig 23886 bp, 17 predicted proteins | sample 1573281 | NCBI WGS metagenome assembly OGMW01 (sample SAMEA2581907, study PRJEB24529) | metagenome | biome: Human gut stool | place: China | collected 2011 | reverse complement strand
TAGTTAGAAACCTTTAAAATAAATAATATAACCAACACTTCAAGAGAGGCCTCATCAACCTCTCTCCATCATATATCCCAGTCCCCAAGGGGACTTCGTTTTACAACCTGAATTAACCCAACCTTACCCATAGTACCTTACTCCTTACCATATGTATCCTTGAATTAATCCAAACAATTATTTTCACAATCCGACTTGTCTAAATATTAACATATTATAATCAGTTTATCAATCAATATTGCAATTCTCTACCTGAATTATCTGCTCCTATCACAAACCACATTCCAGAATAACAAAAAAACTCCGCCAACAAAGCAAATGCTTCACCAACGGAGGTCAATTTCACATATATTAAATTAAAAATTTATGCATTATTTTGTGTCCATAACAAAACTAGAACTAGACAAATACATACCTGCATCTCAATCAGACCTTCGTAACAATAGCAACACAGTTTCCCTCTATTTCCACAGTTTTATTACCTGCAGTTATATATAAACTATCACCCACTTTATATGCCTTAACATCTTCTCCTACGCGGATAGTTCCACATCCTTCCGTAAATATCACAGAGTGGAAAGAAGCTGTATCGACATTAATTGATACTGAATCGAATATCATATTTATAACACTCACTATATTTGTAGCTTACTAGTAACTTTCCTTCTGATGAGTCCTCTTCAATAGTTGCTGCGGCTTCATTCAAAGCTTCATCATATACATTACTGCTGGATTTCACATATAAGATTTCTGTTATGGTGTTATTTTCAATGCGTTCTCTTATCTCTTCTTTGCTGGCATCTCTTGATAATCAGCAATAAAGATATGCTCCCGGTTCACAGTCAACTACATACCACAGTTCGTTCTTGCCAAATACTGTTCTTAACTTGGTTCCGCCCCACATGTTATCCTTAAATGCAGGCTCAATGTTAATAATAGATACCTATATAAAACAATAAGAAAATAGAGAGGATACACTTAAGATCCTCTCTAAATCACTTCAAGTTCTCCATTTTTGATGATATTATATCAACGGCTAACCATCCACCACATACTGTAAGCAGACACCCTATGGGTATGATATAAAGTCATCATTGATATGGTATCAATATTTTTTGTCAATGTCAATTATTTTAATTAGCTTATCACGGTTAATTAGATTCTCTCATACTCCTCCAACACCCTCCAACACCAATCCTCAAGGATATAACTCTCCCCATTCCCAATCCTGTCCGTACACCCAGCAATCATCTCATCATCCGAAATATAATTTACAATATTACATATAGGAATATTCATAGTTACAAGTATATCTTGTAAAGGGAGTTTATTTTCTAAAAACATAAACCTGAATAACCATTTTCTGAAATTAGCGGGAGAAAAATTATTATAAAACCTGTCCTCTCTGTCAATATTCTTAATGCTTTCCAAAATGCCATTAATTCCACCTTCTGGCAGCGGCTTTAACCACTGTGTTCTGGAATTACCAAAAATGTATTCAGCATTATTGGTTTTCATCGCCATTAATTCTCTTATGCTATTGCGTAAAATTGCCGGCATAACCATAAATCTGCTGTTATTACCGTTTCCTATCTTAATAGTCTGACAATTATCGCCAATGTCACTCCATCTTAATTCACAGATTCTCCTTCTCTCCATTCCAAAACATAGCAAAATCAAGAAAACCGCTTTATTCCTGACGCCATTTCTCTGCCTCTCAATATGTTTAATAATCCTTACAATCTTCTTAATATCAGCTGTTTTCATAGCTCTGTCGCGTTCAATTAATATATCCTCACACCGCTTCAAAATCACGCCGCTGCCAATATCAAAATTCTTATTATGCACCCGGCTAAGAATAAATGACTTAATGTAAAAGAATTGATTCTTTGCTGTATTAGCAGTTTTAATATTACTGCTTTTTCTTATGTATTCCTCATATGCATTAAGCGTAATATTTTCGTAGCATGACTTAGCATCATCACTGTAACTACCTTTATATTGTAATGTATAATATGCAAAAAATCTCTTATTACAGCTCCAGTAAACATCCCAGCTATTGCATTTAGCAGATGGAAAAAATGTATTTTTATAAATAATTATATCTCTAAAGAAATATATAGCATTATTATATCCCAGAAGATAATCCGCCTTAAAAAATTCAAGATATTCAATATCTGTTTTCCTTATAAATGACAACCTAAACACAGTTCTTTTACTTCCAAAACTGCTTTTCCCTATTGGAATATCCCTGTTCAATAGCCAGATTCCATCACCATGCAACAAAATCCCCCACTCAGAATTGCATCTATCTGAGCAGATATCATTAGACAATCTGGATAAAGCAGCCGAATGATTCCGGTTCTGATTCCATCTTATCAACACCTTGTCCATCAGATAACATTCATAATACTCATCTGTATATCTGTGTTTAAATGCATTGTAATCATATTCTAATATATTATCACAGAACGACTTTACTGCCTTTGCAAATGTGTCTGGCGATATATTAGTTGAATTCTTGATTAAATCTTTGATAGTATCCAGTTTTTCTTTATTATTCATTATTATTATTTCCTTTCCGATTAAATTTTAGTTTCATTTGGTAATTATTATTCAAAAAATAATTCACTAGAATGTCTAATTATTTGTCACTCTAGTGAATTCATTTTCTCCTATAATAAAGAAATACTTTACAAATAAAATCTACAGATACTCATTCTTTCCTTCTTCACGAAGCTTTGCAAGCACCTGCTTGATTTCACCCGCATTCTCTTTAGTTGTAATAAGAGTTGCATCTTTAGTATCGACAACTACAATGTCCCTTAAACCAACTGTGGCAATAAGTTTTTCGCCGCCTTCAATCACACAGCCCTTAGTATTAACTGCAACTACATTGCCGTTAATTACATTGCTGTTATCATCATTCTTCTTGATTCTTCCTACTGCAAGCCATGAACCTACATCATCCCAACCGAAGTTGCCTGGAAGTGTGTAGATAGAATCTGCCTTCTCCATAATACCGTAGTCAACTGACTGTGACTCAAGATTAGGGAATTCTGCCTCAAGCACTGCATTTTCATCTGCTGTTCCCACTGCTGCCTTAATCTTTAATAAGCCTTCATATGTGTCAGGCATGAACTTCTTAAAGCAATCTAATATTGTAGATACTTTCCATACAAACATTCCACTATTCCACAGATATGTTCCGTCAGCAAGGTATGATTTAGCTGTCTCAAGGTCTGGCTTCTCAACGAACTTTTCAACTGAATAAGCATTATTCTTCTTGTCATCCTGATTATACTTAATATAACCATAGCCTGTCTCTGGATAATTCGGAGTAATTCCTACTGTTACAAGGTTAGCCCCCTCTTCTGCAATCTGAACTGCTTCTTTAAATGTATCTGCAAATACTTCATTATTCTTAATAAGGTGGTCTGATGGAAGTACAATCATAACTGCATCATCATATTTGCTTGCAACATGAACTGCTCCAAGACCTACACATGGTGCTGTATTTCTTCCAACAGGCTCACATAAGATATTCTCCTCTGGAATACCAGGAAGCTGCTGCTTTACAAGTTCTCTGTAGTTCTTGTTAGTAGCAACATAAACATCCTTAATATCAACCAATGGGCTGATTCGCTCTACTGTGAGCTGTATCATAGTCTTTCCGTCATCTGTAAGAGAAAGGAACTGTTTTGGCATATTAACACGGCTCTTTGGCCAGAATCGCTCTCCCTTACCACCTGCCATAATAAGTGCTGTAGTCTTCATAAATTCCTCCTTGTTCTGCCATATTGTTTTAACCATCAATTACGACATCTGTCTGTGCATCATAATATTTACCATCAGCTCTGATAGCACATCTATATGTGCCGCTTTCCATCTCTGTTGTATCTATTCCACAAAAAAACGGTGCATAGTTAATGTTCTTATCCACACCTTTTCTCAAATGAAATACTCTGTCACATACTGACTGTGCCTTAATCCTATAACAATTCTGTTCATTCCACAGAAAAATTACGGGATTATAATACACTTTATTTCCGTTATATGCAAATCCCCTAAGCTGCATATCATCATGATACCCTGTTTCTGTCACCTTAACTGTAGGTGATACTTCCATATATCCTGCAGCCGGCCTTAATCTGTCAGCTTTCTGAGGTTTTCTGTATATTACAGAATATATCTCATCTCCGAATCTGTAGTTATTCTCCGTCTGCGTAAGAAGCGGACTATAGAAAGGGTCATATTTCTCAAGCTTTGGATGTTTTTCATATGTCATATCCCTTGCATGCATATTACGTCTGTTCTTTTCTTCATCAACCTCATCATCACCTCTTGAGAATGATTCATGGTGAAAAAGAACCACGTCATTTCTTAAGACATTATAATATCCCTGTTCATAGAGAGTCAGGCATATATCAACATCATTATGTGTTACTTCAAATGCTTCATCAAATCCACCAGCTTTATCGAATTTAGCCTTCTCAATCATAAAGCATGCTCCTGTAACACACAGGCAGTCATAATCAGCGTAATTCCTGTGAGCCTTGATATTCTCATCATCAACTGCCTTCGCATACAGATGTGCAAAACAGCTTGATTCATAATTAATTACACCCACATGCTGAATATATGATGAGTCCGGATACAGAAGCTTTGCACCAACCGCGCCGGTACTTTCCTGCTTTGCCTGTCCGACAAGTACTGAAAGCCAGTCTGTGTCTTCATAATCCTGTCCGATTATTTCAATATCATCATTAAGGAACAGCAACAGATTACCTTTTGCTTTAGCTGCTCCAACATTACACATATGTGAGAAATTAAAATCTGCCTTTTCATACACATATGATGCCTGTCCTTCAAATGTACCTACAAGCTTCTCATACTCTTTTCTGTTGCTGTCATTACTTCCGTTATCAACAACAACAATTTCGTAATTAATATATTTTGTGAACTTGCGGATACTCTGTAAACAGCATTTTAATATGTCTGGATTATCCTTTGATGGAATAATTATACTCACCAGATTATCTTCATCCGGAATGTAATGCACATGCTCAACAACCGCGTCATGCTTATCAGGTACAATATTCACATTAATGCCTGACTTATTAAGAAGCATTTTCTTAAAATCAGCCTTTCTGTAAGCAGCATCCATGTCTGAATTATTCTCAGTTCTTGTGTCCTTAACAAGTACCTGATGAATATGTCCAGCATTTTCCGACTTACACTCTGACAGAATCATTAAAGACAATTCATAATAATTAACCTTACTGCCCTCTCCCTGATTCTTCATACATCCATTAATTGCATCAATCAGCATATTCTTTTCGGCTGTAAAAGCATTTCCAATATAATTATAAGACAGCAGCGTATCCCATGAATAATCGGGCTTACAATTTGGAAGCATACATCCAGCTTGCGAATCATATTGTTCTGAATCTGTGTATACATAGCTAAGATTTCGCCCAGCCTTTTTCTGAGTCCTTATATAATGCGATACAATCCCTGCAAACTCTTTATCAAATTCACAGTTTTCATCACACACAGCAATATATTCAGCATTCATGCCAGACACTTCTGCCATCAGGCTTTCATAGTTCTCACAATGACTGCATATTTCTACACAATCTGCCTTATTATCAGTAATACGCTGTTTTGGTGCAATATTTTTCTGATAATTGCCATAGGCTTTCACATCTGTCATATTCTGATGCATCTTCTGGTGTAATGCATATCCGAATGTCTTAAAGCCTTCTTTTCCAATAATCTGCGCTGCTCTCGTTAAAAACATCTTTACCTCTAATAATTACTCTAATTCCAGTGTATATGACTCTGTATTAAGAGGGAAATTCCTGTTATAGAAAGGATCTCCTTCATCTAATTCTTTCTGCCATTTACTCTTGAACGTCTCAATCTCACCCTTGAATCTTAACTGCTTTTCTTCAGTATCCTCATAACCTCTTGACTTAGATTCATAATGATACCACTGTGAAAATGCGTCATAAACCACAAGATATCCCTTACTTCTGACTTTCATACAGAAATCAACATCATTGAATGCAACAGCATATTCTTCACATAAACCGCCAACTTCGTTATAGATATCCTTGGATATCATAAGGCATGCAGCCGTAACTGCAGAATAATCGCTTGAAAGATATGCCCTTGACATATATCCGTACTGGTTAGCATCTAATCCAATAAATGCATGTCCTGCAATTCCACCAAGACCGATAATTACACCGGCATGCTGTATTGTTCCATCCGGATACAATAACTTGGCACCAACGATTCCTACATCCGGACGCATGCAGTAACCAAGCATGTCTGATATAGAATCCGGAGCAATCATCTCTGTATCATTATTAAGAAGTAAAATGTAATCACCCTTTGCTTCCTTGACACCAAAATTATTAATTGCAGAATAGTTAAATCCACTCTTCCACATCAATACCCTGACATCAGAATATTCTTTCTGAATACTGTCATAATATTCAAATGTTTCTTTCTGCGTACTGTTATTCTCAACAATAATAACTTCTATATTCTTATAAGTATTGACATTAAACAGTGAACGTACACATTTATCAAGATCATCAATATGATCCTTATTAGGAATTACAATTGAAACAAGAGGATTTCCCGGTGTTTCATATATAACCCTGCTTCCTCCAAATAACTTGCTAAGTTCAACCTTACCCGGTATTCCAAGTCTCTTAAGATGATCCTCAACAGCCTTTCTTCCTGCTTCATGGCAGTATGCCTTACTTGCAGGATTAGCTGCTGTAGAATTATCATGCATTCTCCAATGATATAATATCTTGGCAATATGCCTAGTCTTACGGGCTTTTTCTGTACATCTTAATATAACATCATAATCCTGTGCCCCGTCATACTCAGCCTTAAATCCGCCAATTTCCTTAAGCAGCTCTGTCTTGACACAGAAAAAATGTGTTATATAGTTATGTGATCTTAACAAATCAATATTGTAATCTGGCTTAAAATTAGGATCAACATTTATCCAGTCTGGTCCTAATATCTTATCTTCATCTGTATATACAGCATCAACAAGCTTATCCTGAAACGCCTTAACAACTTCATATAAAGCATCCGGTTCTAATGTGTCATCATGATCAAGAAGACCTGTTATCTCACCATCAGCCAGTTCAAGTGCTGCATTAGTGTTGCCTGCAATTCCCTTATTACTATCTAACAGCTTATATATTATTCTTGAATCCTTATTGTGATATTCCTCAAGAACCTTCTCAAGCTTTGCATTTCCGCAGCTGCCATCCGCTATACACAGCTGCCAGTTACTATATGACTGGTCAATCACTGACTGAATCATCTCTTCAAGATACTTAACAGGTGTATTGTATGTTGGAACAATAATACTTATCTTAGGTTCATAATCAAACTTAGCTTTCTTCTGGTTATCCAGTTCTTCCTGTGTAACTTTATGAATTGCAAACCATTTCTTATATATCTCAGCCTGATCCATGACACCATATAATCCGCCATACACATACTCTTTAAGATCTTTGAATCCATATAATCTTATATGATGGCAGAGACGTGCAACATTATGTGGTGTGATAGCCTTAATCATTCTCTTAGCTTTATCTATATTGTAAACTCTTCTCTGTCTTTTAATCTCTTGGTCTATATTAATATCAATATTCTTAGCATCTGACTTAAAATGTAATACATATCCCGGTTTCTCGTCTATTGTAATAGTAAATCCAACGGCTTTCTTCTCATCTTCTGTATAACCATTATCAATTAAGTCAAGACGCTCACAACGCATGTTCTTGAATTCAAGCGGATTATTATTAACATCTGTCATGTCGATTGTCACATCGCCTTCCTGTGCAACACCCCATCCTGCTACTCTGTAAACATGCTTATCATCAGTAGTCTTTTCTGGCCATATTCTGTCTATATTATACTGTAATATCTGATCCTGTATTGTATATACAACATCCTTTTCATCAGCACTCGCAATCTGGCTTCTTACCCCCGCATCAACGACATACAGTTCAATACTCTTAACATCACTCTTATTAACATCTGCTTTAATAATGAATCCTATCTTACAGTCTCTTTTAAGACTATTACTTATAAGAAGATCCAGCTTGTCCTCTCTTGTTATATGCTGGATGCTACACTCTGTCTTTTCCCCATTAATAAATAATTCAAATGAATAATCATCAAAATCCTTAGGAATATACCAGCCTGCAATTCTGATATGAAGTTTTCCCTGATTATCTGAAAGCTGTATATTAATTACATTATCACTCTTTTTCATAGCCACTACCTTTCAATTAACAGTTCTTCCATGTATGTTCAATTCTTGCAACACCCATATCTTCAATTCCTGATACAACATTAAATCTTACTGCTTCTTTATAGTAATCAATTGGTGTTCCATCTGCTTTTTCAAGCACAATATCTACCCAGTACTGGCTTCTTGTAAGTGTCATACTGTCAAACTCAATAACAATCTTTCCATCTTTGTCAAGGTCAAATGCATCAAGTCTGTCTATCTTAGTACTGCTTCCGCTGCATAACTGACCATCAATTCTATAAATCATATATCTTGCATGAACATCTTTTACCGGAGTCTCAACAGAATAATCTATCTCTATCACGGCTTTTCTTCCTGTTTCAAGAGTTTCTGTCCTCTTGCCGTCATCACAAGACAAGATAACGTCGTTAATTCTTGCCTCGAAACTTCCGTAACGTTTATCGTTACCACCTTCTTTATTCTCTTCCTCAGCCTTCTTAAGTCTTCTCTGCTCTGCTTCAATTCTTAAGATTCTGGCCCTTTCCTGCTCATCCTTGCTTAATCTTTCCTGATTCATATAATCAAGATAAGCAATGTCAACTTCTCTTGGATCACCTTCCTGCTCAATCTGTCCATCTTTAATCCAGATTGACTTGTCACATATCTCTTCAATCTGTCCAAGGGCATGTGATACGATAATAATAGTTGTTCCGTTAGCCTTAATCTCTCTTAACTTGTTGAAACATTTTGCCTGAAAATTCGCATCACCTACAGCAAGAATCTCATCAATAAGAAGGATATCTGCATTAACATTAATTGCTACTGAGAATGCAAGTCTCATGTACATACCTGATGAATATGTTCTTACAGGATTATCAATAAACTGCTGTAATTCTGAAAACTCGATAATATCCTCAAGTCTTTCATCTATCTCTTTCTTAGTAAGACCAAATATCGCAGCATTAGTGTATATGTTTTCTCTTCCACTCATGTCAGGGTGGAATCCTGCTCCAAGTTCAAGAAGACTTGAAACTCTTCCGCACATTTCAATAGAACCGCTGTCTGGATATATAATCTTAGTCAACAGCTTAAGTGTTGTACTCTTACCACAGCCGTTTCTTCCAATAAGACCTACTGCCTCGCCCTTCTTTACTGTAAAGCTTATATTATTAAGAACAACTCTGTTTTCATATCTGTTTCTCTTCCAGAACAGCATTTTCTCTTTAAGTTCATTACCTTTATCAAAATACACTTTAAAGCTTTTGGATACATTCCTTACTTCGATTGAATTCTCGTTGTTAAGCATACTTATCTCTCTTTCTTAAACATTAAAACTCTTCTGCGAATCCGCGCTGAAGTCTTCTGAATATAATTGCTCCCAGAATAACAAAAACAACGCCTGTTATAATAGCAACCAATAATGTAGACAAATCTGGAATTTCCTTATAGTAAAGAATCTGTCTGTATATATTGATTATTGGTGTCATTGGATTTAAGTTAAATATTGTCTTTAATATCTGTGGAACATTAGCATTCTCTACCATATCAGCGCCATACATAACTGGTGTCATATACTGTAATGCCATAACTACAATTCCAAGAATGTACTGTAAATCTCTTAAATAAACAGTAAGTGCAGAAACTATAAGTCCAATTCCAAGACATAATATATATTCAACAATCATTACAACAGGAAGATATAATAATGCAACCAGATTAATTCCTCTTCCTGAGATAAGAAGAACGATAAACACAACAACAAATGTAAGAATCATATTAATGAATGCACTTGTTACTGTAGATATTGGAATAACCTCTCTTGGAAAATATATTTTCTTAACCATGTTAGATTCACGCATTATACATGTTGAGCCATCCTGGACACTTGAGCCGAAAAACATCCATGGTACAAGTGCTACAAAAAGGAATAGATAATACTGTTCATAATTGGCTCTCATAATTATTGAGAAAACCAACGTAAACACTAAAAGCTGTAACAATGGGTTAATAAATGTCCACATAAATCCGAGCACAGAGCCCTTGTATCTTCCACGTAAATCTTTCTTTACCAGAGAAAATATCATTTCTCTGTATTCATACATTTCCTTTAAATGTTTCATAAATCCTCCATTTAATTATGGCTGTCAGAAATTCGCATATAAGAATCCGCTTCCAGCATTACTTGCATATCCCATAACAAATATTGCTAATATAATGCCGTAATATATTAGCCACCTTACTACTATTGGCTTTGCTGCAACTGCAACTCTAATCTGTACGCCTCTTTCTTTGAGGACGCTTATTATTAATACAACAACACATCCTGCTAATAAAAATATATAATCCACTGATGTTAATCCAATGTTCTTAAACATTGCTGCATTAAGCTGGTCAAACCGTAAATCTGTTATCATTCGCTTTATCATTCTGATTGCAGAACCCATACCTGCTACACTGCAATCAAATACCCATCCGATATTGACAAGTATAAATGTTCTTAATATCTGCACACACTGCCACCACTTCTTATGTGGGTTAATATGACATGCATGTAAGCATTTTTTATAAAGTGGCTCTACAAGGTTACTGAATGCTATTATTACACCATTATACATACCATACATGATGTAACGCCATTCTGCTCCGTGCCATATACCTACTATAAAGAATATCAGGAGATTAGAAAGACATATTGGGAGAGTCTTTCCAAGATGATCTCCAAGATGCTTCTTGCCCCACTTTCCGAACTTGTTCATAGCCTTTGATAAACAGAATGGATAGAAGACATAATCCTTCATCCATGTACCCAGTGTAATATGCCACCTTCTCCAGAACTCTCCAATTGATTTACTAAAATATGGCTGTCTGAAGTTCTCATCCATAGTTACACCAAAAAGCTGTGCAACACCTATTACTATATCAATACCGCCTGAGAAATCCGCATATAACTGAATTGAATACATAAGCACCGCTATTATTGCCATTGCACCACCATATTCATCAGGCTTATTAAATATTATATTAACGAATACTCCAGCTCTGTCTGCAAGAACCATCTTCTTGAACAAACCCCAGAATATTCTCTGAATTCCAAACTGTACATTCTGAAGATTAAATGCACTTCCTGCAAAAAGCGTTTTCTGCAGCTTATCAAATCTTCCAATTGGTCCCTGCATAATCTGTGGGAAAAATGATACAAAAAGACATATTCTGAAAGGATTCTTTTCTGCTCTGTATTTCCCCTGATATATATCAATAACATAAGATATTGACTGAAATGTAAAGAATGATAAACCAAGTGGCATTACATAATTGCTTAATGCATACACGGTTTTGTCAATACCTATCTTATTAAGAACTGCTGTGATATTGCCTGTGATAAACCCACCATATTTTAAAACTGCAAGAACTCCAAAATTAATAAGCATTGCTATCACAAGAATTATTCTCTTTTTATGCTTAACAGAATTCTTAAGTTTCTTCTTTTGTTCCCTGTCAATCTCTGCTTTGTGTTCCTTCAGATATATATCTGACTTATCCTGTATGTATTCCATTGCTAACGCCGCAAGATATATAACAAGCGATGCTGCAACCATGAAAAGACTATTCTTCACATTGAATGAAAAATAATACAGATAACTTAACACAAGTAACCACATCCATCTTACTTTAGATGGAAGTACATAATATATAACTACTCCGATTAATATAAAAAACCAAAATAACGCTGTTGTAAATGACATTTTATTTCTCCACTACTCCATACAATTCCGCTTCAGTATTGTACATTTCCTGAAATGAACTGTAGAAATATCTATTAATATCTTTAGTTCCCTGTTTATGTTCTTTAATAACTTTGCCAAGAAATTCTGAATATTCTTTTGCAAATTCTCCATTCATATGTCCTTCTTTATCAACAAAGTCCGAATCCTCTCTTGGCAATATGTCCTGTCTCGCCATATTGAAATCATAATAGAACACTCCATTGTCAGCAAGCAGTTTGTTAATTGTATCATGGACATTCTCCATATGAAGAATACCCACACTACTTGGAGTTATTGGAGATGTTACCGCAATAAGATCAATATCATTATCTCTGCAATACTTTATTATTTTCTTAATATACTTCAAAGGATAACCTGTAATTTGCTCTTTACTTCTTACACTCCAGCTTTTTAAAAGTTCTTCACCAGCGAGTTCTCCATTAACAGGACTAATGTAGAAATATCCTCTTCCGGCATATGTTCCACCATCTACATCAAGTGAATAAATATCCGCTTCTTTGTAACCTTTTGACAATTTCTGTTCAATATTATCTTTCATATTAGACGGAGTAAACGTACATGCCTGTCTTCTTGTGAAAACATTCCTTATCTCCATACGTTCCATGTTATCGTATATATATTGCCACTTTACATATGAACGCCAATCCATCTGACATTGAATAAACTGTTCAGTATAAAACCCTTCTTTAGGCGGATTGAAATAATACTGATAATCAATATCTAGAATTACTGTCTTAATATCATTAGTTCTGCACGTATCTTCAAGCACATAATATGAATCTTTTACCGTTTCTCCTGGAATCGCCATATTTATTGAATATGTTCCGGAATATTTATCAATAATATCCGGATCTGATGATGCCCTTGCATGTGAAGCTCCAATTATGACAGTATCATAATCAGTTTTATTATTTTTCACACATACATTTCTTAAAATATAATTAACATAACCTGTCTGTACACAGGCAAAATCAATGACTCCCATTATAGCAATAAGTCCTGCCAGGAATATCACACATCTTAATATTGGTTTAAACTTTTTCATAACTACCTTCTATATTGTTTCCTATAAAGAATATCAACTGATGATAATATTACTAATTAATCACCTTGTCAATCAACTTTTTCCATGTATCTTTCTTAACCTCTCACTGACAATATCCGCAGAACGCTTATACGCCAGATGTTCCCTTGCATATTTCTGACCATTCCCAGCAATTCTTTCGTAGAAATCCTTATCCTCATAAAGCCTTCTCATATAGTCTGCTGCCTCATCAACATGTGCATCAGCCCATACATTTCCCTTCTTGAACGGCTCATAGTCCTTATCAAGCTCTATCATGTCGTATCCGACCATGCATGCTGTATCACTGTTCATAAACTCTGTATTGCCTGACCAGTCAGTTGCAATAACAGGTGTACCAACATACATTGACTCAGCCATAACAAGTCCGAAGCCTTCTGAACGGTGGAGCGAAACATACACATCAACATCAGCAAGAAGTGTATTAACCTCACATCTTCCCATATGACCGCACATATAATAAATGTTATTGCAGTCCTCTATTACAGAACCAATAATCTTTTCATCTTCTGCAGATAATTCTGCCTCACTTATCTTAATAACAAGTCCGACATCCTTGTATTTTTCTTTCATCTGTTCATCTTTGCAGAATGCTTCTTTAAATGCTTTAATAGCGGCAAGCGGATTCTTTCTTTCCATAACGCTTCCACTGTTATACATTACAAGGAATAAGAACTTATCTTCCGGAAGATTAAAATGCTTTCTATCAAACTTCACAGTATCTGTCTCAGGTGCAACACAGTGTGGAACTGTTATCACAGGCTTGTCTGTATATTTCTTCAAAGTATTCGTAACAAAATCAGACGGTGTCCAGACTTCATCAACAAGCTTAAATGCCGGAAGCCACTCTTCTGGAAATGTCTCCAGCTCCCATGCCCAGTATCCTATGTTATATCTGTAATCCCATACTTCTTTTCCAAGGCTTAAATATGCTACCATGAATTCACTTGCATTAACATGAATAATATTCACATCAAAAGGAAGCCCCTCTGTGAGTCTGTCATCATACATATCATTGCTTCTTGAACCTCCTGGTGGAACAAAGAAATCCCTTATAACATGAGGTTCTTTATTCTCATCAAGCAGCCTGCACATAATTCTTGCGCTTTGTCCAAGTCCATTATCTCCCTTAATATTACCTATTATATTGGCACCACATTTGTATCTTCCTGCCTCATATTTTTCAATAGAATCAGCCGACAGCTTGTCTGTGGCATTATTAATTATCCCTGCCTTCATCTTACTTAAAAGCTTCATAGGAATAATCTTTGTCAGCACCGGTCTCAATGCTTCTCCCGTATTAAGAAAAAATTTTGATAAACCCATATAAACCTCAACATTCTATCTGTTATTCATCTGGCTGTTAATAAAGTCTCTCACCATACCACCAAGTCTTTCCGGTGTATACTTGTCCAACGCATGTCTGTATGCATTCTCATCAACAAGTCCAGAATTAATCTTCTTATCTATATTCTTCATTCCATTCGCAAGACTTATAACCTTATCATCATCATCACCGGCAAGACTGAATCTTTCCACACAGTCACCTACTACCTCGTCAAATATTTTAAGATTACTTGCAAGTATTGGCTTATTATGCTTCATTACCTCTAATATAGGCATTCCGAAGCCTTCTGCCATAGAAGGAAACACAAAGCATGAGCAGTTGTTATACAGGTCATATCTTGTAGTGTGTGATACATAACCAAGATAAGTAAGACCTTCAACCTCTGTAAGTGCATTCTCAAGAAGCTGCTCAATATCATCCTCCTGCATCTTACCGGCAAGAATAAGAGGTCTTGTTCCGCCTTCTTCCCTGTATCTTCTGTACGCTTTAATAAGGATATCAACGCCCTTACGCTTCTCCATATTACCTACATACAAGAAATAATTCTCATCCTTAGGCGGTACATATCTTGTAAGCGGATTAGATATAATGTAGGCATTGCAGCTTGGAATCTTCTTAGCCTTTGGAAAATACATCTCTGTGTCGTCCTTAGTCTGCTCCGAATTATACAGAATCATATCTGTATGTCTTAAAGTCACACCAAGATTAAACTTAAAATAATAGCTGTATATTTTTCCAAAGTATCTTACATACTGAATAGGAAACATATCGTGTATTGTGATGAGTGTCTTAAAGCTTCCACCGAGATTAATAGGAATAATCGAATTAACCTCCCAGAATATATCCGGCCTCACCTGCTTTAATTCTTTCTTAATAAATGCAAAATATGCATACACACCCGCACTTCTATATACAGGCTTTCCCCATTCAATAACCTTGATTCCTCTAGCCTCAAATCTCTTAATATATTCACTCTCTTTAACATCTGTAAAAAGAATCCATTCAAATTCATCATATGTTATGAGCTGTTCTAAGAAGTCATTAAGATACATGCCCACACCGCTTGGTCTGCTGCCTAAAGTTCTTGCATCAACAGCAATCTTTAATTTCTTCATAACTGTATTCTCTGCCCCCAATAAATAATCTTTCATTCTATCAGAGTATTTCCATAATATGCATGTTCAAACTACCCCTGTAACAAAACATGTTTCTTTTGATTTTACCATATTATAGATATAATTGCTATACATTATTTTCTACACACAAATACACCAGCCTCTTTGGTTATTGTCATAGGTTTCACAAGCTTTTTCTCTACATATTTTTTAAAATCTGTATACTTATCCACAAGGTACTCTTTCTGATTGCCATGACATGATAGTATATAATCTACCAGCGGTTCTGCTTCATCAACAACAAGTGCATCTTTATAATCTCTTCTCTCAACATCTGAAAAATGTTTTTTTAATATCTTATCTCCATTATCAAGTCCGAATTTTTCAAAAAGCTTATCTGCTTCAAGTGCAATTCTCTTATCGTATCCCGACACAAGGCGGCTTATCTCCTGCATATGCCTGCTGCCATATGTACTGCACACAAGCACTCCCCCAGGCTTTAACACCCTCACAATTTCATCAAGTGCCTTATTGACATTTTTACAATAAAACAGCACATGATTAGCAATCACCAGATCATACGATTCATCTTTTGCCCATGTCTTTTCGCATGAAGCCACTTTGAACCTGAATGATACATCAATATCTCTTTCCTTCCAGCTCTCTGTTGCTTTTTTTATATTTCTTCTCGCATCACTTATCATGCCTTCTGATATATCCGTAAGCTCTATATATATGTTTTTTTTCTTCCCTGAGAATTCATTTCTCTTTCCTGTCATGGCAAGCTGACCTATATTGTCAACCCACAATGTTCCATCACCACACCCAATCTCAAGAATTCTCATCCCCTTAACAATACCACACTGCTCATATACCCACGGAAACCATCCCTGTTTATTAACTGAAAACCTGTTATGAAGATTAATTCTTGCAGATATATTTCCAGCATTAATGTACTGATTCTTCATGCTGTCTTCCATATTAGTAAGATGGATAATCTCCAGCATATTACTCCAGTCAATTCCTTTTCCCTCTTTAATAGAGTCTTCTGTTTCTTCAATAGCTTTACATACAAGCTGCATCTGTGCAATCTTGTCTTGTATCATTCGCTTTTGAAGTTCAAGTGAATTCTTTAGCACATGATAATCTGAATCACCAATTGTCATATTTCTTATATCGTCCAGTGTAAATCCAAGATATTTAAGCAATAATATCTGCTGTAACCTTGTAAAATCTGAATCCGTATAAAATCTCACTCCCTCATCAGTAAGAAGTGAAGGCTTTAATATGTTCTGCTGGTCATAATATCTTATAGTCCTTACTGAAACATTTGATTTCTTCGCAAATTCGCCTGAAGAATAATACCCGTCTTTATGCATATATTACTCCTTGTAAAAATTTTTTAAAAAACACTTGAAGGTGACGTTACGTCATCTTTTATTATATACTTGACTTAAAAAATGTCTACTTGAAAATTAACATAACATTTTAACAAACAAGGAGGAACTTCAATTATGAAGGGTATTATTTTAGCTGGTGGTTCTGGCACACGCCTTTACCCACTCACAATGGTAACTAGTAAACAGCTTCTTCCAATCTATGATAAGCCAATGATTTATTATCCACTCTCAGTTCTTATGAGTGCTGGTATCAGAGATATTCTTATCATCTCTACACCACAGGATACTCCTAGATTCAAAGAGCTTTTAAAGGACGGAAGCCAGTTCGGTGTCAACCTTACTTACGCTGTACAGCCAAGCCCGGACGGACTTGCACAGGCATTTATTATCGGTGAGGAATTCATCGGTGATGACACTGTTGCCATGGTTCTTGGTGATAATATATTTGCAGGTCACGGTCTTAAGAAAAGACTTAAGGCAGCTGTTGAGAATGCTGAATCAGGAAAGGGTGCAACAGTATTTGGCTACTATGTTGATGATCCTGAAAGATTTGGTATTGTTGAATTTAATAATGAAGGAAAGGCTGTCTCTATCGAAGAAAAGCCAGCGCAGCCTAAGAGCAACTACTGTGTAACAGGTCTTTACTTCTACGACAACAAGGTTGTTGAATACGCTAAGAACTTAAAGCCATCTGCAAGAGGCGAGCTTGAGATTACTGATCTTAACCGTATCTACTTAGAGAAGGGTACTTTAAATGTAGAGCTTCTCGGTCAGGGATTTACATGGCTTGATACAGGAACACATGAAAGTCTTGTAGAAGCTACTAACTTTGTTAAGACTGTTGAGACTCATCAGCACAGAAAGATTGCATGTCTTGAAGAAATCGCTTACTTAAACGGCTGGATTAACAAAGATGACGTCCTCAAGGTATATGAAGTATTAAAGAAGAACCAGTATGGTCAGTACTTAAAGGATGTCTTAGACGGCAAATATGTCGACAAGCTTCATGAATAATTAAGTACATTTAGTTAAAACATTTTTCATATAAAAACACATTTTAAATATTAAGGAGATTAATTATGACAATTATTGTTACCGGTGGAGCCGGATTTATCGGAAGTAACTTTATATTTCACATGTTAAACAAATACCCAGACTACAGAATCATCTGTCTTGACTGCCTCACATATGCAGGTAATCTTTCAACTCTTGAGCCTGTTATGTCTAACCCTAACTTTAGATTCGTTAAGGAAAGCATCACAGACCGCGAAGCTGTTTACAAGCTTTTCGAAGAAGAGCATCCAGATATGGTTGTAAACTTCGCTGCTGAATCACACGTTGACCGTTCTATCGAGAACCCGGAAGTTTTCCTTACAACTAATATCCTTGGTACACAGGTTCTTATGGATGCCTGCAGAAAGTACGGTATTCAGAGATACCATCAGGTATCTACTGATGAAGTATACGGCGATCTTCCACTTGACAGACCTGACCTTTTCTTCACAGAAGAGACACCAATCCATACATCAAGCCCATACAGCTCATCAAAGGCTGGCGCAGACTTACTTGTTCTTGCTTACCACAGAACTTATGGACTTCCTGTTACTATTTCAAGATGCTCTAATAACTATGGACCATACCACTTCCCAGAGAAGCTTATCCCTCTTATGATTGCTAATGCTCTTAACGATAAGCCACTTCCAGTTTATGGCGAAGGTCTTAACGTTCGTGACTGGCTCTATGTTGAGGATCACTGCAAGGCTATCGACCTTATCATCCACAAGGGACGTGTTGGTGAAGTATACAACGTTGGTGGACACAACGAGAAGAGAAATATTGATATCGTTAAGCTTATCTGCAAGGAGCTTGGCAAACCTGAATCACTTATCGTTCATGTAGGTGACAGAAAGGGACATGATATGCGTTACGCTATCGACCCAACTAAGATTCACAATGAATTAGGATGGCTTCCAGAAACTAAGTTTGAAGATGGTATCAAGAAGACAATTCAGTGGTATCTTGATAATAAGGAATGGTGGGAGACAATCATTTCTGGCGAATATCAGAACTACTATGAGAAAATGTATAGCAACCGCTAATTAACACATTTATTCTGTAAGGAGATTTGACATGAAGATATTAGTTACCGGCGTTGGCGGTCAGCTTGGCCACGACGTTATGAATGAACTGATAGGCAGAGGTCATACAGGCGTTGGCAGCGACATCGCACCTGAATATTCAGGAGTTGCTGATGGAAGCGCTGTCACAACAGCCGAATATGTACCTATGGATATAACTGATGCTGCTCAGGTTTCTGAAGTTATCACTAAGGTTTCACCTGATGTTGTAATTCACTGCGCAGCATGGACAGCCGTTGACGCTGCTGAAGATGATGATAAGAAAGCCAAGGTTAAGGCTATCAATGCAGATGGTACTCAGAATATTGCCAATGTCTGCAAACAGCTTGACTGCAAGATGGTATACATCAGTACTGATTATGTATTTGATGGTCAGGGTGAAACACCTTGGGAACCAGACTGCAAGGACTACAAGCCTCTTAATGTATATGGAGAGACTAAGCTTGCCGGAGAACTTGCTGTTTCTAACACTCTTGATAAATACTTTATCGTGCGTATTGCATGGGTATTTGGTGTTAATGGAAAGAACTTTATTAAGACTATGCTTAATGTAGGAAAGACTCATGACGAGGTTCGTGTTGTCAACGACCAGATTGGTACACCAACTTACACATTAGATCTTGCAAGACTTCTTGTTGATATGGTTGAAACTGACAAATACGGTTATTACCATGCAACTAATGAAGGTGGTTATATTTCATGGTATGACTTTACTAAGGAAATCTATGCACAGGCAGGTCTTTCTACTAAGGTTACACCTGTAACTACTGCTGAATACGGCATTTCTAAAGCTGCAAGACCTTTTAACAGCCGTTTAGATAAGAGCAAACTTACTGCTAACGGATTCACTCCGCTTCCAACATGGCAGGATGCTCTTCACAGATTCTTAAAGGAAATCGGTGAGATTTAATATTTCAAAGGAGATTTTATCATGGGACAGATTACAATTGAAAAGAATGTCGCAGGTATCGAAGGACTTTGTGTCATCACTCCTGCTGTTCACGGCGATAACCGTGGATATTTTATGGAAACATACAGCCAGCGTGATATGGAAGAAGCTGGTATCAATATTAACTTTGTTCAGGACAACCAGTCTATGAGTACTAAGGGTGTTCTTCGTGGTCTTCACTTCCAGAAGCATTTCCCACAGACAAAGCTTGTAAGAGCTATCAAGGGAGCCGTTTTTGATGTAGCTGTTGACCTTCGTACAGACTCTGAAACTTATGGAAAGTGGTACGGAATCCTTCTCACAGAAGAGAATAAGAAGCAGTTCCTTATTCCTAAAGGATTTGCACATGGATTCCTCGTTCTTACTGATACAGCGGAATTCTGCTACAAGTGCGATGACTTCTATCATCCTAATGATGAAGGTGGTCTTGCATGGAACGATCCTGCAATCGGCATTGAATGGCCAGAACTTACTGGAACTTACAATGGCTCAGCTTCAGCTGAAGGCTACGCTTTAAGCGATGGAACAAAGCTTAACTTAAGTGATAAGGACCAGCTTTGGGATACACTTGAGAACACATTTAAGTTTGACTAAAAAACACAGGAGATTAGGAAAACCCTACTAATCTCCTGTGTTTTTCTTGTTTAGTATGTCTTTTTTGTCATTGTTAAACTTAATTAACAAGATTTTACCTACCACTCTACACTTTTCTATCATTTGTGTAGGTCTTTTTGTAAATTTTCTCACATTCATATTATTCATATAAATGTTGTTTTTAGTATTGATTTTCTTCCTTTTATATTGTATATTATTAATATATTTATATAAGGAGGATGATATATGAGCAACATCAATAACAATAGATTATTACCACATTGTCCTTTGACACCCGATACTGTGATTTCAACAATAATTAACAGGCAGTCAGAACTTTCTTCACTTCTTGACACTATTAATACGAGATTAGATGAGGCACCAGCCGGTACTCTTCGCATTGCTAACAGAGGCAACAGACCTCAGTATTATCACAGATTAGATTCTAATGACAGGAAAGGCTCTTATATTAAAAAGAAAAAAGAACTGACCCTTATAAAGAATCTTGCCCAGAAGGAGTATGATTTAAGAGTCAAAAAAGAGGTGGAATGCGAGCTGCAGGCCTTAACGGATTTCCTTAAGAATTATTCTCCTGAGCAGATTGAACAGGCTTACGATTCACTTAACACGGCAAGACAGGAACTCATCATCCCAGCATATATTGCCACCAAAGACGTTATACTTCAATGGAATGACATCCAGTATAATTCTTTGGATATTTCTGAAGACACCCCTGAATACTATTCTGATAATGGAGAACAGGTTCGTTCCAAGTCTGAATTGATAATCGCCAACAAACTGAAACAGCACAATATTCCATACAAGTATGAATATCCTCTTGTACTTTCTACCGGCATAACTGTTCATCCTGATTTCATCTGCCTTAATGTTAATACCAGACAAGAATTCATCTGGGAACATTTTGGCATAATGGGAGATTCTGAATACATGACTAAAGCATTAAAGAAAATTAATGATTATGCCAAATCTGGCTATGTATTGGGGAAGAATTTCATTGCTACATTTGAGTCCTCCTCTGTTCCTGTTAATTCCAACATGGTTGATATCAATATTAAAGAATTTCTCTTATAAGATACTTTTATGAAAGATATCGCCTATATCTGATTGCTATTCAATTATCTATAACAAGCACTTTGCATCTTCCATTAACCTTTGTTCCATAAAACCTACACAATCACTAATTATGTGCAATTGCGTAGGTCGATTTACAGTATCAGAATCCCTATATCTAAGAAAAGACCTACTTAATTGCTTGTAACAAGACTTTGAGTAGGTCTTTCCTCTCCACTTTTTATCTGCTGCTATAGAATTGACCTACTTTTACCGAAAAAAGACCTACTAACACACCATATTGGCAATTGTTAGTAGGTCTCGTCCCATATCTTATTCAATTATTTCCTCAAAAAGACCCACTCAATCTACACAATCATCTTAGTTAGTAGGCTTTTCGCCAAAATCAGTTGCAGTACATGTATTCGCTAAACCCATCCACGCAACTTCCGCAACTTCCGCAACTTCCGCAACTTCAATGTTCCCCAGGATGATACGTAGGAACAACTTCTTTTATAAGTTCACGGATATTACCAGTTTCTGAATAAGCTTCTTCCTTAAGCTTCTCAAGGTTATCAAAGAAATTCTCTTTATCAAACTCAATTGGTTTTCCAATGTGGATAAGCTTGTTATCTGTCTCCTGAAGACCTTCTTCTTTCATAAGAAGCTCTTCGTAGAGCTTTTCGCCAGGACGGAGTCCTGTATATTTAATTTCCATGTTGACGCCAAGTGTATAACCTGACAGTCTGATAAGGTTCTTTGCGAGATCATCAATCTTAACAGGCTCACCCATATCAAGAATGAATATCTCTCCACCTTTAGCATATGCACCTGCCTGAAGAACAAGTGAAACCGCCTCTGGTATAGTCATGAAATATCTTATAATATTAGGATCTGTAACCGTAACCGGTCCACCAGCCTCAATCTGTCTCTTAAAAAGAGGAATGACTGAGCCGTTACTTCCAAGTACATTACCGAATCTTACAGCAACGAAATCTGTCTTGGATATCTCGTTATACGTCTGAACAATCATCTCACAGATACGCTTTGTTGCTCCCATTACATTAGTTGGATTAACAGCCTTATCTGTACTTATCATAACAAACTTCTTAACCCCATACTTATCAGCCATCCTTGCAACATTCCATGTACCGACAACATTATTCTTAACAGCCTCATCAGGACTGACTTCCATAAGCGGTACATGCTTATGTGCTGCTGCATGATATACAATATCTGGCTTATACTGTGCAAATACGCTTTCAAGTCTTGAAACATTTCTTATCGAACCAATAAGAGTAACAACATTGGCATCAGGATAATTAATCTTTAATTCCTGCTGAATATCATAGGCATTATTCTCATATATATCAAATATAATGAGCTGCTTAGGCTTGTGACTTACAAGCTGGCGGCACAGCTCTGAACCAATAGAACCGCCACCACCTGTTACCATAATGACCTTATCCTTAACATAACCCATGATAGATTCAATATCTACTTCAATCGGGTCTCTTCCAAGAAGGTCAAGCACATCAACATTACGGATAGAATTAACATTAATCTCTCCATCTACCATCTGATATACACCTGGCAGAATCTTAAGAGTACAATCAGTCTCTTTACAAATGTTTAATATATCCCTTTTAACTTCATTAGATGCTGATGGAATTGCAAATATAATCTCATCAATATCATAAAGCTTTGCTGCTTCCTTAATCTTGTCCCTTGTTCCTATAACCTTGACGCCTCGTATGTATTTACCAACCTTGCGGCGGTCATCATCAATAATACATGCAATATTAGAGTTGGCAAGATAGCTCGAATTCTGTATTTCTCTCATAATGACATTAGTTGCCTCTCCGGCACCAATAATCATTACATTGTTGGAAGTCTTAATATTTCTGTATTTGTTAAGAACAGTTCTTATCATTCTGTACATAAAACGACTTGCACATATTGCAATAATAAGGTATATTGCCGCATTAAAATAACAGCTTCTAGGAAGCATATTACCCATAATCTTATTACTTAAGAAATGCACTACTTCTACAATAATACACGCTTCAGCAATTCTGTACACCTCAGCTATACTCGCATACT
>OGMW01001201.1_pt1 | contig 24059 bp, 19 predicted proteins | sample 1573281 | NCBI WGS metagenome assembly OGMW01 (sample SAMEA2581907, study PRJEB24529) | metagenome | biome: Human gut stool | place: China | collected 2011 | reverse complement strand
AGTCATTCTTTTGTCTCAGCGCTTGGCGCTCAAGTATAATACCATACGCCGGGCCACTTTGCAAGCCTTTTTTGCAAGTTTTTTGCTCTTTTTTCGCTTTTGGACTTTTTCTCCAGTTTTTCTCCCCGTTTTATCCTGTTTTTTGCTCTCTATCCTTTCTTATTATAATATAGAAGCAGAGCGGGTGCTTCTAAGGCATTTCTACCCCAAAAGCACCCGCTCTTATTCTTATCTTATCATCTCATCAGAAGTAGCACTTGATCTGGAACCGATCGGCACTGTCCTGCTTTTTCTCCACCACGATATGCTCATGGTTGAAGTCGAAGTGCACCGGCGTACACAGATCGTTGTTACGGGTCAGGCGCAGCAGCTCCTGCACCCGCTTCTTCTCCTCCGGCACATAGAATAGATAGCTCACGCCCTCCTTCTTTGCGCGGCCTGTGCGGCCGATGCGGTGGGTGTAATGCTCATTGTCGCCAGGGACATCGTAATTGATGACAGCATCCACATCTGAGACGTCGATGCCGCGGGCCGCCACATCGGTGGCTACCAGCACATTCAGCTTTCCGTCACGGAAGTTCTGCATGATGCGGTTGCGCTCGTTCTGGGAGAGGTCGCCGTGGAGGCAGTCCACAGAGAAGCCCAGACGGGCCAGCTGGTTCGCCAGAGCCGCCGTATTGAATTTGGTATCGCAGAAGACCATGACCCGCTTGTAGCCCTCCCCAATGATGATCTGGGCCAAATCGGACAGTTTGTTGCGTCCGGAGGTCTCCAGCATATACTGGGTGATCTTGGGCTGGCTCTCTTCCTTGGGCTGGACAGTGATCTCCTCGGCGTCCTTCTGATACATCCAGCCGATGTCCATCACCTCGCGGCTGATGGTGGCCGAGAACATCGAGAGGGACTTGCGGGCCTTCATCAGGCCGATGATATGTTTCACGTCCTTATAGAAGCCCATATTCAGCATCTCGTCAGCCTCGTCGAGGACCACCTGTGTCACATGGTCGAGGTCGATATTGTGGTGCTTGTAGTGGTCCATGAGGCGGCCCGGGGTCGCCACCACGATCTGACAGCCCTCGGCGAGGCGCTTGGCCTGCTTTTCCATATTCGCACCGCCGTAAACGCAGACTACCTGCACTTCCGGCATAAAATAGGTCAGCCCGGTGAGTTCTTCAGCGATCTGCTGGGCCAGCTCACGGGTGGGGGCCAGAATGACGGCCTGCGGTGCCTTGAGGGCCGGGTCGATGTGCTCGGCCACCGGGATGCCGAAAGCGCAGGTCTTGCCAGTGCCGGTAGGGGCCTTGGCGATAACGTCACGCCCGGCCAGCATGACGGGGATGGTCTTTTCCTGCACCTCGGTCATTTCCGCAAAGCCCATCCGCTCTACGGCCTTATGGATGGCCTCGCTGCACTGTAATTCGCTGTAAAGCATGGATTCCTCTACTCCGTTCTTTTTCTTTTCTCTTCCGCGCAATGCCCTCTGAGGGCCGCTTTTCGTTATGATATGCCCAGTATACCATGAAAATCGCATTCTGTCAGCAAAAAAGCGCCGCATCCCGGGTCAAGGATGCGGCGCTTTTGGTTCAGGTCCTATCAGGCAGTCTCTTCGACGCTCTTGGCAGCACGGCCAGACTCAAGCTTCTGCTTGAAGCGACCACTGGCCTTGAAGCCGGGGATAGAGGTAGACTCCAGACGGCTGGAGACCTTGGTCTTGGGATTGGTGTAAGCCTTCGGCTTGCGGGGACGCATCTCAAAGCGGCCAAAGCCAGCGATGGTGACCTTTTCGTCAGCACGCAGGCAATCGGCGATCTGGTCAAACAGTGCATCCATCGTGGTCTCGACCTGAGCTTCGGTAAAGCCGGTCTTGCGTGCCACGGTTTCGATCATCTGGGAACGAGTCATGTATCTATATCCTCCTGGAACGTCCAAAAGTAACGTCTTTTGGCAAATTTTGCGTTGTTGAGTATAACAAATGCAGCCCCTCATTACGAGGGGCTGCGCACAAACGGTATATTTTTGCGCACGAAGTAATAGAGTGGGATTATTTTTTATGATACAGCGTTGCAATATCCACCAGCGGGATGTCCTTCATGCTGTGGTCGCTGCGCAGACAGTCGACCAGCGCATTGGCGGTATCCACGGCGGTGATGCAGGGGATGCTGAGCTCCACGGCCTTGCGGCGCAGGCGGACGGAATCGCGTTTGGGGTCGCGGCCCTTGGCGCTGGTGGAGAAGACATAGTCCACCAGACCGCTCTGCAGCAGGTCCACGATATTCGGCGCTTCACCGGACATATTCCGCACCTCGTTGCAGGGGACCATGTGCTTGTTGAGCCATGCACAGGTGCCAGAGGTGCCGTAGAGCTTATAGCCCATGCTCTTGAGCTTCCAGGCGATGTCCACGAACTCAGGCTTGTCGCTGTCCTTCACGGTGAAGATGCAGCAGGAAGCCGGGCCGGGGGTCTTGAAGGTGTAGCCCGCGCCGATAAGACCCTTGAGCAGGGCGTCATGGAAGTTGGGAGCAATGCCCAGCACCTCGCCGGTAGACTTCATCTCAGGGCCGAACTGGGTATCGACGCCGTGGAGCTTCTCGAAGCTGAAGACAGGCACTTTGACGGCCACATAGGGGGCGTTGGGGTGCAGACCGGTGCCGTAGCCCATATCGGTGAGCTTCTCGCCGAGGCAGCAGCGGACGGCCAGATCGACCATCGGGACGCCGGTGACCTTGGAGATATACGGCACGGTACGGGAGGAACGGGGGTTGACCTCGATGACGTACACCTTGCCGTTGGAGACCGCATACTGGACGTTGACCAGACCGGTGACGTGGAGCTCACGGGCAAAGCGGCCAGTGTAGTCCACCATGGTGTCGATCTCGGCCTGGGTCAGGTGCTGGGCCGGGTAGACGCAGATGGAGTCGCCGGAGTGGACGCCGGTGCGCTCCACCTGCTCCATGATGCCGGGGATGAGGTAGTTCTCGCCGTCGCAGATGGCGTCCACCTCGCACTCAGTACCCATGATGTACTTATCCAGCAGGACGGGGTGGTCCATATCGACGTGCTCGGTGATGACGCCCATGTACTCGATGACGTCGGCCTTCGTGTAGGCCACAATCATGTTCTGACCGCCGAGGACGTAGGAAGGACGCATCAGGACAGGCAGACCGATCTCGTCGGCTGCGGCCAGAGCCTCTTCCAGATTGAAGACAGTGCGGCCGGGTGCGCGGGGGATGCTGCAGCGCTCCAGCAGCTCATCGAAGCGCTCACGGTCTTCGGCCTCGTCGATGGCATCCGCCGGGGTGCCGAGGATGGGCAGACCGATCTCGTCCATATGCTTTGCCAGCTTGATGGCAGTCTGACCGCCGAACTGGACGACGCAGGCGTCGGGCTTCTCGGTCGCGATGATGTTGTCCACGCTCTCGGGGTTCAGCGGGTCGAAATACAGGCGGTCGCCGGTGTCGAAGTCGGTGGAGACCGTCTCGGGGTTGTTGTTGACGAGGATAGCCTCACAGCCGTGCTTCTTGAGGGTCCAGACGCAGTGGACAGAGCAGTAGTCGAACTCGATGCCCTGACCGATGCGGATGGGGCCGGAACCGAAGACGAGGACTTTCTTTTTCCTGGGCTCGCCCTTCTCGGCGGCCTTGGCCTCCTTCTCCGCGATGAACTCGGCGGCTTCGTTGTCGCCGTCGTAGGTGGAGTAGAAGTAGGGGGTGTTGGCCGAGAACTCGGCGGCGCAGGTGTCCACCATCTTGAAGCCGGCGCGGTAGTTCTCCATGGGGAGCTTGTCCACCTGGGCCAGACGCTTGATGGTCTTATCCTGGAAGCCGTACTTCTTGGCTTCCTTATACTGGGCCACGCTCAGGACGCCCTCGCACTTGGCCAGACCCTTTTCGAGGTCTGCCAGATGCTGCATCTTGTCGAGGAACCACCAGTCGATCTTGGTGATGCGATAAATGGTCTCGTGGTCGATGCCGCGTTTGAGGGCCTCATAGACGCAGAAGACGCGCTCGGCATCCTGCACATGCATGTGGTCCACGATCTCGTCGTCGCTCAGCTCCTCGAAGGGCTTGTGGGTCAGGGTGTCCATGCCCAGCTCGATGGAAGAGACAGCCTTCATCATAGCAGCCTCAAAGCTGTTGCCGATGCTCATGACCTCGCCGGTGGCCATCATCTGGGTACCCAGAGACTTGTCGGCGTAGACGAACTTATCAAAGGGCCACTTCGGGTACTTGACCACGATGTAGTCCAGCGCAGGCTCGAAGCAGGCGCAGGTCTTGCCGGTGACGTCGTTGGTGATCTCATCCAGCGTGTAACCGATGGCGATTTTGGTCGCCACCTTGGCGATGGGGTAGCCGGTGGCCTTGGAAGCCAGAGCGGAAGAACGGGACACACGGGGGTTGACCTCGATGACCGCGTAGTCGAAGCTGTCGGGCTTCAGGGCAAACTGGCAGTTGCAGCCGCCCTCAATGCCCAGCTCGGTGATGATGTCCAGCGCAGCGGTGCGGAGCATCTGGTACTCGTGGTCGGTCAGGGTCTGGGAGGGTGCCACGACCACGGAGTCACCGGTGTGGATGCCGACGGGGTCAAGGTTCTCCATATTGCAGACGGTGATGACGTTGCCCTTGTGGTCGCGCATGACCTCGTACTCGATCTCTTTCCAGCCCGCGATGCACTTTTCCACCAGGATCTGATGGATGGGAGAAAGACGGAGGCCGTTGGTGCCGATCTCGATGAGCTTTGCCTTGTTCTCGCAGATGCCGCCGCCGGTGCCGCCCATGGTGAAGGCGGGGCGGACGATGACCGGGTAGCCGATGCGGTCGGCGCAGGCCAGAGCGTCTTCCAGCGTCTCCACGACCTCGGAGGGGATGATGGGCTGATGCAGCTTCTCCATCGTCTCCTTGAACAGCTCGCGGTCCTCGGCGCGGTCGATGGTCTCGGGCTTGCAGGCCAGCAGACGGATGCCGGTGCGGTCGAGGTAGCCGGAACGGGCCAGCTCCATGGAGAGGTTCAGGCCCATCTGGCCGCCCAGGTTGGGCAGCACGGAGTCGGGCTTCTCGATGTCGAGGATGCGCTCCACGACCTCGAGGGTCATGGGCTCGATATAAACATGGTCGGCCACGTCGGGGTCGGTCATGATGGTAGCGGGGTTGGAGTTGAGCAGAACGGTCTCGATGCCCTCTGCTTTCAGGGCGCGGCACGCCTGGGTGCCGGAGTAGTCGAATTCAGCAGCCTGACCGATGATGATGGGGCCGGAGCCGATGACCAGCACTTTTTTGATTCTGGGGTCCTTAGGCATTTCAGCGTGCCTCCTTCTTTGCTGCTTTGACGTTGTTCAGGAAGCGGTCGAACAGGAACTCGGTGTCCTTGGGGCCGCCGTTGGCTTCGGGGTGGAACTGGACGGTGAAGCAGTTCCACTTCTTGTACTTGATGCCCTCGCAGGTGCCGTCGTTGGCGTTCACCTGGGCCACCTCGCCCATCTCGGCGGGCAGCTCATCGCCCACGACTGCATAGCCGTGGTTCTGGCTGGTGATGAAGGTGCGGCCCGACTCGAAGTCGGTGACGGGCTGGTTGGCGCCGCGGTGGCCGTACTTGAGCTTCATGGTCTTGGCACCAGCGGCCAGAGCGGAGAGCTGGTGGCCGAGGCAGATGCCGAAGGTGGGGATATTCAGCTCAAAGATATGCTTGAGGTTCTCGATGACCTCCACCGGCTCGGCGGGGTCGCCGGGGCCGTTGGAGAGCATGATGCCGTCCGGGTCCAGGGCAGCGACTTCCTCAGCGGTGGCAAAGGCGGGCATGACCGTCACCTTGCAGCCGCGCTTGACGAGGCAGCGGACGATGTTCCGCTTGCAGCCGTAGTGCATCAGCACGATGTGGGTCTCACCCTTCTCGTTGTAGACCTCAGGCTCTGCACAGGTGACGCTCTTCACGGCGTCGGTGACGGCGTAAGCCCGGATCTCTTCCAGCAGCTTATCCGTCTCGGCTTTGTTGGCCGGGTCGGCGGGGTCGAAGGTGGTCAGGATGGCACCGTTCATGACGCCGCTCTCCCGGATGATGCGGGTGAGGTGGCGGGTGTCGATGCCCTCGATGCCGATGGTATTGTTTCTCTTCAGAAAGCTGTCCAGCGTCTCCTCACAGCGCCAGTTGGACGGGGTCTGGCAGGCCTCGCGGACGATATAACCCTTGGCCCAGATCTTATCCGACTCCATGTCGTCCTTATTCATGCCGTAGTTGCCGATGAGGGGGTAGGTCTGGGTGATGATCTGGCCGTAGTAGCTGGGGTCGGTCAGCGTCTCCTGAAAGCCCACCATGCCGGTGGCAAAGACGACCTCGCCCACGGTGACGCCCTCGGCGCCCACCGACTGGCCGGCAAAGACCATGCCATTTGCCAAAAGAAGATATGCGTTCATTAGATACTCCTCGCTTCAACACGCCTGCGCGTTTACAGGGTCTGCTTGGCTTCCTGCTTCATCTTGCGGCTGCCCAGATGCACCAGAGGCAGCTTGCCCTCCTTGCAGATGGGGCACTCCTCGGGGGCGTAGTTGGGCAGGTCCAGCTTGAGAGCGCTGGCCACGATGGGGATGGGAGACGGAGCCTCGGGCTTGGTGCGGTCCACCACGCAGGTGATGCCCAGGCAGACGCCGCCGGCCTCTTCGATGACACGCTTGGTCTCCAGAGAGGAGATGCCGGTGGTCACGACGTCCTCAGCGATGAGGCACTTCTCACCCGGATGGATGGCGAAGCGCTTCAGGGTCATCACGTTGTCCACGCGCTCGGTGAAGATAGCGCGCTTGCCGGTCTGGCGGGCCAGCTCGTAGGCGTAGACGATGCCGCCCATGGCAGGTCCGACGATGACGTCCACGTCCATCTCACGGATCTTATCGGCTACAGCCTTCATGGCCTCGGCACAGCGGTCGGGGTACTGCTGCAGATATGCCATCTGGCAGTATGCGCTGGAATGACGGCCAGAAGACAGCAGGAAGTGGCCTTCCAGAAATGCGTCACAGCTCTTCAGAATTTCAAGTGCTTCACTCATGATATTTTTCCCTCTCTATACTCTGTTGTTTTCGTTCATGCGGTATTGTACCACGCATTTTGTCAAAACGCAAATTTATTCATGAATTTTAAGAATTAATGAATATTTGCAAGCCATATACGTTTAATCTCTGTTTTATTCGCTCAGCGTGCGCAGCCGCGGATCTCGTCCAGCGTCTTGACGCCGTGGGCGTCCATCCAGGCCGCCATTTCTTCGGCGATGGTCTCCATGGCGCGGGGGTTGGCGAAGTTTGCTGCACCCACCTGCACCGCCGTGGCACCGGCCATGATGAATTCCAGTGCGTCCTTCCCGGTGGCGATGCCGCCGAGGCCCACGACCGGGATGTTCACCGCGCCGACGGCCTGCCAGACCATCCGCAGGGCGATGGGGCGCACCGCCGGGCCGGACAGGCCGGCAAAGATGTTGTCGAACACCGGGCGGCGCTTCTCCAGATCGATGGCGCAGGCCTGGAAGGTGTTGGTCAGGCTGATGGCGTCCGCACCGGCGGCTTCCACGGCCTTGCACATCTCGGGGATGTTCTCGGCCTGGGGGCTGAGCTTGACCATCAGGGGCTTTTTGCAGGCCTCGCGGACCATCCGCACCACCTCACCGGCAGCTTCCGCCTTGACGCCGTAGGCCATGCCGCCCACCTTGACGTTGGGGCAGGAGATGTTCAGCTCCACGATGTCCACGCCGCTCTCGCTCAGCATGGCTGCGCCCTCGACGTACTCTTCCTCGCTGTGGCCGCCGAGGTTGGCAATGGCCACCGTGCCGTACTTCTGCTTGAGTTCCAGCATCTCGCCCAGCTCCACATCAATGAAGTGCTGGACACCGGGGTTCTGCAGGCCGATGCTGTTGATGAGGCCCGAGGGCGTCTCCCACAGGCGCTCGCCCTTGTTGCCGTACTGGCCGTGCAAGGTCAGGCCCTTGCCCGAGATGCCGCCGATCTTGCTGAAATCAGCCAGCTCTTCGTATTCCACGCCGTAGCCCACCGTGCCGGAGGCCCCGATGATGGGGCTGTTCATGGTAAAGCCCAGCAGGTTCGTTTTCAAGTCTGCCATCAGAACACCTCCGCTGCATCAAACACAGGGCCATTCTTGCACACGCTCTTGCCCTCGCCGCTCCTGGTCTCGCAGGTGCAGCCGAGGCAGGCACCGATGCCGCAGGCCATCTTCTTTTCCAGACTGACGAAGCAGGGAGTTCCCTTCTCCGCGCAGAGGCGGGCGGCATTCCGCATCATGACCGTGGGGCCGCACACCAGCACCACATCGTAATCCGCCGGGTCATACAGCTGGGTGACGAAACCGTGGAACCCCACCGCGCCGGTGTCGGTGGACACCTTGACGATGCCCGCGATGGAGCGGTACTCTTCCATGCAGTAGGGCTTATCGCGGAAGCCGAAGAAGACGTCCGGCTTGACGCCGCCAGCCGCCAGCTCCCGGGTGAGCTGGTACATGGGGGCGGTGCCGATGCCGCCGCCCACGACGGCGATCTTCTGATACTTGCTCAGGATGTCGGCCACATCGAAGCCGTTGCCCATAGGACCGGTGAGCTGGAAACTGTCACCCTTTTTCAGGGCCGTCAGCTTGCGGGTCCCCTCGCCCACGACGGCGTACAGGAACTCGACGGTCTGGGTCTCGGCATCCCACTTGTGGACGCTGATGGGCCGGGACAGGAAGGGAGCTTCATCTGCGCCCCAGGCACGCAGGGTGAAGAACTGCCCCGCGTGGGGGGCATGCTCGCGGTCCGGCCAGAGGGCGGTCAGCAGGCGGATGTCGTCCGCGATGACCTCATGGCGCAGGACAGTGGCCTCACAGCAGGCTGCACGCATGGGCAATGGCCTCCTTCATGTTCACACACTCGTTGTAAGCGGCCTCGTCGAAGGCTGCGCCCGGCTGCTTCTTGTAGGCCAGCAGGATGCCGCGGCTGGAGTTGACCACGCCGCCGTTGCCCTTCGACAGATACTGGGCGATGTCCTCGGCCTTGCCGCCCTGTGCGCCGTAGCCGGGGATGAGGAAGAAGCTGTCCTGATACTTTGCACGGATCTCGGTAGCCTCTTCGATGTGAGTGCCGCCGATGACCAGACCGATGGAAGAGTAGCCGTGCTCACCCATGTAGTCCTTGCCGAGGGCGTTCAGCTTGTCGCCCACGAGGTCGTAGACGTGGCGGCCATCGGCCAGCTTCTCATACTCGAAATCCTTTGCGCCGCCGTTGGAGGTGCGGCAGAGGACGAACATCCCCTTGCCCTGCTTCTCTGCGTAGGGCAGATAGGGGCTGATGGAGTCCAGACCCATGTAGGGAGCCAGCGTGACAAAGTCGGCCTCAAAGTCGCCGGTGAAGTGGCCCATGGCGTACATCTCAGCGGTCTTGGCGATGTCGCCGCGCTTGATGTCGGCGATGACCGGCACACCGGCCTCGCGGACAGCCTTCAGGGTGTCGGCATAGGCCTTCAGACCCTCGAGGCCCAGGGACTCGTAGTAAGCGATCTGCACCTTGTAGCAGCCCGCGACGGCCTTGGTGGCGTCGATGAGCTTCTTGTTGAAGCGGACGATGTTCTCGCCCTTGGAGAGGGTGCTGTCCACGAAATCTGCGGGCAGGTAGCTGAAATCGGTGTCCAGACCCACGCAGACCGGGCCGCGTGCTTCGACTGCTTCGTAAAGCTTATCCATGTTCGTCATTTGGGGTTCCTCCTGTTTGTCTCTCTTTTATATAAATGTATTTGCAGCTTATTCTTCTGCCTGATAGGTCAGCTCGCCGCCCTTGACCGTGGCGCAGACCCTGCCGTAGAGCTGCGCACCGTCGAAGGGGCAGTTGTGGGACTTGGAGTGGAGCTTGTTCTTGTCCACGGTATAGGGGGTGTCGAGGTCTACCAGCACAAAGTCGGCGTCATAGCCCGGCTCGAGCTGACCCTTGGCAAGGCCCAGAATTTCCGCCGGGCGGGTGCTCATCAGGTGGCTCAGCAGCTCGAGGGGAAGTCCCTCTTCCTTGCAGAGCTTGGTGTAGCAGACGCCGAAAGCCGTCTCACTGCCCACCATACCGGCCATGCCCTTGAGCTTGTCTTCCTCGGAGTGGGGCGCGTGGTCGGTGGCGATGGCGTCCACCACACCGCTGCGGATGGCATCGATGAGGGCCTGCACATCGTCGGCGGTGCGGATGGGCGGGTTGACGCGGTAGTCGCAGGTGTCATTGGTGAACCACAGGTGGTGGGGCGTCACCTCGCAGGTGACAGGTGCGCCCCGCAGCTTTGCCATCTGGATGGCCTCAATGGCACCCCGGGTGGAGACGTGGCACATGTGCAGGCGGGTCTGGTAATACTCGCTCAGCCAGCAGTTGCGCACCGTCTCGATGTCCTCGGCCAGCCGATAGTCCCAGGGGCTGATCTCCATATCCTCGGCGTGGCTCATCACGGTGATGTCCCGCTGGGTGCAGATGGCGAACGCCCGGGCCATGGTGGCGTTATCCTGCACACCGTGGCCGTCCTCGGTGATGAACTTGACCGAAGCGGGCAGGGTCTTGAGGTGGTCGATGGTCTTGCCGTCGAACTCCTCGGTGATGGAGACGGTCTGGTTCACGTCGCACAGGCCCACCTCAGCGGCCTTCTGTTCCACCATCGCGGCCTGTGCTGCCGAAGAGCAGACAGGCTTTGTGTTGGGCATCAGGTTCACGAAGGTGTAGCCGCCTGCGGCTGCGGCGCGGCTTCCCGTTTCAATGTCCTCTTTGTACTCGAAGCCCGGCGTGCGCCAGTGGCAGTGCAGGTCCACGAAAGCGGGCAGCACGGTCAGTCCTCCGGCGTCCAGCACCGTTTCGTTTTCTCCGGCCAGTGCGGCCAGGTCCTGACCGACGGCGGCGATCTTTCCGTCCTTTACATACAGCTCCACAGGCCGGCCCTCGGCGTTGACAGCGTTGATGAGCAGCATAAGATTACCTCCCTGTCTGTGTTCGTCTGGTTTCATCGTCCGGGTGTGTCTGCCCTCAGAAGGGCAAAAAAAAACTTTTCCCAGCAAAGGGAAAAGTCAACACATCAAAAAAGGAAACACTGGAGCCACAGCAAAAACGGCTGCAAACTGATTCTTCAGTTTTGCACGCATCATCTTGGCCTTCATGCTCCCGTCTCCTTTTCTATCCGTTCTTTTTCGATATATTTTATCATAGAAGCGCAAAATGTGTCAATGCTTTCGGTCTCATTTCCATGTGAGAAGGTTTGCATCCGTAAGCCTCGAATTTTAGCTACTCTACCGAAAAGTCCCTCTTCTCCCCCCGCCGCCAGCGCCCTCGTGCAAAAAAATCCTCATTTTCGTTCTCATATCCTACCATTTCACTGTACATTAAAGTTCAGATGTGCTATTATAATGTCTATCAGAGAGGGGGCCGCCATTGCGGGCGGCAAAATGGAGGTTTTCTATGATGGGTCTTTTAGAGGACGCGCGGAACATCCAGCGCAAGGACCCTGCGGCACGCAGCGTGCTGGAGGTCATCCTGCTTTACCCGGGCTTTCACATTCTGGTCTATCACCGCATTGCCCACTGGCTGTTCGAGCACAAGCACTTCTTCCTCGCCCGCTGGGTCAGCCAGCGGGGCCGGCATAAGACCGGCATCGAGATCCACCCCGGCGCGAAGATCGGCAGCTGCCTGTTCATCGACCACGGCATGGGCATCGTCTTCGGCGAGACGGCGGAGATCGGCAACAACTGCACCATCTACCACGGCGTGACCCTCGGCGGCACCGGCAAGGACACCGGCAAGCGCCACCCCACCCTGGGCGACAATGTCCTGATCGGCGCAGGCACCAAGGTGCTGGGTCCGGTATATATCGGCGACAACGCCCGCATCGGCGCGGGCAGCGTGGTGCTCAAGAACCTGCCTGCCAACTGCACCGCCGTCGGCGTCCCCGCCGAAGTGGTGCGCATCAACAACAAGGCCATCAACCCCGCCGACGACCTCGACCAGCAGGACCTGCCGGACATCATGGCCCAGCGGCTGGTGGATCTGGACCGCCGCATCGGCCAACTGGAAAAGGCCGCCCAGGGCGATATTCCCCCCACGGCCCAGCAGGTGGCCGCACGGCAGCGCAGGCATTAAAAAACGGAAGCTTTCCCTCGGGAGAGCTTCCGTTTTTCTTTTATCGTATCAACTCTTTGACCTTCTCCACCGCTGCTGCTACCAGCTGGCCGATGGGCTGGTCCGGCACACCCACCACGATGTTATCGCAGTGATTGATGGGGATGAGCACCCGCGCTGCACTGCTCTGGCAGACCGCCGCCGCCATGGCCGGGGTGATCTCGCCCAGCAGCGAATCAGCGATGACGATGCCGATGGGGCCGACGATGATGTCCGCCCGGCGGCAGTTGACCACCACGGCATTCTCGCCGGTGGCGGCGCGGTGTGCGCCCGCCTTGAGCATGGCCGAAGCCGCGATGCTGTTGGTCCCTACGGCGGTCAGCTCGATGTCCGGGCATCCGGCGGCAAGCGCCGCCGTCAGCTGACGGCCAAGACCGCCGCCCTGCCCGTCAATGACTAAGACGCGCACCCGGCTCAAAAGTCGATCTCCTCCAGCCGCAGCAGAGCGATGATATAAATTTTCAGGGCTTCCAGCAGCTTGTCGATGGGAGCGGCCTCGTTCGCGCCGTGCATCGGGCCGCCGAACTCGGGCAGCACCATATCACTGTGCTCCGGGCCAAAGCTGACAGCATAGGGGAAGTGGCGGGCGTAAGTGCCGCCGCCCATGGTGAAGGGCGTTGCGTTCTCGCCGGTGACTTCGTTGTAGGTGTCGATGCAGGCCTTGATGGCGGGGGTGTCAGCCTCGATGTAGAAAGGCTTTGCGCTGCCCACATCCGTCAGCTCTGCGCCGGTGCCGATGGCGGCACGGATCTGCTTTGCGATGGTGTCGCCGTCGGTGCAGGTGGGGTAACGGCTGTCCATGGTCTGGACCATCCGGCCATCCACCATGGACATCTTGCCGCCGATGATGGTCAGCGGGCCGAAGGGGCCGTCGGCGCAGTCGATGCCGAGGCCCACGCCTGCGGTGGAGTCGTGCAGCTTCTTGACGGCTTCCAGATAGGCGCGCTCGGCGTCGTTGCAGAGGCCATTGTCCAGCAGATAGTTCACCACCAGACCGATGGCGTTGACAGTGCCTTCCGGCATGGCAGCGTGGCCGGACTTGCCCCAGCCGCGGATGCGGACACCGTCGCCTTCCGGCTCGAGGGTGATGTTGGGGGCGTTGCGCAGCTTGGTGATGTCGGTGGCCACGAGAGCGCTGGCGCGGTCAGGCACAGCGTTGGTGGCGACGCCGCCCACGAAGTCCTTGATGATGCCGTTGCAGACGGGGCTGACCAGCTTGCCGTCGAAGTGGCCCTTCTCACCGTTGCAGACCGGGAACTCTGCGTCCGGGGTGAAGCAGAACACAGGGGCCGGGTAGTTGGCGAGGTAGTAGTCCACATCGTGCATGTGAGTCTCCTCGTTGTCGCCGACGAGGGCGCGGATGGGATAGCGCAGGGAGACGCCTTCCTCTTTGAGGAACTTCAGGGCGTACAGGGTGGCGACCATGGGGCCTTTGTCGTCAGCCACGCCGCGGCCGATCATCCAGCCGTCGCGGATCTCCATCTTGAAGGGGTCTTCCGTCCAGCCGTTGCCCTCCGGCACCACGTCCACATGGCAGATGGTCGCCAGATACTTCTCGGCATCGGCACCGGCCAGCTCGGCGTAGCCGATATGGTTCTCGCAGTTGCGGGTCGCAAGGCCCATGCCTGCGGCCAGCTCCAGCGTCTTGTCCAGCGCGGCACGGGGGCCTGCGCCGTAGGGTGCGCCCTCTTCCGGGGCACCCTCCACGCTGTTGATGGACACCAGCGTGGCAATGTCTTTCAGGATCTGCTCTTTGTTCGCCGCAATAAATGCGTCGATCTTCTGGTTCAAAGCCTCTTGCATCTTTGATTCGTCCTTTCTTCGTCTTTACTCAAGACACGCTGTTGTTATTCTAGCACACTTTGCGATGGAAAACCAGCCTTACACCGCAAACAGACCGCTCAGCGCTCCCAAAAGACCTGCGCTTGCCAGACCCATGATGATCCCGGCCAGCAGCACGCCGCCCATGCAGGCGATGAGCACATCTTTGAACTTCATGTCGAGGATGGACGCGGCCAGCGTGCCGGTCCATGCGCCGGTACCCGGCAGCGGGATGCCCACGAAGAGCAGCAGCGCCGCCACGAGGCCGCGCCCGGCCTTGGCTTCCAGCGCACGACCTCCTTTTTCGCCCTTGACGATGCAGAAACGGCAGAAGGGGCCGATGATGGGCTTGTGGTAGCCCCAGATGAGGACTTTACGGGCGAACAGATAGATGAACGGCACCGGCAGCATATTGCCCACCACACAGACCAGATAGGTCGGCAGGATGGGCAGGCCCATCCCGATGCCCACCGGGATGGCACCGCGCAGCTCGATGAGGGGCAGCATCGAGATAAAGAATACGATGAGATAGCTTTTGAGCATAGAGCCCTCCTTATAGGTCGATGTCCAGCTCCACCGGGCAGTGGTCAGAGCCAAACACCTCGTTGTGTATCTCGGCGGCTTTTATCTTGTCCGCAATGCGGTTCGAGACGATGAAGTAGTCGATGCGCCAGCCCGCGTTCTTCTCCCGGGCGTGGAAGCGGTAGCTCCACCAGCTGTATTTCACCTCGTCCGGATGGATGGCGCGGAAGCTGTCGGTGAAGCCCGCCGCCAGCAGCTCGGTCATCTTGGCCCGCTCCTGGTCGGTAAAGCCGGCGCTCATCCGGTTTGTCTTTGCATTTTTGATGTCGATCTCCTCGTGGGCCACGTTCAGATCGCCGCAGAGGATGACCGGCTTTTTGGCATCCAGCTCCAGCAGGTAGGCGCGGAAGGCGTCCTCCCATGTCATCCGGTAGTCCAGCCGCTTCAGGCCGTCCTGGCTGTTGGGGGTGTAGCAGTTGACGAGGTAAAACTCCGGGTATTCCAGCGTCAGCACACGGCCCTCGTGGTCGTGCTCTTCAATGCCGATGCCGGTGGCCACGCTCAGCGGCGCGGTCTTGCACCAGCAGGCTGTGCCGGAGTAGCCCTTCTTCTCCGCCGAGTATGTATATTCCGTGTAGCCCTCGGGGGCGAAGTCGGCCTGCCCGGGCTGCATCTTGGTCTCCTGCACCGAGAACACGTCCGCGTCCAGCGCGGCGAAGCTTGCGGCAAAATCGTGGGTCAGACAGGCGCGCAGCCCGTTCACGTTCCAGCTGATGAGTTTCATGTAACGTCCCTTTCTGTTTTCAGGCCTTATATTTTTCTTTCCAGACACCGCTGCGGAAGCGGGTCACGAAGCAGGTCACGCGGCAGACCCAGTCCACCACCATGGCGATCCAGACGCCGATAGCACCCATGCCCATCCGCACACCGATGATATAACTGAAGCCCACACGCCAGCAGGCCATGCTGGCGATGGAGACGATCATCGTGAACTTGACGTCGTTGGCGGCGCGCAGGGCGTTGGGCAGCACGAAGGAGAGAGGCCAGAGCAGCATTGCAAAGCCCGCGTGGATGCAGGCCAGAATGATGGAGAGCTCCATCGTCTCGCCCGAAAGCTCATAAATGCCCACCAGAGGCCGGACAAAAATCAGGATCAAGCCATTCAGCACACCCATGACGAGATAGGCCCAGCCCAGCAGCTTCTTTGTATAATAGACGGCCTGCTCGTTGTCCCCTGCGCCGACGCAGCGGCCCACGACGGTTATCATGGCAAGGCCGATGGCCTTGCCCGGGATGCAGCCCACACCGTCGAGGTTGTTGGCGACGGCGTTGGCGGCGATCTGGACGGTGCCGAAAGTGGAGATCATGCTGACCACGACGATGCGGCCCGCCTCGAACAGGCTGTTCTCAAAGGCCGACGGCACGCCGATGCCGAGGATGCGCTTGGCCATACCGGTATCGAGCTTCACGGTCTTCGGCACCGTGAGGGCATGGCCCTTCTGGTAGCAGCGGCCCAGAATGAGCACCGCTGCGATGACACGGGAGACGACACTGGGCCATGCAACGCCATCGACGCCCATTTTCAGGCCGAAGATGCAGACTGCGTTGCCCACGATGTTGATGATGTTCATAAGGACGCTGATCTGCATGGAGATCTTGGAGTTGCCCATGCTGCGGAAAAGGGCCGCGCCCGCGTTGTACAGCGCGAGGAAGGGGTAGCTCAGGGCGGTTATTTTAAGGTAGAGGACGCCGGCGTCCAGAACGTCCGCGTCGATGGAGCCGTAGCAGGCGCTGATCATGGGCCGGGCGAAGAGGATGCAGAGCGCAGCCACCACGGTACCCAGGATGGCGCTCAGCAGGATGAGCTGACCCGCACTGGCATTTGCCTTTTCCTGCTCCTTCGCGCCCAGATACTGGCTCACCACCACCGCGCCGCCGGTGGCCAGCGCCGCGAACAGCACGATGATGAGGTTGTTTATCATATCCACGAGGCTGACGCCCGAGATGGCCGCCTCGCCGCAGCGGGAGACCATCATGGTGTCGGCCATGCCCACCGTCACGGCCAGAAACTGCTCGATGAGCAGCGGCCCCACCAGCCGCAGCAGGTCTTTCTGGGAAAACAGCGGCGTCCGCCCGTTGAACCAGCCGGCCTTTTCGCCAGCTGACGCACTTTTTAACATCTATATTCTCCTTTGTCGTTTGCAATATCACATCTGTTTTTCATTTCAGCGCAGACTTCTCATTTTACGCTATCATCTTAGCACAGCCTTCTCCGCCGTGCAAGAGCCGGAGGGCGGCTTACGAAAATTTATAGTGTTCTTGTTTGAAACCCCCCGCCGTTTCGTGCTTCGTCAAATTGCCGGTGAATCTCCCCGGGATTTGTGCGTTGTGCCAAAAGTACCGCATTCCGCCCCTTTTTTGGAAGTTTTTTCAAAAAAGGGCTTGTAATTTTTCTGTAATCGTGCTATTGTTGTATCCAACAAAGGCAGGCTGTTGGATACATATTGTCCCGCTGCCCTTGTTTTTCTTCTTGTTTTTACCTTCTTATTATTGCTATTTCCTTCATTTACCTTCTTATCATTTACCCTGCTTGCCTGAAAGGGCAAAAAAGCGATGGCCCACCTGCACTGGGCCATCGCTTTTCTTTTTGTCGTTTATTCTGCGGTCAGCCGGGCAAACGCCTGCCGGACGTCGCCAGAGAAGTAGAGAGTCCCCAGCGCACACACCGGGCCGTCGCCGCCCAGCTCCACCGCGCGGGCGACGCCCGCCGGGATGTCCGCCGCTGCCTCAGCCTTTCCGCCCCGGGCGCGGATGTGTTCTGCCAGCGTCTCAGCGGGCATGGCGCGGGGCGTGTGGGCCGCGACCGTGACGAACCGCTTTGCCAGCGGCAGCAGCAGTGCCAGCATCTCGTCCACGTCCTTGTCGGCCATGATGCTGAGCAGGAAGACGAACTTCTGCCCCGGGAAGCGGTCCCGGAGGCTCTGGACGGTGGCCCGCATCCCGTGGGCGTTGTGACTGCCGTCCAACAGGAAAGCGGGCGAATGCCGCAGCAGCTCGAACCGGCCCGGCCAGCTCACCTGCTCGAGGCCGGTGCGGATGGCGCTGTCGGGGATGTTCCATCCCCTGCCCCGCAGCACACGGAGGGCCGTGATGGCGAGGGCAGCGTTTTTCGGCTGATAGCTGCCGATGAGGGGCAGACGGACACCGTCCAGCCCGTCGAAATCGAAGGTGACGGCGTCGAGGTCGCCGCCCTCCACTTTGAGGCGGGAGAGATCCACCACCGTGAGAGGCGCGTTCTGCTCCCTGGCCACACGGGCGATGACAGCGTCCGCTTCCGGCACACCGCCGTAGCTCACCACCGGACTGCCCGGCTTGATGATGCCGGCCTTGGCGGCAGCGATGTCCGCGATGGTGGGGCCGAGTTCTTTTACATGGTCCATGCCCAGCGCCGTGATGACCGCGCACTCGGGCGGGTCGATGACGTTGGTTGAGTCCAGCGTACCGCCGAGGCCCACTTCCAGCACCACGATGTCGCATTTTTCTTCCGCGAACCAGAGCATCCCCAGGGCCGTGATGATCTCGAACTCGGTAGGGACGTCAGCCATGGCGTCTGCCGCCGGGCGGACGCGCTCCACCAGACGCACCAGCGCGTCGTCGGGTATCTGTTCGCCGTTTACCTGAATGCGCTCGTTGAAGCGGTTGATAAAAGGCGAAGTGTACAGGCCCACCCTATACCCCGCCGCCTGCAGGCAGGACGCCAGCATGGCGGCAGTGCTGCCCTTGCCGTTGGTGCCCGCCACATGGACGAAGCGCAGCTTCTTCTGCGGGTCGCCCAGCAGGGCCAGCAGCGGCCGCACCCGGTTCACGCCGTCCCGCTTGCCGATGTGGGGAATGCTGTTGATATAATCCATGGCCTGGTCAAATGTCATAGTAAGTCGCCCCCTCCGGCGTTATTTCATAGTGCGCAGGTTCTCTTCCAGCTTGGCGATGAGGTCCCGGGCCTTTTCGGCCTTTTCGCGCTCGGCGTTCACCACGGCCTCGGGCGCCTTGGCCACAAAGCTCTCGTTGGCCAGCTTGCCCAAAATGCGCTGCAGGTTCTGCTCCGCCCGCTCCTTCTCCTGGGCCAGGCGGGCCCGCTCCTTCTCCATGTCCACCAGCTCGTTCATGGGGATATACACCGTGGCGGGGCCCGTGACCACCGACACCGTGCCGCCCAGGTCCGTGCCCGGCTCCACGGCGCTTACGGCGGAACCGTAGGCCAGCCGCTCCAGCAGGGGCGCAAACTCCAGGAACATGGCGGTCTTATCGCCGGCGAACATCAGTTGGGCCTTTTTCGAGGGGGGCACGTTCATCTCGCTGCGGCGGTTGCGGATGGCGCGGATCACTTCCATCAGCTGCTCCATCTGCTGCTCTTCCGCCTCAAAGTGCAGGGCCTCATCGTACACGGGCCACTGGCTGCGCATGATGGAAACGCCCTCGTGGGGCAGCGCCTGCCAAATCGTCTCCGTGATAAAGGGCATAAAGGGGTGCAGCAGCTGCATGGTGCCCGAAAGCACATGGGCCAGCACCCGCTGGGCGCCCTCGTGGGCGGCCTTTTCCTCTTTGTTCTGCAGGCGGGGCTTGGTCAGCTCGATGTACCAATCGCAGTACACATCCCATATAAAGGAATAGAGCTTGTCCGCCGCGATGCCCAGCTCAAAGCGGTCCATGTTGTCGGTCACTTCTTTGACCAGGGTGTTGTAGCGGGAGAGGATCCACTTGTCCTCCACTGTCAGGTGGGCGGGCAGGGCTGCATCCGCAATATCCAGGTTCATCAGCACATAGCGGCTGGCGTTCCAGATCTTGTTGCAGAAGTTGCGGCTGGCCTCCACCTTTTCATCGCTGAAGCGCGTGTCGTTGCCCGGGCTGTTGCCGGTGCACAGGGTAAAGCGCAGGGCGTCGGCGCCGTAGCGGTCGATGATCTCCAGCGGGTCGATGCCGTTGCCCAGGCTCTTGGACATCTTGCGGCCCTTGTCGTCCCGCACCAGGCCGTGGATAAACACGGTGTGGAAGGGGGGCTTTCCGGTGTGCTCGCAGGCGGAGAAGATCATCCGGGCCACCCAGAAGAAGATGATGTCGTAGCCGGTGACCAGCACATCGGTGGGATAGAAGTACTTGAAGTCCTCGCTGCTCTCGTCGGGCCAGCCCAGGGTGGAGAAGGGCCACAGGGCGGAGGAGAACCAGGTGTCCAGCACATCCTCCTCCTGGCGGATGTGGGTGGAGTGGCAGTGCTGGCACTCGGTGGGATCGGTCTCGCTGACGGTCATCTCGCCGCAGTCCTCGCACGTCCAGGCGGGGATGCGGTGGCCCCACCAGAGCTGGCGGGAGATGCACCAGTCGTGGACGTTCTCCATCCAGTTGGTGTAGATCTTGGAGAAGCGGTCGGGGACGAACTTGACCTCCCCGTCGTTGACCACCCGCAGGGCCTCGCGGGCCAGAGGCTCCATCTTCACGAACCACTGGGCGGAGATGATGGGCTCCACGTCGGTGCCGCAGCGGTAGCAGGTGCCCACATTGTGGGTGTGCTCCTCCACCTTCACCAGGTAGCCCTGCTCCTCCAGATCGGCCACGATGGCCTTGCGGGCCTCGTAGCGGTCCATGCCGGAGTAGCGGCCGTAGCCCTCCACCACCTTGCCGTTGTCGTCCAGCACACGGATGGACTCCAGGTTGTGGCGCAGGCCCACCTCAAAGTCGTTGGGATCGTGGGCGGGGGTCATCTTCACGCAGCCGGTGCCGAACTCCATGTCCACATAGGCGTCGGCCACGATGGGGATCTCCTTGTTCACCAGGGGCAGGATGCACTTCTTGCCCACAATGTCCCGGTAACGGCCGTCCTCGGGGTTGACCGCCACGCCGGTGTCGCCCAGCATGGTCTCCGGCCGGGTGGTGGCCACGGTCACATAGCGGCCCTCCTCCCCGGCGATGGGGTAGCGGATGTGCCACAGGTGGCCGGGCTTCTCCTTGTACTCCACCTCCGCGTCGCTCAGGGCGGTGACGCAGTGGGGGCACCAGTTGATGATGCGGCTGCCCTTGTAGATGAGGCCCTTGTTGTAGAGGGACACAAACACGTGGCGCACCGCGTTGGACAGGCCCTCGTCCATGGTGAACCGGGCGCGGCTCCAGTCACAGGAGGCGCCCAGCTTCTTCTGCTGCTCCACGATGCGGTTGCCGAACTTGTGCTTCCAGTCCCACACACGCTCCAGGAACTTCTCCCGGCCCAGATCGTAGCGGGTCAGGCCCTCGCTCTTGCGCAGCTCCTCCTCCACCTTGATCTGGGTGGCGATGCCGGCGTGGTCGGTGCCGGGCACCCACAGGGCGGCATAGCCCTGCATCCGCTTGAAGCGGATCAGGATGTCCTGGAGGGTGCAGTCCATGGCGTGGCCCATGTGGAGCTGGCCGGTGACGTTGGGGGGCGGCATGACGATGGTGAAGGGGCGCTTGTCCGGGTCGCGGTGGCCCTCAAAGCAGCCGTTCTTCTCCCACATCTCATAGACGCGGCCCTCCACCTCCCGGGGTTCATAGACCTTGGGCAGTTCTTTTTTCATCTGTTACACTCCTTTTCGGGGCAAAGCAAAAGGGCCCGCCCCAAGCCTGTTGCTCAGGGCGAACCCGTAAGTCCGCGGTACCACCTGAATTCCCCCATGAAGCCATGGAGGCGCTCTTGTCTCGCTAACGGGAGAACCCGCCGGGCCCTACTGTATTCAGGCCCGGAGCTCCGGGACGACCTTCCCCGCGCCGCCGGAGGGCCTTGCACCATCCGGCCCCTCTCTGCACCGCCCGCGCGGGTACTCCTTCCCTTCGTCGCTGTGTATCGCATTTAGTATATGCAAAATCGGGAAAAAAGTCAAGGCAAAACGCGATATCCCCGTGTCCGGCGGAGGTTGTTCCCCCCTTTACCGCAGCTCCTTGTCGCAGTAGGCGCAGCAGTCCACGCCGCCGTTCTGCTTCACCAGGGGAGGCAGGTAGTGCTCGGTCTGGGTGATGCAGTTGGGGTTGGAGCACACCGGCTTGACGCCGATTTCCACCGGCTCCGGCTTTTCCCGCTCCTGGTTGGCCAGATCGGTGAGCAGGGCCATGCGGGCGTACATTCCGTAGCGGGCCTGCTCGAAGTAGACCGCCCGGGGATCGTCGTCCACGTCGATGGCAATTTCATCCACCCGGGGCAGGGGGTGCATGACCAGCAGCTCCTTCTTCGCCCGGTCCAGCTTCCGCCGGGTGAGGACGTAGACGCCCTTGCAGCGCTCGTACTCCAGGGGGTCTACGAAGCGCTCCCGCTGGATGCGGGTCATGTAGAGCACATCCAACTGAGGGATGACGGCCTCCAGGCCGGTGACCTCGGTGAACCACATGCCATGCTCCCGCATAAAGGCCCGCATGTACTCGGGCACCGCCAGCTCACGGGGGGCGATGAGGAAAAACTTGATGCCCTCAAACTTGGCCAGGGCCTTGATGAGGGAGTGAACCGTGCGGCCGTTCTTCAAATCGCCGCACAGGCCCACGGACAGCCCGTCCACCTTGCCCCGCAGGCGGGTGATGGTGGTGAGATCCGCAGTGGTCTGGGTGGGGTGCATGTGGCCGCCGTCGCCGGCGTTGATCACCGGCACGTCGGAGTACAGGGAGGCCGCCTTGGCCGCGCCCTCCTTGGGGTTGCGCATCACCACCACGTCGGCATAGCCCGACACCATCTTGATGGTGTCCTTCAGGGTCTCGCCCTTGGCGGTGGAGGTGGACTTTGGGTCGGCGAAGCCGAACACCGTGCCCCCCACCCGCAGCATGGCGGTCTGGAAGGAAAAGTTGGTGCGGGTGGACGGCTCATAGAACAGGCTGGCCATCACCCGCCCACGGCAGGCGTCCATAAAATCGGCGGGGTGGTCCATAATATCACTGCACCGCTGGTACAGGGACTCCCACTCCGCCCTCGTCAGGTCTCCAAAGTCGATCAGATGCCGCATGACGCTTCATTTCCCCTTTTGAATTTTTTCTATCGTATCATATTTCCCCCGGCCCGGGCAAGAGCAGAACGGACAAATTTTTACACTTTTTTCTCCTCCGCCTTGTCAGTCCCCCCGCCCTGTTAAAAACTGCATCACATGATCTCTCCCGCTTCGCCTCATGCTATGAAAAACGGACGAAGCGGGGCGGTTTTATGGTGTGGTTTTGGTACTTTCTGATTTACAGTTTTCTCGGCTTTCTGGTGGAGGTGGCCTATGTCCGCCTGGTGGGTGGAGTCAAACGGGACCGGAAGTGCCGGCTGGTGCTCCCCATCTGCCCGGTGTACGGCCTGGGGGCATTGGCCATTCTCCTCCTGCCGCCTCTGGTCCGGGACAGCCTGCCCCTTCTCTTCCCCGCCGCCGCCCTGGTGTGCACGGCGGGGGAGCAGCCGGGCTTTGTGCTGGCCTACCTGAACGCCAGCCAGAACAGTGTGCATCTGCTGGCGGTGCCCGCCGGGTTACAGGTGACCTTTGCGGACGAGGACGCGGCGCTGGCCGACTGTTACACGGCGGCGGGGCCGGCCCGCTGCCGACAGGCACTGATGGAGTGCCTGCCCCTGCCGGAAGATACCCGGTACCTGGCGTTGTCGGAGGCCGTACTGGAGCGCATCACGGCCCGGTACGGGCCGGTGCGGGTGGGCTTTTCCGGGGCGATGACCGCCGGGGAGCTGGCCCGCTATGGCCGCGACAGCCGGGTGCAGGGACTTTCGGCGGCAGAAGCCCACGGCTTTCTGACCGGGATGGACGCGGACGCCGTTGTGCCGCAGGCCCACCGGGCCGCGGCGCGGGGCGCGGTGTGGGATGCCTTTTTCCGCCAGAACCTCGACCTGCTGCCCGGGGCCCTGCCGCAGGCACTGCGGTCGGTGAGCGCTTCGCTGCTGACCGACCTGACCGCACTGGACCTCGACACACTGGACCGCACGCTGGAATTTCTGGCCAACAACGAAGCGCAGATCGAGACGCAGGTCCTGCCGGGCGACGAGCAGGCCGGGCGTTACACCCTCAACGAGGAGTCCCTTGCGGCGGTGCAGAGCTTTTTCAACGTTTCGCCCACCGACGGGCAGGCGTCATCCGCCAGCGAGCCGTAACCCAGCACAAAGGTGCCGGGGGCGGTGCTGCCGCTGCCGGTCAGGTCGTAGTCGCTGAGCAGGCTCAGCCGCACCCCCTGCGCCCTTGCTGCCGCGTGCAGGGCTGCATCCGGCGGGGCATTGCGCAGGTGTGCCAGCAGGTGCAGGCCGGTGTGCAGGCCGGTGAGGGTGAGTTCGCCGGGGGCAAAGGCGGCGTTCAGGGCAGCGGTCAGAGCGTCGCGGCGGGCCTTGTAGGCCACCCGCTCGCGGGCCAGATGCCGGGTGAAGTAGCCCCCGGTGATGAAGCGGGCCAGGGTCTGCTGCTCAAAGCGGCTCACGGTGCCGGAATACAGCCGGTATTTGGCGTGCCAGGCGGGCAGCAGGTGTTCCGGCAGCACCATGTAGGCAATGCGGATGCGAGGTGTAAGACGGCTGGATGCCGGTCAGGACAAAAGGTTTTCCGTCAAATAA